>ERZ772821.2-NODE-2-length-303274-cov-8.387232_pt1 | contig 303274 bp, 263 predicted proteins | sample MGYA00580859_ERZ772821 | MGnify/ENA primary metagenome ERZ772821 (study PRJEB29015, sample SAMEA2737674) | human gut metagenome | biome: human gut; feature: human-associated habitat; material: faeces | place: China | collected 2012 ...
ACAGTATCCAGTTGTGAAGGTTCTTATCTAAGCCTTAGAAGTTCTTCCGAACTTCGGTGTCGCTTGCGGCAGGGCCGCTCGCGCAAGGAGATAATTTACTCTCATCCCCCATGCCTGTCAACAACTTTTTTCAATTTTTTGGAAAAAAGTTTTGGGATGATATCAGAAATCAATAATGAACTGGTACTTTAAAGAATATTCTTTTTAAAACTTATCAATAACTCTTTTGTAAGTCCGACTACCAGATCGAAATATCCTCCTGGAATCTCTGCATGGATTGATGCTTGAAGCTTGTCTATCCACGAAAGAGGATGAGCTTCAATAAAGCTTTTATGCGCCACTACTGCATCTATTCCTTTAGAACAGAGTTCTGAAATATAGAGAAGCTCTATTCCTATATGATCCTCATACTGATTATTCTTATTGTCGAGCTTCAATCCTATTTCTTGAAGCGCTTGCTTCATTTCAAGCGTTGCGTGACCAAAGCCGTTAGTTATACCCTCTCCACGATAAAACGTTTCCCATGGATAGGCGCTTGGTCGCGGAGGCCCCACAAAAAGATGCGTAAACTCGACCGAGACTCCTGCAACTTTTCGTTGGGTTTCCAAATTTTGATGAGTTGCCAGATTCTGCTGGATCGTCAGATCTTCCTGACTTTTTCGATCCTTCGCACTCTCTTCGATACTCTCGGCACCCTCTTTAGTCGGTATTCCTTTATAAGTTTTTGCCCATTCTGCTAATTTTCCGCAAGAAGCTCTCACATGCTGGTCTTCAAGGACAGGAAACTGTAGCCAAAAATCTGGCTCCAACCCTATCGCTGAGGTTTGACTCATGGGTGAAAGGAGGGAATTACCTAAAAAGGCAAAACGTTGAGCATAGCCTTCTAAGATTTCTTTTTGAGATGAAGCATCTACCAATTTGGGAGCCTGCCCAGAATCAATCTGCGCAGGCTCCTTTTCTTCACTCGATATTTCTCTGTTTATTGCCCTATTGCTTTGCATACTGATTACGCATCCACTCTTACTAAGGTAAAGCACATCGGCTCACAGGTCTTTTACTAATAGATCTCTTTATTTGTTTGCCATGTCGGAAACAAACACTTTCATCAGTATAGTAAGCGCCAAAATAGCAAGCGAAGTTACCCCTACAAAGATAAGAAGCTCAATAGGAGTCGGGGAATAAAACCCTTCAACGCTCCACATGCTTGCCACTCCTCCCGCTGCGGCATTCTGAGTACCGAGCGTAATTCCCAAAGCACCCTCTAGGTTAGGAGTAATAAAGCTGGTAAGAAGTAACCAAATTCGCTTGCAGAATACCCCTGCGATAACCAAGGCTCCTGCGCATACTACTAAAGATGTTTTCTCTCGATTTTTTGCAAACACTAAAATCAGGAAGGGCACCAGTAAGCCACAAATTATTTCAAACCAGAAGAAAGGCGCGGTCGCACCAGTAGTCATATGACTTAAAGCAACCGCTTCTTCGCCACCTGGATAAGCCATGGTTAGAATCTCACAACCAATCAGAAATGCATCAACTGCAATGAAGGTTGCCAAAAGTCCCGCCAGCTTTTTACTGGTTTCCTGTGCTATATGGTAAATTTTCGCTCTTTGCATAATCGCAAGCGCAATGAGAATCAACGATAGCCCCGAATCAAGCGCTGACGCGATAAAAATCGGTGCCATAATCGCCGAATACCAGGCGCGAGCAGCCTGGAGACCAAAGATCCAAGCATCAACACAAAGCACCAGCACGGCAACAGGCAGAGCAACGCAAGCAATTTTATGTACTTGTTTTCCCTGTACCAAGAACACCAAGAATATGATGTTCACCACAATAAAGAGCGTTATACCACACATATCCCAAAGGAGAGGGCTCGCAAAATTCGCCCCTACGATCATGCGCCAAATTCGTGGTAAGCCACCAATATCTAAAAGGATCGAAATGCCTCCGGCACATATCCCAACAAGCGCACAGATCAATGCAGGTAAGGTGATTGCTTTAAGCCATTCAATGTTGAAAACATGCGCCGCAGAAGCAACAATCATGCTGCCAGCAGAAAGCCCCACAAAGAACATAAACATCGCAATATAGAGACCCCACGATGTGGCATTATTCATGCCGGTTACCCCAAGACCTACAAAAAGCTGGTAGATCCAAGCAGCTACACCGACAACGGTAAGCACCGCTAGAACAGCAAGACCACCTTTAGTTTTTGAAGAAGACTGCACAACGGAGTCTTTTACTTTCTCGAAGAATTGCATCTGAAGCGCCTCCTACTGCAGATAAAACACTTGAGGATCCGTGCCCTTCTCCTCAAGAAGTATGCGGACATTGCCTTCACGACGCAGCTTAGAAATCTCTGAGTTAGGATCATCTAAGTCTCCGTAAACACGAGCTCGCGCTGGGCAGCACTCCACACACATAGGCTGTGCCTCCCCGCGGTCAATACGCTCTTTACACAGCGTGCACTTTTCCATTACTCCTACCGGCCGCTCAGGCACATCACGATCGCCATAATTAAAGCCTGTAGAACGCTCGGGTTCTTGCCAATTGAAAACACGTGCGTTGTAGGGGCAAGCCGCCATGCACATACGACAACCAATGCATTTGTCGTAGTCGATTTCAACACGGCCTTTTTCGTCCCGATAGGTTGCCCCTGTTGGGCACACCTTCATGCATGCAGGATTTTCACAGTGTTGACAAGAAAGCGGCAAGTAGGTGCGTGACAAATCTGGATACGTACCTTGAGCACCATCCATCACTTCGCAATCTTCGGTAAGAATACGATTCCACAGCATTCCATCGGGAACATTGTTGCTCATCTTGCACGCATTGGCGCAGGTATGACAGCCCACGCAGCGATCAAGTTTGATTGCTAAAGCTAATCTAGTCATGACTCACTCCTATGCCTTCTCGATCTGAACAAGGGTGTCAGAGAAAGGAGTGACCGGGCCACACATCAAACTATACCCACGTTCAAGCATGGCATCGTTGGTAACTGATTGCATATTCCCTTCGATCGTGAAATCACCCATTGCGAGCTCATACATACGAGCACATCCCGGACGAATAGATTCGTTGCCGTTTACATACACTTTAAATTCACCACGATCGTTAAATACACGAACTGCATCCCCGGTCTGGAGACCACGGGAGGTTAATTCCTGCGGATTCACTTCGATCGTTGGACGATAGTATTGTTTAATCCACTCAGCATTTTGGAACTGATTGTGAATCTGGAAACGAGTACGCACATTTGAAAGCTGCAGCGGATAAGTTTCACGCAGAGGATTGTCGCTGGTAATCTCTACCGGAGCCTCCCATGCAGGCAACGCCTGACCGTAATCGACTAGAGAATCGTAATATACTTCCATACGACCCGAATCGGTTACGAACGCGTAGTCTTCCAAGACACGCCTGCACTCTTCGGCGCCTTCGATAGGCCAAACTCCTTGATTTTCAGCAATCTGATCAACGGTTAACGTATTGATCGCCTCGTCTTCTGAAGTCGACAAAATAGCATCTACCCTCTCACGAGAAGTTGCGGGAAGGGCGTTCTCAAAACCAAGGCGCTTTGCTAATTCGCGCTGAATCCATAGTTCTGTCTTCGCCTCGAACAAAGGATCAATGATTTTTTCCTGAAGCAAAATCTGGTTGTAACCATTTTTGATATTGCCGTATTCCTCGTCATTTTCAAAACGAGTTGTGCAAGGCAAAACATAGTCTGCCCATTTGCAGCCTTCAGTGAAATAGGGATCAATCGAAACGATAAAGTCAAGTGAGTTTGCCCACGCGGTTGACACATTCATATTGCCATAGTGCTGGCACAGATCATCACCTGCAGCAATGAGAACATGCGCGTTACTTTCCTTGGTGCGCATGTCGTAACTTGCCATTTCATTTTCGGCAGCAACCATATCCTCAGGCAGTGCCCATTCTCCTAAAGCCGCCGTATGGCAATTGTAGGTTCCACCTACATACACTCCGACACCCGTACCTGGTTTGCCAACATTGCCAGTTAAGGCAACCAGAACCGCCGCGGCATGACCCGCGATATCAGCGTTGGCGATCTTGTCGTTTCCTCCCCAACCAAGTGCAAGAGATGAAGGCCCTTCTGCATATAATTCTGCAAGCTCCTTGATCTTTTCAGCGGGAATTCCCGTAATCTCGGACGCCCAGTCAACCGAATAGCTCGCCAAAGAATCAAGCAGTAAATCATATACCGTACGAACGGTGGCACCACGGAATTCAACCGTACCGCTCAAAGAAGGATTAGTGGTCTGCTGATAAGGCACCACCGCCCCCGTTGCTTCATCAATCGCATAAAACGGATCAGCCTGACCATCTTCAGGAGCTTCATTACCCTCTTCATCGACCACCATCTGCGGCTCGTGTTCGCGTATTAATTTGCCAGTTGCCACATCCACCAAAAACGGATATGACGTATGCTGCTTCATGAAGTCCTGATCTATGAGACCTTGCTCTACGATGTGGACAATCATGCCGAAATACAACGCCGCATCAGTTCCAGGCTCAATTGGTATCCATTCATCAGATTTACTTGCCGTTGTTGAATAATGCGGATCGACCGTAATCATTTTTGCGCCCGCTTCTTTCGCCTCGAAGAAAAGACGAACCTGAGGCAAGGTTGACTCGCAGAAATTTGAACCAACCGTCAATACCAGCTTCGAATTAACCCAATCTCGTGCTTCGGGAGTACTCATAGCATAGCCTCCGCCTAAGCCCATAGACGGATCTAGGCCGTTGCCATACCCAATATCGATTCCCGTATTGCCACGACCTTGAGCACCTAACATCGCTTGCAAAAATACGCAATCGGTTTCGCTTGAAGTGGTTACTACTACCGAATTTTTACCATAGGTATCCTGCGCTTGTTTAATATGACTCGCGATATCATCAAGAGCTTCTTCCCAGGAAACCTGTTCAAATTGGTTAGTTCCACGATCGCCTACTCGTTTTAAAGGCGCCTGAATGCGTCCGTCCCCATAAATGTGCTGCACTTCCGAGATACCCTTTAAACAAATAGTCTTAAGGCGATCCATCGCGCAGGCATCATTCGGCTGAACCATCACCAGCCTACCATCACGTACGGTGCATTTTAAAGGGCACATTCCGCCGCAGTGAGCCTGATGATAGGTATAAGCGACACGCTCTTCCACTGTCTCTTCAGCGGAAGCTTCGCGCAACCATCCTCTTGTAGATGTCATACCACTCAGACCAAGCCCTAGCGCACCCGCAGCAGTTACGCCCTTCAAGAACCCGCGACGCGTGATGCCACCGCTGGAACCATCTGTGCTAGACATTGCTCCTCCTCTATTACTTCCTCTATTTTTCGCTGGATAAATAAACTCACCAAAAAAGAATGCCGCATCGCAACAGATTACGGCTTAGAATAAACTTCGAAATCCCCCTCTAGATAATGCTTTATGATCTCCCTAAAGGTATTGTCTGGCTAAATTAAGCAAGCTTCAACTCAAACGATTATTCTCATTGGAGAATAATTAGCATTTAACAAAGTTTTTTCTAGGAGCATATTCGTGGTAACGATTTCCGATGCCGAACATATTCTCGATAAGTTATCTCCTCAGGCGCTCTCGCTTAACGCAGGGCGCTGTGTCTGCGTCAGAAACCACAATGCCTCCTGCACAAAATGTCAAGAGATCTGCCCTACCCAAGCAATCAGTAAAGAGAACAACCACTTAACAATAGATAAAGATCGGTGTAGAGAATGCGGCTGTTGCGCAAACGTCTGTCCCACTCAAGCAATTCAGACGGCAGCTCTACCTCTTGAACATTTTGCCTCTGAATTGCAATCCCTAGATGCGCGTAATGCTCTTCCCCCAGATTTGTGGATATGCTGTCAAAACCATCCCCTTGCCCATGAGGCACTGAACCATCTAATCGTATTACCCTGCCTCGCACACCTTGATGAAGCACATTATTTACTCTGTTCCTACTACGGAATTTCGCTTCATCTCCTAAGCAATGAATGCAATCTCTGCAAAAACAAAACGGCACTTGCAACTATAGAAAAAACTCAAAACAGCGCACAGAACCTTGCGACTCTAGGAAACGTTTCCCTTGTTTGCATCCATAAGATCGAAACCTCAAAAGAAGAAAGTTCATTCCCCTTCGACGAAAAATTGGATGGCCTTTCAAGAAGGGCCTTTTTAAGCAGCGCAAGCTCGTCACTTAAACATATCGGATTTACCGTAGCATCCACGGCACTTGACTCGCAAAAGAGCTCAAGCGATATCGAAGAAACACCCGCTAAACGTTTTGCTTCAATCCCTGGTATTTTCGACACGTTCTATCCCTATCGAAATATGGTTCTATTAAACGTCCTTTATCACTTTCTTGATCAGACGTTTACAGCTCTACCTCTGCATATGGATACCAGGTTTTGGGGACAAGTAACGATAAAAGATACCTGTCAAAATTGCGGTATTTGTGCACAGGTATGCCCTACTGGAGCGCTTGTCTATACCGGAGAATCTCCAGAACCAAAACTGTCTTTTAGTTTGAAATCTTCAGTACCCAAAGGACCCCATCATGAGTTTCGCTGTTCGGATTGTATCCAGTGCCACCTCTGCGAAGACGTTTGTCCACAACATGCAATTACTCTCCAAAGCAATATTTCACCTGCAAAGCTCTTTGATCTTGAACCCGAGCACCTAGGTAGTGAGAGCTCCCAAACTTCCTAAGACGGCTTAATCGAATCTTTTTGCCACAAGATCTGTTTTGCCATCACAATAAACCACAATATGTAACAATATGACCAGATCAAATTAAGAGTCGAGGAAAGGATCTTGATGACTGATACGTTGGCAGAAAACCAAAAAGATCAGAATTTACTACCTATTCCTATTTTGGAATCATCCTCCGCAGAACCAAATATGCACCTCTGGCTCACAGAAGCAAAGAAGGACTCCCTCGCCCCTTTTGTGGGGATGTATCTTACTCACAACGGCGTTGTACGCGCTACATCAAAAAGGGTCGTGCGCCCAGAAAGCAGCACGAATAACGCTTCTAAAGTTGAAGAAGGATCCCGTAAGGTGGTAGCAGTTGATTTCACCTACGACAAACAAAAACTTGCACAAGCACTCCAAGAAGCTTGCACATGGGAAGGAGTTTATTACGTTCGGGCGTGGCTTAATGAAGGAACGGTACCGGTAGGCGATTCCTTGATGTATATACTGATTGGGGCAGATATTCGACCCCACGCGGTAGATGCACTGACCAAACTCGTTGAGACCATTAAAACAAAGATTGTTACCGAGACCGAGCTCTATCATCTCTAGACAAAAGGTTTCATATGCGCGTTTTGAACCCCAATCCACAGCCCGTCATTCCTTCACCAGCACTAAGTTTCGTCGGTAGAAAAAACTCCGGTAAAACAACTTTGCTTGAAAACCTCATTGCCGTCCTCACCAAACAAGGCGTTGCGGTTGCAAGCATCAAGCATCACGGTCATCCCGATTTTGATATAGACATACCAGGACGCGATTCATATCGCCATCGAATGGCAGGGGCACGCTCTGTAACCATTCTTTCAGATACGCGCTATGCACAAGTAACAGAGCTAGATCGGCCTCTTTCTTGCGAATCGGTTATCTCTACCCTTTCTGGCTTCGATATCGTGCTCATCGAAGGATTCCGAAAAGCAAACGTAGAGCACCTAGAATTATTCCGTGCAGCTAATCCTCGAGATATGCAAGTAGTAGATGAATGCATTTCCCAATGGGAAGTCTCACTAAAAGCACGTCCTGCAGCAGTGGTTTCCGACATAGAAAAAGTAATCACCGCCGCAAAGCTACTCCATATTCCTTCGTTCACCTTCAGCGACATATCTTCACTTGCGACTTTTGTTCAAAAACATTTTGCAAGACCTCCTTTGAGTGTTGTCATTCAAGCAGGAGGTGAATCAAAGCGGATGGGAACACCCAAAGAAGCACTTAATTTTTTAGGCAAACCCCTTATTCAGCAAGCGGTGGAACGTCTTGTACCACTTGCAGATGAGCTCATCATTACTACCAATGCCCCAGAACGACTCCATACCCTTAAACAGGAATACCCTGATATCACTTTTGTTGCCGATCTGCTTCCTGAACGAGGAGCTCTTCCTGGAATATATACGGCACTCTCATCTGCACATCATGATCTTGTTGCCGTGGTTGCTTGCGACATGATAGATATACCTGCCCCGCTTATTGCTCAGGAAGCGCTTTATATGCGACCAATCCATCAAAAATCTTATGATGTTGTTTTTCCGAAAACAGAAAACGGCATAGAACCTTTCGCTGCCGTGTATCGAAAGAAACCTTGCCTCGCTACCCTTGAACCCTTTATGGCAAAAAACACCCGCCAAGCACGCGTTCGAGAATTTATAGCGCAGCTTAACTACGCAATGATCGATTGCACTCATCCCATAAAATGCGTTCGCTATGGAGGAAGCTTCCTTAATATCAACACCCCCGAAGATTTAGCTCGCGCAGAGAAAATATTTTCCCAAGATCCCAGCTGCCTACCGTAACAAATAACGCTACGAGTAGATTCTTGCTGGATACCTTTTCAGTCGGCTTCTTCCAAAGCATCGTTTAAGGCTTTTTGTGCGGTTTCTTGAAGAACTTCAACCGTCTGTCGATATGCTTTTACAAGCCTTTTCGCTTCCTGCGTTAAAACTGAACCATGAGCTCCTTTTCGCTCAAGCAGAGCAATGCCAAGAGAGCTTTCGGTATTACGTATAATGCGCCACGCCTTGCTATAAGCCATGCCCATTGATTTACATGCCTTATTAAGAGATCCGGTTTCTTCTACTAACTCGCAAAGTTGCGCAACCCCTCTACCAAAAGCAGGAGCATGAGCATCGGTCGTTTTGTTACGTATGATGATATGTAAATCTACTTCTAGTGTTTCAAACCCCATAACGCCCTCCAGGCATACCCCGTTGCACATGAAATGTATTATACCTGGTAAACCTTACCGAATAGCGATTTTCTCCTGCACGTTTTTTTCGTTTTATTTATTCTCAAGCCAGGATAATCTCAGTTGAGAACAATGTAGACAGGGAGAAACCTATGACAGTAAAACTACGTGCCAAACAGATCCTCGCACTTGTTGCCTGTTTACTTGTGGCAGCATGCTTGGTTGGATGCAGCCCACAATCCACAACAAGCGAAGATCAGTCATCTTCTGAAGAAATAACTCTGGAAATTTATGCTGCCAATTCTCTTGAAAAGGCACTCAACGAAGTTCGAGAGCTCTACACTTCTGAAAATCCCAATGTAACTTTCGCTGATACCCAATACGAAGCATCTGGAACGCTTGTAGAAAAGATGAAAGCAGGCGGAGAGCCGGATATTTTTATTTCCGCTTCTACCAGCAATATGAACAATGCTATTGAAAACGGTAATGTTTCTGATGGCTCTCAGTTCGATATGTTTAAAAACGATCTCGTTATCGTAACGGCGGAAAGCAACGACATTAGTGAAATCACCTTAGAAGACGCGGTCTCTGGCGACTACACCATCGCCATAGGTGACGCCAATGTTCCTGCGGGCAATTATGCTCGTCAATCTTTGGCTTCCGTTGGTTGCTACACCGACGAAAACGGCACCGATGGACAAATCACAGGTGCAATCGAAGGTCTGGTTCAAGAGGCAGATAAAGTTGGATCAGTATGCAAGCTTGCTGAATCGGGAGAGGTTGATCTTGCTTTCGTATACAGCTCTGACGTAGAACGCTACGGCGGCGTTAAGGTTGTTTGCACGGTGTCAGCAGATGCCCATAAGGATATTATTTATCCTGCCGCAGTAACCACTATGGACGACTCCAATGGTGCTGCTCAAGCATTCCTTGATTGGTGTGTATCTTCTCCTGAAGCTCAGGAAATCTGGGGTAAATGGGGCTTTGAATTAGTGTAATTTAGTGCTCTGCTCTTAAGGTGCGCCCGGCAAATCGCTGAGCGCACCTTGCCTTTCGCGGGCTTTTTGCTTTTTGTATAGTGCTCTGTATTAAGAGTTTTTGGTTTTGCTTTTTCTTCATAGTCAAGGTGGATAACGTGAAAACTTTACGCGCCTACACTGCTTACCTCATTCTTTCAGTCGTACTTATCTGTCTGACCGTTTTTGGTGCTACCCCTCTTTGGGCGGCCGAATCCGAAAGCGGTCAGACAGCTTCGTATTCTGTGACCGTATCCGCTGAAGGACAGAAAGCGGTCGTAGACGATTCTCCTTACGCCGCCGATGAATTCTCTCGCGCCAATAAAGGCACTAATCGAAAAATCGATGGCGTATATCGCGGATATACCTACATTCAGCCCCACGACAATATGACCGTACTGATCGACGTAGACTCATTTGTTGTTGTTCACGTTCCGCAATCCCAGCTTGATGCGTTGGGATTATCACTGGAAGATGAACAGGATTGCGTACTTCTTGAAACGTTGCTTCGCGCTCTCGACGACAACGCTGCAGGTGGAAATGTACAAATTGCCTCAGATATCCCTTGGTATTTCACCAGTGAAGAAGTCTATTCCGTTGAAGGCTTGGTTTTCTCCTTTAATCAAGTTGTCGACGATCGCAGTTACTCCTTCGTTATCGGAGCCGATGGCAGCGACGTGAGCGAAGCTGATTCCTCATTGGGAATTTCCTTAAATCATGCTTCTTATGCCGTACTTTCCTCAAGCGAAACAACTGCTATCACCCAAGCTGCGACCGGATTTGCTGCCCTTGCAGAATTCTTCCAGGATCTTGATTTTTCTCCTCTATGGGTAACACTCAAAACCACTCTTACTGCCATTGTCATTATTTTTATACTGGGCATTTTGGCAGCATGGTGGTCTTTGCGCTTGTCGGATCGATGGCAAAACGTCTTCGATGCAATTTTTACCATCCCCATGGTGCTTCCCCCTACCGTTTGCGGTTTTCTGCTTTTGCTTGCCCTGGGTAGCAACAGCCCCATTGGACAATGGTTTAATGCGATTGGTTTTCCGCTTATATTTAGTTGGCCTGCAACCGTCATAGCCGCAGTGGTAGTAGCATTTCCTCTGATGTACCGCAGTGCTCGAGGAGCATTCGAAAGCCTCAATCCCGATATGCTTGATGCTGCACGAACTCTTGGTTGGAGCGAGTCGCGCGTATTTTTCAGATTGATGCTTCCTCTCGCATGGTCTTCTATTGCAGCAGGAACTATGCTGGCTTTTGCGCGCGCCCTTGGAGAATTTGGGGCAACCTTGTTCCTTGCGGGCAACTATGTTGGCATTACCCGCACAATCCCAATCGCAATCTACTTTGAGTGGATGGGCGGAAACACCGATGTGGCCCTTTTCTGGACCATCGTTGTTATCGTATTGAGCTTCCTGGTCATTTTTATCATCAATGTATGGAGCAAACACACTACTCGCTATCGTCGTAAAGAGGTATCCGATGAGTCTTAGTGTTGATATTTCAAAAGACTTCGGCGGCTTTAAACTTGATCTTGCTTTTGAAGCCGGCAACGAAACGCTTGGATTTTTGGGAGCTTCCGGATGCGGAAAGTCTCTCACCTTGCGTTCAATCGCTGGGATCGAAACGCCCGATGAAGGGAAAATTGTCGTAAACGATACTGTCTTTTTCGATAAAGCATCGGGGAAAAAGGCTCGCATCAACTTGAAACCCCAAGAACGCAAAACTGCTTTGCTGTTCCAAAACTATCAGCTTTTCCCTAATTTAACCGTGCGACAAAATGTTGCTGCTGGATTAAGTCCAAAGCTCGACAGCGCCAACCGCGACGCCTTGATCGACGAACAATTAGCTCGTTTCGGGTTGGAGAAATTCGGAAAACGCTACCCCTTACAACTTTCAGGCGGTCAGCAACAACGTGTTGCCCTCGCCCGAATGCTTGCAGCTCAACCGGAAATCTTAATGCTTGACGAGCCCTTTTCGGCGCTTGATGCCCATTTAAAAAGTGGCCTTGAACAAGATCTTCTTCAGCTTTTTGAGCGATACGAAGGGTCCATATTATACGTATCCCATGATATCGATGAAGCCTTTCGTTTTTGCGATCGTATTGCTGTCGTATCCGAGGGCCACCTCGAAGAAATAGACACTAAGGAACGTATTATTTACGAACCTCAGACGCTTGCAACCTTACGTCTTTCGGGCTGCAAAAACACCACGCCCGCCACCTATCTTGATCCTCATCATGCCTTTTTGCCTGAATGGGGCATTACCGTAACTTCGGTTCAGCCCTTATCGGAAAACGTTGCCTTTTGTGGCATGCGGGCAAAATTTATTCATCACGCAGGAAAACCAGGAACCAATACGTTTTCGGTACGAATAAACCACGTAAGCGACTCGCGCTTTGAACGTACCTTGCTCATTTCTTTTATTTCCGATTCCAAGACAGAAACAAAACTGGAAACCCAAACTAAACTCCAAGAGTCTTTCGCAACAAAAGATAGGGAAGAAAAATATACCTCGCGCGAATCTAGTATTCCTCCCATACAGTGGCATATAAACAAACTTACTACTACAAAACCATTGCCCGAAGTGGGTGAAGTCTGCCTCGTTCAACTCGATAAAGATGGCTTATACTTTGTTGACCGTTAACCTTTTTGAATCGAGAAGCATTGTCTTTTTTGGCGCAAAATACCACTCCTTGTAGGCCATCCGAAAAGGACGGTAAAACTTTGTCGTCGAATTCCCAATACGCATCTTGCGCTCCTGTCTCAACTATTCTCCACGACAATCTTGGAAGAACCATAGATTATTTGCGCATTTCACTTACCGATCGCTGCAATCTTCGCTGCGTGTATTGCATGCCAGAAAATGGCGTGCCTTCACTTGACCACCACGACATTCTATCCTTGGAAGAAATTGAACGTATCGTACGCATTGCTGCTAAAAGAGGGATCAAGCATGTACGACTCACCGGTGGAGAGCCGCTTGTCAAAAAAGGCATCAGTGATCTGATTAGAAAGCTGAAGCAAATCCCTGAAATTGAAAGTATCGCTCTTACCACCAATGGTATTTTGCTTCCTACAATGGCAAGCGAATTAAAAGAGGCAGGACTGGATCGCGTTAACATCTCACTCGATTCTCTTGATCCTGCACAATATCACGCTATTACGCGCCGTGGAAACCTCGATGAGGTTTTAACAGGCATAGAGGTCGCGCTTGAATACTTCAATCCAGTCAAAATCAACGTTGTTGTTGTGCGTCATCTACAACAGGATCTGCTTACCTTTGCTCAGCTAACACGCGAAAAACCTCTCCATGTGCGCTTTATCGAATACATGCCTATCGGAAACACGCAAGACTACCTACCTCCAGCCCTCTACCCTTGCCCCTGTTCGCAAAACACCACTTCTGAGTCAGATAACCTCCCGTGGACCGAAGATGATGTTGTACCCACTTCGGAAATACTGCAGAACTTACGCGAGCGGATCAAAGAAAAAGGTTGGGGCGATATTATTCCTCTCAACTCTTCGGATGATGGAAAATCTCCCTATGGATGGGGACCTGCCTCATATATGAAAATTGAAGGAGCTCAAGGAACTATCGGTTTTATTTCGGCAATGTCAAATCACTTTTGCGCCAGCTGTAATCGCATTCGACTAACCGCTGATGGAAAACTGCGTCCTTGCCTTTTTAGCGATACTGAGCTTGATCTTAAATCGGCACTCCGAAAGGGAGAAACCGAAGACGTCGAGGCCCTTCTTAATGAAGCGCTACGCATTAAACCAGAAAGCCATCATAATCAAAAAGGAACCAGACGCGCCATGAGTAAAATTGGAGGATAGGCATCCTGCTGATTTCCCCGAACCTGCTATCATTCAAACAACTTGGCATAGCTCCAAAATACGTTAATCCGAAAAATACACTGACTGCTTATTCTCTTGTTCTAAGGATTCCATATGACCGCTCATTTAACTCACATCAATTCAAACGGAGAAGCACACATGGTTGATGTTTCCCCTAAAAAGGAAACAAAACGTATTGCACAAGCAGAAGGCTTCATTTCTATGAAACCTGAAACACTTGCTTTAATCGAATCAGGCGAGACAAAGAAAGGCGACGTGCTTGCCTGCGCTCGAATAGCAGGCATCATGGCTGCCAAAAAAACTAGCGACTTGATTCCCCTATGTCATCCCCTTATGCTCACCAATGTAGAAGTAACCTGCCAACCTCATCACCCCACCTCGCCAGATGATGCCTGCGGAATCCGCGTTGAAGCAACTTGTGCTCTTGTGGGTAAAACAGGTGTCGAGATGGAAGCACTTACGGCAGCAAGCGTTGCCTGTCTCACGGTATACGATATGTGCAAAGCCGTTGATCGCGGCATGGAAATACGAGAGGTTCATCTGCTTCATAAAGAGGGCGGAAAATCTGGTACATGGGACAGAAAAAGCGAAAACGTTTAATGTCCGCACCCTGCCATCATCGAAACCGCATGAGGTAAAACTTCCACAACCCCATCCCAATTCTCACAGGCCGCTTTTTTGCTTCCAGGCAAATTAAGAACTAAGGTGGTTCCCCGCTGCATACATAATGCCCTTGAGAGCATTGCGCGCGGGGTTATGGTCAAGCTATGGGCGCGCATACCTTCAGCAATGCCAGGAACTTCACGATCGCAAACATCGCGCGTTGCTTCTGGTGTCACATCACGCAAAGACAGGCCCGTTCCTCCGCAGGTAAGCACCACATCAACCTCAGGAATATCCGCTGCACGTACAAGAGCGGCAGATATCTCGGCACGATCATCGCGCACTAGTTCATAAGAAAGGCACTTCCATCCTTTTTCAGCAATACGCTGCTTAAGGGCAGCTCCAGCGCTATCCTGCGCTTCATCTCGAGTATCAGAACAGGTGATAAGAGCAAATCCCAATGAGGGCTCTGATGATTCGCCAAGAGTGCAAAATGCTGCGCTATCCATTTAAATTACAACTCCCTCATCCACATCAAGCAAAAGACATTCCACTAACGTTCCAGCTTCAACTTTCTTGGAGGCTGGAACCCCTTCGGGTAAAATAGCCAAACAATTTCCGCTTTGGAAAGGGCTAAATAAACCAGAGCTTTGACTTTTCGCGGGACGAACTTGCAAACTTCCATCATCCAAGCGTTCCAACGTTGAACGCAAATAAATTCTTCGAGAGTCCTTCTTTTTCATATCGCGCGACAAACGTGCCCAAACACGCGGGCGATCAAAGGTCGCATATCCCTGCATTTTCCGCAAGGCGGGACGCACTAACATCTCAAACCCGCAATAAGCCGCCGCAGGATTACCCGACAAGCCAAATACTGGAGTATTCTTCACTAAGCCAAAGGTTTGCGCTTTGCCAGGACGCATGTTTACGAAGTCCATAAACAGCTCTCCCTGCTCTTTTACCACCTGTTGGATGTAGTCAAAATCTCCATTGGAAGCTCCCCCACTGGTAACCACAAAATCGCTTTCTTCGACCGCCTCAAGAACAGCTGCCGCAAGCATATCTTTGTCGTCGGGCACAATTGAATGCAGATGCGGAATTCCTCCTGCACGAACCACCGAGGCTCCGATTGCATAAGAATTGCCATCGCGAATTTGCCCTGGTAACGGAAGGGTATCCGGCTCCACCAGCTCACTGCCGATAGGAATAACTGCTACGCGAGGTCGCCTATAGACTTCGGCCTGAGATAGTCCACAACTTGCTAAAAGACCAGCACCCGCTGGACTGAGAGGTTCGCCCGCCTTGATAGCAACTTCCCCTGCTGCAATTTCCTCCCCTTTTTGACGAATATTATCGCCAGCAGAAGCAGGCGTACTAAACGCAACTCTCCCTGGAGCACGACCATCGTTTTCAAGATTAGTTACGATTTCGTACTTTACCACCGCATTCGCCCCATCAGGAATTGGCGCACCGGTCATAATCCGAACGCAAGTGCCTGGTTGAAGGACTTTATCGTAGTAGGCACCCGCAGGTATTTCATCGATTACTGGCAATTCGATTGGGGTTTCTGGAGTCGCGTTGGCTAAGTCCGATGCAACTACTGCAAATCCATCCATTGCCGAATGATCGAAGGGAGAAATATCAATATCACTTGTTTGATTTTTTGCAGAAATGCGGCCCAATGCTTCAATGAGCGGAACCTTTTCAGTTTCAAGAGTATTGACCGTATCAAGCAGAAGCGCACGCGCCTGCTCCACGGGAATTAGTTCTTGCTTTGCCATATTCGCCTCGTTTGCTCACTAAAAGATCGATGTGCTTTTCGAAAGAAAGACCAGGTACAGGCCAAATAAAAAGCCTCTTTATTCTAACGTGAGAATAAAGAGGCTAAAAGAGTTAAAGCACTTCGTAATAGGAACCGTAGGCACAATTTCGGCAAAGTGTTTCGCCTTGGATGACAACCTCGCGCCCATCAGTTACCTGTTCACCACAACGCATGCAGGTTGCAACGTGACGTGGTCGCCCGGGAAGGTCATTTTCGGTGATATTCACGCGCACCTGCTCGACCTTAAACAGATCTTCATCACTTCGCGCAGCAAACCATTCTTTTAGATTGCAATCCTTTGGGGCCTTTTCGCTTACGTTGGTCATGCGAATAGCCTTACCGCTTTGGATATCGTAAAACGTTGCAGCTTGCTTACCGAAATCAAGACATTTCATACGACGTTTTCCAGGATGACAATTTGTCACAACCATAATGGCATCGGTTAAGCAACGATCGCATTCGACATACACGATAAGATCCCGATAAGTATCGGGATCCTCTATTCCAAAATACCGCAATGCATAACGAGCCATACGCACGCCCGTCAATTGACCACCGCAGAGATGCCCATGAAAGGAAATAGCACGTTCTAGATCTTCGTCAAAAGTACGTTTCATCCCTTTTATCCTTTCCATCTAGCATTCTTGAGGCTCGCTGCCTATAACTCTCGACGAGCTTCTATAGCGCGACCAAGGGTTACTTCATCAGCGAATTCCAAATCTCCGCCAACAGGCAAGCCACTTGCTAACCTGGACACTTTTACCCCAAGAGGCTTAATCAAGCGCGCCAAATAGCTCGCTGTTGTTTCTCCTTCAATATTGGGATTCGTCGCAAGAATCACTTCCGCGACACTCGGGTTATTCAAACGAGCAAGCAATTCTGCAATGTGTAAGTCGTCAGGTCCGATACCTTCCAGGGGAGAAAGAGCCCCTCCTAAAACATGATAAACGCCTGAAAAGGTTCCTGTTCGTTCAATCGGCGGAATATCGCGTGGCTCCGATACCACGCAGATAGTATTCTGATCGCGCTTCGATGAGGCACAGATATCGCAAAGTTCGTCTTGAGCATAATTAAAGCATCGTGAACAAAAATGCACCGTATCTTTTACTTCAATAATTGCCTGAGCCAATCGTGTTGCATCTACACGGTCCTCGTTCAAGATCCAATAGGCAATACGTTGAGCCGATTTAGGCCCAATACCTGGAAGACGTTCCAATTCATCTAAAAGCTTCTGAATTGCAGAAGTCGCATTCACTCACGAACACCCCACAAGAATACCGAAAAGCATCTCATCACATAAAAGAGGTGCGAGAGAATCCTCGCACCCAGACAAACACAGCACTAGTTTACTTTAGCGCAAACCAGGAATTCCTGGCATACCGCCACCCATTCCGGGTAAGCCCATTCCGCCCGTTACGGCACTTAGGCGAGCATTGCTTTCTTCGTTAATATTACGAATTGCTTCATTTACAGCAGCGCAAACCATATCTTGCAGCATTTCAACATCTTCAGGATCTACTGCTTCAGGATCAATCGTGATGGACTCAACCGTCATATCACCACGAACAACAGCGGAAACCATGCCGCCACCTGCCGTACCTTCTGCGGTCATGGTAGCTACTTCTTCTTGTGCTTTTGCCAGTTCCTTTTGCATCTTTTGTGCCTGGCGCATCATTTGCTGCATATTCATAAGGTTGTCTCCTTTTGGTCGTCTTGCTTTGATGCACTATAAAAGCGCACGCGCTTTAAGCATTGTACCGAATTGCAGCATACAAGCCACAAATCGCTTTATTAATACAGAAGCCTTTCAGTTATTCAGAAAGCTCTTCGAACTTTATTCCTTCCCCAAAACTATTTGTCAGAATAGTTTTTATCTGGGCGCTTTCATCGTTTCCTTCTATCGGCTGCATCGAGGGCTGTGGGGCAGGTTTATTCTCATACCCAGCGTTAGGCTGATCGACAGCAGAAGGCAAAGAGACTTCTTCCTTCATTGAGCCGGTAGGGTTATCGCTAACAATAGCTGAGTAACTCGGATCTTCTTCTGCCGCGAAAGCATCGCCATATGCTTCAAGAGGAACCCTTTCTTCCTCATAAGAAGAAACTGAAGTTGATACAGCTTCATAAGGGTAAGCCTGGGACTGAGCCTGAGCTTGAACCTGGGTCTGAGGCTGAACCGCAGGTGCCGAAGGCGCTACTTGAGGGTGAGCTGAAGGCTGAGATGCCTGGCTTGTCGGCTGAGACTGAAGCACTTGACTTGCCGACTGAGGCGAAGGCTGGGTCGCCATCGGTTGAGCAATCGGTGCTTGACTTGCTGGTTGAGGCGAAGGCTGAGGTACTTGATAATTCTGAGTTGTCGCCTGGCCAGATCCAGCCGCGGATTGCGCAGCCTGAGCAGCCTTTATTGCTGCACGAACGCGCTCTGCCTGAGATGCCATCTGGTTTGGTTGAGCAGCCTGCGAAACATTTACCTGGGAATTCCCCATCGAAGAAGAATTCGAAGCAGAAGCAGAATTCACAAAGGGCGATTGAGGCGATCCGCCCTCTTCAAGCATCAAACGATACGGAACATGGCCTCCTGCTATCGAGTCGATAGTTTGGGAAAGCAGTTGCTGTACTTCAGGTTTTTGCGCTGCAGTATAAGCAAAGCCATTATCTTTTCCGAAGGTGATTACCAGTCCACTTCCGTTTGATTCGCCGAAGATTTTCGCATTCATAAACAGTACACCACGCGCAGGATTTGCCTTACGCAACGAGGAAGTAACCGAATGCCAAAAACGCTGTACTGCGGCAGGATTAGTCACCTCAATTGGTAAAGCTCCCGATGCTGCAGAATTCTGAGTTGATGGTACGCTTTCAACTCCAGAAGGCATTCCCCCTTGAGGTGCCGGTTGCGGTGGGTTCTCCTGCACTGGAGCAGTAGCCACTGGTTGAGAGTTTGCCTGCAAAGAAGACACCTGCTGAGGTGAATCCTGGAAATTCGCTTGTTGTGGCATTGCCTGCGGCGCTGCTTGCAACGGTGGTGTTGACACTTGAACTGCTGCGCCAACTTGACCAGAAGCTATCTTTCGTTCCAGCTCTTCAATTCGCTCCGCCAGCGCCTCTATAGTTAAATCGGATTCTGGTCTTACCATGCGAGTAAGAGCGATTTCAAAACTCAAACGAGGGTTGCTAGACGAATGGAGCTCTTTCGAGAGATCGCCCAACACAACCAGAAGTCGGCTCAATCGATCCTGACCGAAGTATTTAAGCTGATCAACCATCGCCTTGCGCGTTGCTTCATTCACCGATATTTCAACCTCAATACCCGCCATAGAAAGCAGATACATATTGCGCACATACTCGGAAAGATCGCTTACAAACTGTGCAAGATCAGCGCCTGTCTCAACATAACGAGCTACCCAATTAAAGCATGCCGCAGCATCACGTTTTCCAATAGCGAGCACAATTTCAGAAAGATCAGTTTCGTCCAGAGAACCAAGCAGATTCTGTGCGCCTTCCAGCGTTACATGACCACCGCCGAATGCTATTAACTGTTCAAGTGAAGTGAGCGCATTTCGCATGCCGCCATCAGCGCGGTAAGCAATCAGATCAAGCGCCTCTCCTTCGAAATCTACTCCCTCTTCGACGCAAATTGCCCCAAGACGAGAAACAATAGCTTCATTGGAAATACGGTGGAAATCAAACCGCTGACAACGAGATTGTATGGTGTCGGGAACCTTCTGAGGGTCGGTTGTGCAAAGTATAAAAAGAATATGCTCAGGAGGTTCCTCTAATGTTTTCAGAAGCGCATTGAAGGCCGCATTGGTCAGCATATGGACCTCGTCGATGATGTACACCTTCCAGGCACCACGCGTAGGCGCATAGTTGACGCGCGCAATAATTTCTTCACGAACGTTATCGACACCAGTGCGACTTGCCGCGTCTAATTCGTATACATCTGGATGAGTACCTTGCGCTATAGCCTCACATTCAGGACAAGTTCCATCAGGTTCGACAGTAGGACCCTGTTCGCAAAGGAGCGCCTTGGCAAGAATACGAGCCATGGTTGTTTTACCGGTACCGCGAGGGCCGCAAAACAAATAGGCATGAGAGACTTTCCCCTGCTCGATTGCATTTTTGAGCGTTCGTTCAATATGCTCCTGGCCCACAACATCTTTAAAGGTAGTGGGACGATATTTACGATACAGCGCCTCCATAATTTAGTTTTCCTCTTCGGACTTGGCATGTTTTGCACGCGCTAAACGTTCTGCCTCGGCAGCAGTCTCCACCTGAAAATCGCGCGTACCGCTCTTGCGTGCAGAAAGAGCCGCTTTCACAGCACCAATAACGGCAGGTGCCACCGAAACTGCTACGATGCCAAGAACAATAACTTCAAAGTGCTCCTGCACAAAAGGAACACCACCAAAGAAGTATCCCACCAGGACAAAGAGAGATACCCACGAAATGCCACCAAGACAATTAAAGAAAGTAAACTTAGCGAAATTCATATGCCCCGTACCTGCAATAAAGGGAGCAAATGTTCGGAAGAAGGGCATAAAACGCGTAATAACAATAGTCAGCCCACCGTATTTTTCAAAGAAGTGGTCCAGCTTTGCCATACGCTCAGGCGTAAGTGCCTTAACCTTGCCCGAATCGATAATACGCGAACCAAATAAACGAGCAATCCAATAATTCGAAGTGTTGCCCAGAATTGCTGCGGCATAAAAAACGATAAGGGTCGCAGCCAGGCTCAGCCCACCCCCGTCAGCGGAAAACACACCCGCCGCAAACAAAAGCGAATCTCCTGGCAAGAAAGGAAAGAAAACTAAACCAGTCTCAACAAATACGATCAAGAAGAGTGGTGTATACACCCAGATAGGACCCAAGGCAATAATCCAGCCTGCAATAGCTCCACGAGGATCTTGAAGAAGGCCCAAAATAAAGTCGATGAATTCCATTAGACTCCCGTTACATTCGGTATAACCTTGCTCAAAACAAATTTCGCCGATCAGTTGGTGACCGGCGAAAGACTAAAGTATCCCGAAAAGGTCTGGCCGCTCGTCAGCGGTCCCTTATGGCTGCTTCCTCCCGGACCTGACCAGGTTCGAAACATGGCGCCGGCCAAACCCAATCGAGATACTTTTTCAACATGAGACAGTATAAACTAACCTGCGCAATAAACGAAAAACTCTTAGATAAATTAAGGAACCTTCCATAAACTATAAATCTAACGTAATGTTCTCCCTGTTTTTCGGAGCGAACTTTAGTTTTTTAGACGAACTATAGTTTTTCAAGGCGGACTTTAGTTTTCCGAATAAAGAATCCACTTGAAATCACTCTGGACGAGCAAGCGCCTCAGCACCACTTCAAATCACTCCGGACGAGCAAGCGCCTCGGCACCACTCGAAATTTCGGTAATTTCAGTTGTGATTGCATTCTGCCGTACGTGATTGTAAATCAGCTTCAAATCATCTAAAAGTTCTCGCGCATTTTCAGTGGCGTTATGCATAGCAATTTGACGCGCTGCCTGCTCTCCTTCAGCAGAATTGATAAGCATATAATTCAAATAGCCATTCAGATAATCAGGAAGCAATTTGCTCAGCACCGCTTCCCTGCTCGGCTCGTAATTAATATAACCTTGAAGCTGCTTTAATTGAGGATCCTGATCGGCAATGCCCTGAGCGTTACCTGCCATTCGTTGTTCAAAAAACATATTCATATTGATGGGCATTATTTTCCACATTGCGGGAACCTGCTCATACAAATTCTTTGAATGATTATAGAAGGCATACACCTCATCAATTGTTCCCGAAAGGTATGCTTCGACAAGATAATCGGCGATAGTATCTGCCTCTTCCGGACGCGGATCACCTGATAAGTCTCGGAAGGCTATAACAGGTTTGTAGCCTCGATAGGTAAAGTAATTTATACCCACCTTTCCGCAAGCAATAATTTCTACCTGACATTCTCTTTGCTCATACTTTTTTAGCATGCGCTGCGCTAATTGCAAAATATTGTTATTAAATTGACCCGCAAGTCCTCGATCTGAAGTAATGACAACTAAAACTACTTTCCTCACAGAATCATGCGGTGTTGCCAGCGCGACTGGCTCTCCATTAGGATCAGAGAGAACCGTAAGCAACTTACGCATCTCTCGCGCATAGGGCTCCGCCCTGTCGACCCGTCGCTTTGCACGCTTAATTTTTGTACGAGAGATCATCTCCATCGTAGAAGTTATTTGATGAGTTGCCGTGACTGAGGTGATGCGTTTTTGTATGTCGTGAAGCGTTGCCATAAAGCGTTCCCTTCACTCTCAAGCACACACGCTCGAGAGTGCCTGTTTAATTCCCGCGATGCCATATAAGCTTCCACAACAACATATTACGTCGTGTTCATTGGCTAAGTTCAGCACCTGTTCTATCGCCTGCAAAGGTGAATGCGCGGCCAAGACCATGCAGCCGTGTTCGTGATCTTCTTCGGAAAGCTTTGCAAGAGCACGAATCGCTGTTGCTGCCAAACTTCTCTCAGAAAGCGCTCGATCCATAGCAGGAGCATAGCACACGAATGCTTTTGCGAGAGGCGCGTAGCATTCCAACATAGCCTCGTAATCTTTATCTGCCATTACCCCTATACAAAAGAGAATCCTTCGAAGCGGATAACGCTGCTCTAATTCAGAGGCAAGTTGTCGAGCAGCATGCACGTTATGAGCGCCATCAATGATGATATCGGGACTCGTTTGAACTACCTCAAAACGCCCCGACCACTGTACCTGGGAAAGGCCGGCGTATAATGCGTCGTTGGATATATCCCATCCTCGTTGCCGCAACGCTTCGCACCCCTCAAGTGCCAATGCAGCATTAAAGCGCTGATAACTTCCCTGCAATGCCACAGACAAGTGTTCATAAGTTTTGTAGGTAAAATCCTCCGTAGTGCCCTTCACTTGATCAGAGCAGACAAATCGAATTTGCGCCTGTTGATCCTGCGCTGTTTGACGCAATATCTCTTCTGCTTCAATTTCCTGAGATGCGCTTACTACCAAGCATTCAGGCTTGATAATTCCCGCTTTTTCAGCAGCAATTTCTGTAAGAGTGTTCCCTAATAGAGCACAATGATCGAAAGAGATAGGAGCAATAAGCGCCACTTCGGGTGCTTGAATGACGTTCGTGGAATCAAGACGGCCGCCTAAACCTACCTCTGCAACTACTATGTCGCATCCCTGACGTGCAAAATATAGAAAAGCAACCGCCGTCATAAGCTCAAATTCGGTAGGATGTTCGCTCATTACTTCTGCTGAATCACGAACGAGAAGCGTCACTTCGCAAAGTTCTTTGCGAGAAATAGGCTTTCCGTTTATGCGTATGCGTTCTTCGAAATACTCGATATAAGGGCTCGTGAAAAGGCCTACTTTATAGCCCGCTGCCTGTAAAATGCTCGCGATACAAGCGCAGGTTGAGCCTTTACCATTGGTGCCTGCCACGTGTACAAAGCGCAAAGAATCCTGAGGATTGCCGAGACGTGCCAACAGCTCACGTGTTCGGTCAAGTCCTAAGCTCATCGTATGCCATCGAGGCTCATTGATATACGCAACCGGATCAAAATCGGGATCAACGTTAAGGTCAACACCAGAGCCAACATGAGAAGGCTGGGAATCGTTAAGCATTATTTGTCCAATCCTTGCCCACTACCACTTGAACATCGGTCTTTAACGAGTAATACACACCCGCAGAAACCGTTCTTCCTGTCCCAAGTGTCTGCACAATAGATTCAGCAGCAGTTTTGTCTTTTTCTTCACGATAAATAACCAGCGTTTCATCGTAGACAAATGATTCCGCATTGCCCGTTTCTTGAACCTGATAATCGTTGCTCGTCAAGATTTCTGCCGCCTGTGCACTGTAGCCATCAATTCCTGCTCCATTTAAAACAATGATAGAAACAGAGCTCTTATCAATCCCACTGGTATCGACAGAAATATCCATATCCTGCCCGGACTTAAATTCCTCCAGCACCTGAGAAAGCGACGAATTGACCGACCAATACACACCGTCACCTGCAGTAATATCACTTCCGGGAACTATTGCCGAATAGATTGTTGCTTCGTTGTAGATTCCCGCAATGGAATTGAGTGTGTCGTAACTCATGTCGGTTTTGATTTTGCCAGCAATAGTATCGGCACTCATGGCAAAACCAATGCCACCTTTTGCCTGAATTGCATCGATTAACGAAGTAAATATCTGATTTTGGATCGAAGATCGTTTTTCAAATCCATCGTTATAGTTTTTAGCACTTACATAAGTAAGAGCCTGTTCACCATTGAGCGTCTGCTCGCCCGGATCAAGCACGATAGTTCCCACAGTAGGATCGTCCACGTAGGTATCTACATTTACCTGCAGGCCACCAAGCGCATCGACAAGTGACACAAAATCACTATCCGTAATGCGAACATAATGATTAATATCCTGCTCGATCAGAGAAGAAACACGTCTTACCAGTTCTCCTTCATTTACCGCATAGGGCGCATCACGAAGCATGGTTGCGGATTCAGGAGCATTATCATATGTTTCCGAAATCGCACTAGGGATGTTCAAAATCGAAATTGTTTTGTTTGGCACATCTACTCGCATAACAGCCAAATAACTTGCGGTTTCACCCGCAGGATCAGAATCTGAAATTCCTGCAAGCAATATATAGAAAGGATCAGTGTCCGAGGCTGGCGCCACAAGCGCATTGCTTACTTCAGAGTCATTTAAGGCCATTGAAGAAGAAACGGACCCTCGAAAAGCGCAGTTGCCCAACGTTAAAGCTATAGCAACGACCACCAGAATCACGAGTCCGATCATGACATAACGCATTCGATCTCGCCTGCGCATAAAAGTCGCTGTACGAGAACCGCCTGTTTGATGGCGAGCGGTACGCTCATCCACCGAACGCGATTGAAAATGGATCTGATTTATTTCCCCTGATCGAGTATTTACCCGCTGAGAAGAAGGACGTCGATGAGCATTTGCCCCTGTAGGGGCACGATGAGTGTGCGTACCTGTTTGCCTACGAGCATGCGACCCCACTACCGAAGACGACCAAGCATCTTGACGGCGACGAGAAGATCGTCTTGAAGGACGTCCATGCATACTGTCCTTACGTTTTCCAAACATACCTAAGAGCTCCTAGCCCAACTCAAATTCAAACGCCCTAAGCACTAAAGCGTAGTGCGTTCGACCTGAGCACCAAGGGCACTGAGTTTTCCAACATAATCTTCGTAGCCACGATCGATGTGATAAATATCGTGGACTACCGTTTCACCTTCTGCCGCAAGACCAGCAATAACCAAAGCCGCTCCTCCACGAAGATCAGGCGAAGAAACTGGAGCACCTTGGAGTTTTTCTACTCCCTGAATAAGCGCATGATGACCCTCTACGGTAATGTCTGAACCCATACGATTTAGTTCAGAGGCAAACATAAATCTATTTTCAAAAATATTTTCAGAAATTACTGAGTTTCCCTGAGCGAGTGCGGTAAGCAGCATGAATTGAGCCTGAAGGTCAGTAGGAAATCCGGGGTGTGGAAGAGTCTGGATATCAACTGCCTGAAGAGGTTTTTCACGATATACCGTAATGGAATTATCTGTCGTGGTTACTTCGCAGCCCATTTGCTCCAATTTCATAATAGCCATTCGCAAAAAAGAAGGATCAATGCCTACCGTTGTAACAGGACCACCTAAAAGTGCCCCAGCAGTTAAATAGGTTCCCGCTTCGATACGATCGCCAACCGTGGTGTGTTCACAAGGATGCATTTCGGAGAGCGAAACGCCATGTACGGTAATAGTGGGAGAACCAGCCCCTTCGACATGAGCTCCCATTTCATTGAGCATGTTTGCCAAATCGACAATTTCTGGCTCTCGTGCTGCGTTGTCGATGATTGACGTACCTTCAACCGCTACTGCTGCCATAAGCATATTCTCGGTAGCACCAACGCTCGGAAACTCCAGCAACACATCTGCCGCATGAAGTCCGTTGGGGGTTGATGCGTACAGATAACCATGCTCGTTCTTAAAATGCACACCCATAGCCTGCAGCACTTTGAGGTGCATATCGATTTTACGAGCGCCTAAGTTACAGCCACCCGGCATTGCCACTTTAGCGCAACCAAAGCGCCCTAGCAGTGGACCTAGTACCGAAATGCTTGCACGCATCTTAGATACCAATTCGTAAGGAGTTTCATGACCTTCTGCATGGGTGGTGTCCACCACGAGCGATTTGTCCTCCCAATACACTTCAGCGCCTAAGCTACGTAAAACCGCGCTCATTATATCGGTATCGGAAATGTGCGGAACATTATGTAAAACGCTTTTGCCCTGACCTAAAATCGAAGCGGCAATAAGCTTTAGTGCAGAATTCTTTGCGCCACCTATCTGGACAGTGCCCGATACGTTTTTTGTTTCGCGCGCAATAATTACTTCTTCAGACATACCTATCCTTTCGAATAAGCTTTAAACTTTCCCGCAAGAGATCCTTGCTCTCCTCGCGATATGATTTATACAGAGCCGAACTCATTCCTGCCGCGATGCGTTCCACGCGAAGTCGAACTCTTTCCTTCCGCGATACACCTCGTGCGAAGCCGGAAATTCTCCTTCCGCGATGCGCCTCGTGCGGAGTTGGAAAGGCAAAGCTTACCAAAGGTTTTAATACCTTAGCCGTTACTAACTATATTCTTTTGAACTCATTCATTATAAATAAGAGAAGGACTAATACTTCCAACCCCTATACAGGTTACATATTTGTTGAAACGCGCTGGTGTCGAGTTGTTGTGCTCGAGTCAAATCGTTGCAGCAATGTCGAATCGCTACGCTCGTGTCGAATCGTCACGTTTTTGCGTAATATCGGTTTTCTGCCACATTTTGGCTAGTCCTGCGAAAAGTAAGAAAAATTTTACCGGACAAACTTCTCTTTTTGTTTCACTTTTTAGGAGAAAATCGAAGAATAAACTCATTCGACCCTAAATTGTGGCATATCGTGTGAAAGATAGCTCAATAAGTAGTACGTATTAATTCACAACTCCAGAAAATGTGTCAAAATCACCTTTTTTGAACCCTTCTAAAAGTTTGAGCATTTTTTAAATCTTTTAAAAATCACGAAAATCTCGAAGACCTTAAAACAAGAAAGATCCTGGCATTTTCGAAAACCTCGAACTCATCAATCCCAAAAATCTTTCTAAATTAAAAGAAAAAGAAGGTTGTTACACAAAAGGGTCGCACTATGTGCGACCCTAAAATGCGTTTTATGAAATGCTCTTTAGCAGACCAGAAGCATTTAATCCAAAACGTTTCTCGATCATCAAGGCTTCTAATCGAAAGCCTCCTGTGCATCAAGCGCATCTGATCGAGACCCTCATACGCATCAAGCCCGTTTAATCAAAAGCCTCCTGCACATCAAGCAAACTCGATCGAGAACCTCTCGAATATCAAGCACGCTTGATCGAAAGCTTCTTGAGCATCATAAACACTTGACCAAACACCCGTTAAACACTAGATGTGTTTAACGGGTGTGTTTAATCGAGTTGCTGTTTTATTCGCCCAGCATGAAGCGAGTGAAATCAACGATTTCAATGGTAGTACCCAGCTGCTTAGCAACTGCAGCAGTGTACTGATTTACGGACTGATCAGGATCCTTTACGAAAGCCTGCTCGGTCAAGCAGCTTTCCTTATAGAACTTCTCCATACGGCCCGTAGCAATCTTTTCCTGAATGTTCTCTGGCTTGCCAGATTCAGCAGCCTGAGCCTTGTAGATGCTCATTTCGTGCTCGATGATTGCAGGATCTACAGATTCACGAGTTGCAGCAACAGGGCTTGCAGCAGCTACCTGCATTGCGATGTCGCGGCCATACTTCTTGAAGTCCTCATTAGTTGCGAAAGAGGTATCGCCCAGCTTGAATTCAACAAGAACGCCAATCTTGCCGCCACCATGAATGTAGCTTGCAACAGCACCTTCAGGCTGACCAGCATAAGCGAAACGAGCGAGCTGAATGTTTTCGCCGAGTGTATGAATAGCGTCGGTTACAACATCCTCTACCTTTTCGCCTTCAATTTCGGATGCTTTAAGAGCGTCCATATCTGCAGGCTTGTTAGCAATAACAGCAGTTGCAATCTTTTCTGCATATGCATGGAACTTTTCGTTCATGCCTACGAAGTCGGTTTCGCAGTTCAGCTCAACCAAAGCGCCTGCCTGGCCATCTTCGGAAACAAGAGCCATTACCATACCCTCATTGGTTGCACGACCTGCCTTCTTAGCAGCAGCTGCAAGACCATGAGTACGAAGAACGTCTACCGCCTTATCGATATCGCCTTCAGCCTCAGTAAGAGCCTTCTTGCATTCCATCATGCCAGCGCCGGTCATCTCGCGGAGTTCTTTAACGAGAGCTGCGGTGATTTCTGCCATGTTCATTCCTTTCTTAAAAACCTTTGCGGATAGCCCCTTTAGAAAGGAGCAATAAGCCTATTTAGGAACAAAGTTACTCTGCAGCAGCTTCGGTTGCAGCTTCTGCAGCTGCCTCAGCAGGAGCTTCCTCGGTTGCTTCAGCAGTCATTTCTTCCACGGTAACAGGAGCGCCAGTACCTGCGATAACTGCGTCAGCGATGAAGTCTGCCAGCAAACGAACAGAACGAATTGCGTCGTCGTTTGCGGGAATGCCGTAATCTACGTCGTCAGGATCGCAGTTGGTGTCGAGCGTACCAACAATAGGAATGTTCAGACGATGAGATTCATGAATTGCGATCTGCTCGCGATTGGTATCGATAACGAATACCATATCAGGAACCTTTTTCATGTTGCGAATACCGTTGAGATTGGTCTGCAACTTAGCAAGTTCCTTGCGAAGCAAAATCTGCTCTTTCTTAGGAAGAACTTCCATGCGACCATCCGTCTCCATTGCTTCGAGCTCTTCCATGCGCTGAACGCGAGAGCGAATAGTAACGAAGTTGGTCAGCATACCGCCAAGCCAGCGAGCGTTTACGTAAGGCATACCGCAACGGTTTGCCGCATTAGCAACAGACTCCTGAGCCTGCTTTTTGGTGCCTACAAACAAAACCGTGCCACCCTTTTCAGCGCAACGAGATACTGCGGTGTAAGCAGCGTCCAGACCGTAGAGGGTTTCCTTCAGATCGATGATGTAGATGTCGCCACGATTACCGAAGATATAGGGCTTCATCTTAGGATTCCAACGACGGGTCTGATGACCGAAGTGGGTGCCTGCATCAAGCAAGGACTTGATAGTAATTTTTGCCATGTTTTCTCCATTCGTTAAACCTCTGCGTGGGTTCATCCCCATTTCGCAACTAGGCAAGAGTTAATACCACCTGCGCCCACTCTTGCTGATGGGCTCTTACTGTTAAAGCCCAGCAAATGCTTCAGGCGCATTAAGCGTTCTGTATCAAGCACTTCCTCTAGTCACTAGCGAAAACAGGTCCGCCACGCATGCGAAATACTTACGCTGCCCCGCATACAGCTCCTTGCCGAATGCAGTTTCTTGACGAAGTGACTCTATGGCAAATGAGCACACTACGACAAATTTGCAGCCTTTGTAGTATAGCAAGCTGGCAAACAGGTGCAAGGTTTTAGACACATTGAGAACACGTTCTTACAAAACTCATACATTTATGGAATACACTCGATGCTTATGGATATATGTTCGGCAGCCACAAACAAATGCCAAATACCCCAAGATCTATAAGCAGTCGCTCGAGCGCTTATGAACGTAATTGCTCAGGATGCTCCGAAAGCAATATCACGCATTTATGGACGCAAATCATGCGATTTGGGTAGAAATTGAAGCCATAAAGCAAGCACAGAGGCGGATAGGACGGATGCAGGATTCTAGGACAGGTTGCAGGGTTATAGGGCTGCAGGACTGGGGGCTGCAGGGTTATAGGCTTGTGCAAAATAATTGGAGCGATACATTTATATGCCCCAATAGGGTTATAGAAAATGCGGGCCCCTCATTGGGACCCGCGAACATAATTTAGACTTATTGGACTTAGTAGACTTATTGGACTTAGCGAACTTACTGGACTCGTTTGTTAATTAGACTGCAGAAAATTTGTTAAGGTGCGTCTCATTAGCAACACTGGTTAGCAACGCCCAGAGGATTAAAGCTAACCCACCAGCTCATCCAGGATTAAGACTAGCCCACCAACTCATCCAAAGTCTTTGGGCCACAAACCGAACCATCAGCCATTGCAGCTTCGATCTGTTCGTCGGTATATCCCAAATCCTTCATAACAGCAACAGTAGAACTTCCCAACTTGTCACTCGGCGTATAAACCGGAGCGGGCTCGGATTCAAACTGAATAGGAACCGTAGGAATGTTTCGATCAGCTTCAGGATAATGAATCTTAACCAAATAATCGTTGTCCCATACGTTTTGATCTTCATATACATCCAAAGGCGTCTGGCATAACTCAATAGGAATACCTGCATCCTTGAACAGCTTCAAGGCTTCTTCAGCGGTCATCTTTGCGAGCGCTTCATCCATAATGCCTACTACTTCAGGATTCAAGCCTGCCTCATTCATCTTGTTGCAATTAACCAGACGAGGTTCATCGATCAAATCTTCGCGTCCGATAAGACCCATGATCTTGTTGTAGTCGCGATCGTATTCTGGATCACACATTGCCAAATATTTACCATCGCCAGTCATGTATACGTTATTGAAGGGGCAAATTACCTCCAAGCGACTCTTGGGATAAGGGTTACCATACTGAGCAGAAATCATACCGGTCATCAGCGCATAGACACCTGCGTGCTGAAGTGCACAAGTTACATAATCGCCTTCGCCTGACTTTTCACGTCCAATAACGGCTGCACAAATACCTGCTGCCAAGAACATTGCTGCCTGCAAGTCGCCATAACCGTTAGTAGGGATCATAGGTGAATCGCCACGATTTACCGTAGTGCCAAATACGCCACCACGAGCCATATAGCAAGTTACGTCGAACCCAGGATCGTCCTTTTCGGCGCCCTTCTTCCCGTAACCAAGCCCATGACCCATGATCAAACGAGGATATTTTGCGTGCAAAGTTTCCCAATCGAGACCCATCTTGCGCAAAGACTTAGTACGCGTATTCGTAATGAAAACGTCTGCCTCTGAGAGCAATTTATCCATTACTTCTGCGCCCACTTCGCTTTTTAAATTAAGTGAAATAAAACGCTTGTGTAGGTTGCACATATCGAATGCGAGATTTTCTTCATCCGACATAGGCATGTTAAATACAGCTGCTTGGGTTACACGCAGGGGATCACCCTTTGCAGCCTCAACTTTGATTACGTCGGCTCCCCATTCACCAAGAACGCGACCTGTTGCAGGAGTTGCCATGTAGGTAGTTAAATCTACAACCTTTATTCCCTCGAGCGGCTTCATGTGATTCTCCTCCCCCTCAGGCAAACACTTTTGCATCATGCGCTTTAGTTTTAGTCCCCTTTAACGCATCGCGTTACTCGCGCACCTGAGAACAATTGACTTGTAGCCCGAATAAGCTTATAGCCAGAATTAATAGTGTTCTTTAATTATAGGTATAGAAGGTATGAATCAAAAGCTTTCAACCATGACAAAAATACCGTTTATTCGCCTAACTATTAAAAGAGCTAATAGACGAAAAGGTGGTTCAAAAACGTTAATCTTTGAATTAAAAAGTGTTTATGTGATTAACGCCATCATACACTCGACAGGGCGCTACCCATGCGATCAGCAGCACCTAGAGATACAACTCGGATACCATTCAAACAGCAAACGCTCTACCTCTCGACACAGTAATACTATCGATCACGCATTGCTTTGAGTTTTGCCAGCACTTCGGGATTAAGACGATCAGCAACGGTGTTCTTGCGCGAAACCTGAAGACTACTATCGCGATCAGCCTCATCCGCCAAATCATCCATTTCGAGACTGAAACCGTTTGCACTCATACGATCCACGCCGCCACCAAACACCGCATCTTGAATAGAAGCATCGCTCGTAACCACCATCACCTCGACACGACGCTCGCGGGCATCATGGGAAAGTTTTTCGATGATCTTATCTGCCGAAGAGCCATATGGCGAAAACATGACTTTAACGCCGCCGATTGTTTGAGTTTTACCCGCAGATTCAGGATTATCAGCCGCATCAAAAACAATGATGGCTTTATATTCGCTACCCGCATATGCCGCAACATCGCTGATTAGCGCCTCGCGAACCATGTTGAATTTCTCGTAAGTGAAGTCCTCCCGATTACGCATATGAAGATAGCGCGAGCCACTACGTAGCACGTTATAACCATCAACAATAAGCAGCTTATTGCGTTTTTTAGCCACGTTTAAGCACCCTTTCAGATAGTCATTGCTCACACAGAGCGCATGCGCACTCGCGAGAAGACATTCGCCTTCGTCTAACAACTAATCGGTCGATTTATTTTGCTCGCGACATTGACGCATCCATTCATACATACACGCCGTTGCCGCCTGCGCTACATTAAGCGAGCCTACTTGTCCTGCCTGTGGAAGCGCGACTAAAAAGTCGCAATGCTCTTTTGTTAGGCGCGAAAGGCCCTCTCCTTCACTACCCATTACAAGTACCAAGCGGCCAGCCATCGGCGCGTCCCAAATACATTCCGTCGCTTGCTCAGAAGCACCCGCTACCCAAAAATTTTCTTTTTTGAGACGCTCGATAGTTTGAGCAATGTTGCCAACTTGCGCCACTTTAATATGAGAGATCGCTCCAGCAGAGCTCTTATAAGTTGCTGCTGTCACACGTGCAGAACGTTTATTGGGAATCAGTATGCCTGAGGCACCTACAATTTCTGCCGAACGCGCAATAGCGCCTAAATTACCCGCATCGGTAATATGATCCAAAATAATGATAAGAGCTTGCCCATTATGTTCATCTGCATGCGTTTGAGCAGCATCGATAACGTCTTGAGCGCTTGCGTATTGATAGGGGCGCGTTTCCAACATAAGTCCCTGATGAGAACCGCGCTCTGATCGAGCATCCAAATCACTACGCTTGACCTGTTTCACCGAAACGCCCATCTTATGGCAGCGCTTGACAACATCAGAAACGACTTTATCTCCCTTAAGACCATCGGCAACATAGAGGCATTTGGCAGGAATATTTGCCTTTAATGCTTCTAAAACAGGTCGTTTACCTTCTACAAATTCTGCCATCGGCTTGCCTCCTGGCAACGATCGTCTCTTATCTCCATCACTACAGCACCCTTCGCGACACGCAATTTCGTCATTAAGCAAACTAATCAGCTGCCGCTGAATAACTCGAAAGTCAGTCGGTGCCTTTATAACACTTTTCATACGCTATTATGGCGCTTTTGTGGGTGCGTTAATTGTATTAAAAAAGCGAGCTACAAGAGCTCGCTTTAGAAATTAATCCACCTCATCGGTTCGAATCTTGACCTCCAAACAAGAAGCAAGATAAGAGCCGAAACATTTTCAAACTGGCTGGGCCAGCAGGATTCGAACCTACATAGCTGGTACCAAAAACCAGAGTCCTACCATTGGACGATGGCCCAGTAGCGCGGAGTCAAATTATAGCGGCAAGTCTTACTAAATTCAATGCAAAACTTAGCGCGTGCACAATTTATTGACACTGCCGCCGTCGCGGTTGATTCCCAAATTTTCCATTTGAGATTTATCTCGCGGTTAACTTCTGACTGCCGTCGCGGTTGGTTCCCAATTGTCGACGTGGTTAGTTTCTCACTGCCGTTGCAATTAATTTCCGGCTGATGCTGCAGCTAGCTTCCAGCTTACATTGCAGTTAGCGTAAAACTATTGCGGTCTCAGTTTGATAATTAAACGTGCGCCATTCCACGCAGCTCTACGCGCACCGCCTGACATCAATCCTTACTGAATACCCTCCAAATGAGGAATCATTTCAAAGCCAGCAGCCAGATCCTCATCAGTAGGAACGTAGTCGGTCATCGAACCATCCTTGTAGGACATGTAAGCCGCCAGGTCAAAATAGCCTGTACCGGTCAGGCCAAACACGATAGTCTTCTCCTCGCCAGTCTCTTTACACTTCAGGGCTTCGTCCATTGCCACTCGAATCGCATGCGCTGACTCAGGGGCAGGCAAGGTGCCCTCAACGCGTGCAAACAACGTTGCAGCCTCAAACACTTTTGTTTGCTCAACCGCACGAGCCTCATCAATGAAGCCATCATGGTACAGCTGAGAGAGAATGGGGCTCATTCCGTGATAACGCAAGCCACCTGCATGATTAGGGGATGGGATAAAGGCAGAACCCAATGTGTACATCTTTGCCAGTGGCGTAACTTTACCCACATCGCAGAAGTCATAAGCGAACTTACCGCGCGTCATGGTAGGACAACTTGCAGGTTCAACCGCAATGAAATACGGCGCATCCTTACCTGCCAACTTATCCGCCATAAAGGGAGCCATTAGACCACCCAGATTGGATCCGCCACCAGCGCAGCCAATCAAGATGTCAGCCTTTTCGCCTATTTTGTCGAGTGCCGCTTTGGTCTCCAGACCAATAATAGATTGATGCAGTAGCACTTGATTTAAAACGCTTCCTAATACATAGCGACATCCCTCGGTCGAGACCGCCTCTTCAACTGCTTCAGAAATTGCTGTTCCTAGCGAACCAGAATTCTCGGGATCTTTTGCCAGAATAGCACGTCCCACATTTGTTTCATTGGAAGGCGAAGGAGTCACGCGAGCACCGTAAGTTTCCATAACTGCTTTACGATACGGCTTTTGCTGCGCTGAGCATTTCACCATATAAACATGCAAGTCTAATCCAAAGAAACCACATGCCATAGAAAGCGCAGTACCCCACTGCCCTGCACCTGTTTCAGTGGTCAAGCAGGTCAATCCCTGTTGCTTGGCATAATATGCCTGCGCAATAGCCGAATTAAGTTTATGAGAACCGCTGGTATTGTTGCCTTCGAATTTGTAGTAGATCTTGGCGGGAGTGTCGAGCGCCTTCTCCAAAAATTCCGCATGTACCAAAGGAGAAGGACGATACATCTTGTAGAAATCACGTACCGGTTCAGGAATAGGAATAAAACGATCGGTCGTATTAAGCTCCTGCTTGGCAAGCTCTGTTGCAAACACGGGCTCTAAATCTTCAACCGTTACAGGCTTTAAGGTTTTTGGATTCAGCATGGGTGCGTGATCGGTCTTCATGTCCGCACGCAAGTTGTAATAGTGAGTAGGTAATTCGTCTTCAGATAGATAGGTCTTGTAGTCGGTGCTTACTCGCTTGTTCATAGTAGTGTCTCCTTACTTTTCTCAGGAGACAATGGCAATAAAAAAACGCCCTGTCTCCTACCACTTACGTGCAGGGACAAGAGCGAAACTCCTGCGGTGCCACCACTGCTTGACGCTATACGCGTCCACTCATGAAATGCAATCACATTTCTGCTCTATAACGGGAGCACCCGTCTTTTGCTACTGTGCGAATGCGTTTACCGTACGGCAAAACTGATCACTGATTCACAAAAGCCCTCGGAGGTCCATTTGATGATTCGCTTCCTGTCGGGATCCCAGCACCCCCGACTCTCTGTGAGTGCGCTACCACCGTTACTTCCTCGTCAACGGTTTGTTGGAAGCAACTATAACAAAACTTTGCATCTACTCAAGGTATTTTTCCTTAATTGGCAAAATGAAAGTCTGAGAGAGGGGGGTTTGATTTTTCTTTACTGTCATTTCCTAATTACCTATTGACTTAGTAGGTAATTAGTGATGATATATTCCTACCTTATTGGTAGGTTTTGAAAGGAACACTTATGACACGCCTTTATCCTTCTGTAGATCAGTTAGTCGGAAGCACTCCCCTTGTGCGACTTTCACATATAGAAAAAGCCCAAAACATCCCCGCTACTCTTCTCGCAAAGTTAGAAATGTTCAATCCGGCCGGCTCAGTAAAAGATCGTATTGCGAAAGCCATGATCGAAGATGCTCAGTCTCAAGGATTGCTCACCCAAGATTCGGTAATCATTGAACCAACCAGCGGAAACACCGGAATCGCTCTCGCGTCGATCGGCGCAATGAAAGGCTATCGCGTAATTTTGGTAATGCCTGAAACTATGTCTATTGAGCGCCGACAGCTCATGAAGGCGTATGGCGCGGAGCTTGTTTTAACCGAAGGAGCAGCTGGCATGAAAGGCGCCGTAGCGAAAGCTGCCGAATTGGTGAAAGAAATTCCGGGAGGCATATCCCTTGGACAATTTACCAATCCTGCCAACCCAGAAATTCATCGCCGTACCACTGGGCCCGAAATCTGGAACGACACCGACGGTGCCGTAGATTTCTTTGTTGCGGGTGTCGGAACGGGAGGAACTATTACAGGTGTTGGCGAATATCTAAAAGCCCAAAACCCTGAAGTACGCATTGTTGCCGTAGAACCCTCCGATTCAGCGCTCCTTTCAACAGGCGTTGCTGGCCCTCACAAAATTCAAGGTATTGGAGCAGGCTTTATCCCTAAAACCCTCAATACTGAAATATATGACGAAGTGATAGCCGTTTCTAATGATGATGCATTCGCCACAGCAAAACTTATTGCACAAAGTGAAGGTGCTCTCGTTGGCATTTCATCTGGAGCTGCCCTCAATGCCGCAATCCAGATAGCTAAGCGCCCCGAAAATGCGGGAAAAACCATCGTAACTTTATTGCCCGATACGGGCGAACGTTATCTTTCCACCCCGCTTTTTAGTGAATAGAAAAGAGGAATCTTATGGAAATATATGCCGATAACGCCGCAACCACCGCATTGAGTCCTCTCGCACTTGAGGCAATGCTTCCCTTCTTCGACCAAACGTATGCAAACCCTTCAAGTCTGCACGACCCAGGACAGCGCGCCGCCGAAGCGCTCGCACAAGCACGGGAGACCATCGCGCAATGCCTAGGATGTTCTGCTCAAGAAATCTATTTCACTTCAGGCGGAAGCGAAGCGGACACTCAAGCACTTTTAAGCGCTGCTGCTCTTGGTGAAAAGAGAGGCAAGAAACACCTCGTTTCAACCGCTTTTGAGCATCATGCAATTCTTCACACCTTAGAGGCGTTAGCAAAACGCGGTTTTGAAGTAACCTTGCTCGAAATCCCTGACACAGGAATAATTAGTCCCGATCAAGTTCGCAAGGCAATCCGTCCTGACACCTGCCTTGTTTCGGTGATGTTTGCGAACAACGAAATTGGCACCATTCAGCCCATTTCGGAAATCGGTGCTCTTTGTCAAGAAGCAGGTGTGCTTTTTCACACCGATGCAGTACAAGCAGTAGGACATATTCCTGTTCAAATACAAGATTCCAACATCGATCTACTTTCACTTTCTGGTCACAAATTCCATGGCCCAAAAGGAATTGGTGCGCTCTATGCCAAAAAAGGCATCCGTTTACAAAACCTCATCTATGGAGGTGCCCAAGAACGGGGCAAACGCGCTGGTACTGAAAACGTTCCCGCTATCATCGGCATGGTAGCTGCACTCAAGGAAGCCTGCGCCTTACAAAAGCAGCATCAGCTCCATCTATGCGCCATGCGTGACAAACTCATTGAAGGATTAGCACGCATACCTCATAGCGCGTTAAGTGGAAGCGCTGAAAATCGTCTGCCCGGAAACGTACATTTTTGTTTTGAGGGTATCGAAGGTGAATCTCTTTTGCTGCTTTTAAGCGATAAGGGAATCTATGCCTCTTCAGGTTCTGCCTGCACATCAGGCTCTCTCGAGCCAAGTCATGTGTTGCTTGCCTTAGGCAGACCCCATGAAGTAGCACACGGGTCGCTTCGTTTGAGCTTGGATGAATCTATTACCGAACAAGAAGTTGACTACCTAATCGACTCAATCACTGACGTGGTTGCCTACCTTCGCAGCATCTCCCCGTTATGGCAGGAATTAATTGCGGGCGAAAAGGATTTTATTCTCTAATCGTTTTTTAACGACGCTTTGAATCCCCTGCCATTTTTTGGCTACACCCTTCCGAAGTATCTTTTACCCATATTTAGGAGTGAATACTCATGGCTTTATACAGCGACATTGTTATGGATCATTTTCGTAATCCCCGCAACGTGGGATCGTTGCCCGATGCTAACGGCATAGGCGAAGTAGGTAACGCCCAGTGCGGCGATATTATGAAGATCTATCTAAAAATCAACAACGACATCATTGAAGATGTGAAATTCGAAACCTTCGGTTGTGCCTCCGCCATTGCCTCCAGTTCGATGGCAACCGAGCTCATCAAGAATAAGCCCCTATCCGAAGCTCTCCAGATCACCAATAAATCCATCGTCGAGACTTTAGACGGGCTACCTGCTCATAAGGTTCATTGCTCGGTACTCGCAAAGGAGGCAATTGAAGCAGCAGTGAATGACTATTACGAAAAACAGGGCGAATCAAAAGCGCTAAACTAAAGCAAGGCAAAAACGAACAGCAGCCATGCAACTTACCTTGCCGACAATTGTGCGAGTAAACAACAAGCACAAAAAACTTTAAGTAAGGTCGATTGACTAGAACAAATGCATGGCTGTCTAAAACGTATAATTCGATTTTACGAAGGGAGGATACGTCATGTTTATTTCAACGAGGGGCCGCTATGCCTTACGCGTCATGATTGACTTGGCAGAAACCAGCAACGGCGAATACGTACCCATGAAAACCATTGCCGAACGCCAAGATATTTCCCTCAAATACCTAGAACGTATCCTTCCTATTCTGAAGAAGAACGGGCTTGTAGAGGGCATCCAAGGCAAAGGAGGCGGATATCGCCTCTGCCGTGCGCCCGAAAAGTACCCTGTTGGTGAAATATTACGCCTTACCGAAGGAGATTTAGCTCCTGTAGCATGCCTCGAATGCGGCGCTGCACCCTGCGATCGACGCAACGAATGCCGCACCATTGGAATGTGGGAGAAGCTCGATTCCCTCATTAACGATTACTTCGATGGGGTTACAATCGCCGACTTAATGAAAAAATAAACAGTCAATAGGTAGAGCTTTACCTTTCGTTGTAGCTCGTATCGAAACGCCGCTTTGAAAGAATGCATGCAAAAACGTCGCCCTGGATTAGCTCCCTCAATCTCTGGGATAGGACAAAACAGGTGTGCGACATTTTAGCGACGTTATTTGCATTCTTAAAAAGCGATAAAGCGTGAAGCCGAGCTGAAACGAAAGATAAAGCTCTACTTTATGCGTTATTCAGTTTCCTTATGGATTTAGTCAACCGCAAGCAAGCACTGACCAAGACGCTCAACTTCACCGAAATCGCCATGAAAATCTGAGCCACCGGTACATTCCAGCCCAAAGCGATCAGCTAATTCAGCACAGCGATCCCAGTCCGCCTGAGTATGGCCAGGATGAAAACGTTCAATCCCCCAAAGCCCCGCATCCACTAACGCAGGCACCATATCGTAGCTGTCCAATTGTCCGGGATGCGCCAACACCGCCACACCACCATCTTCAGTAATTGCGGCGACCGCATCACGCGCATCGACGTAGGTGATATCACGTTTACATATACCTTCACCTTTAAATAAGCTTTTATAGAGCGTTTGGTATTCCTGGCTCGTAAAAGGAGCCGTTGTGAGTGCTGCCATAAGATGCTGTTTGTAAAAACCCGTCGATGCCGCACGCAACTTTTTTAACAGTTCATAGTCAAGACTATATCCTGCTTTTTCAATCTGCTCTTGCTGCCAAGCAGTATTTTCCGTACGAGCGCGCAAAGTAGGGCCACAAAGAGCAGCAATCGCTGGAGAGTTCTCCTTAAGACCAAGGCCAAGAATATGTACTTTGCGTTCTGAAGCAGGATTCCAAGCACTAATTTCTATGCCAGAAATATAGGTGATAACCGCCGATCCTTCGTTACCCGGAACAGCAGAGAGCGCTTGTGCCGCAGCGGCTGCATCATCGAATCCTGCCGTTGTGTCGTGATTGGTTATCGCAAGGTGAGTCAGCCCTGCAGCTTGGGCCTGAGCCAACAACTCCGCAGAAGTAAAAGACCCATCAGAAATGATTGAATGACAATGGAGGTCTGCGCGCAAGGGAGAAGCGCCATCCCATCCCAAAAGCTCTGATAAGGAAAGATTTGGTTTCATACTATTCCTTCAGTAAATATCCTAGCGCGCACCTTATTAAAAGGTACGCGCTTAAAATCTAGCGTTCTTTACGCAACAATGCTTCCTTTTTGCATATTGAATTCATGATCGCAAAGGCCCTCCATGAATTCTAAGTCATGAAAAATACCAAGCATGGTAGTGCCTTGAACCTTAAGCCGTTCGATCAATTCACGAACCTTCATCTTTGATGCTGCATCCAAGGATGCCGTAGGTTCATCAAGAAGAAGCAAACGAGGCTGTTTGATCATTGCTGCCGCAATATTCAAACGCAGCTTTTCACCACCTGAGAAGGTTCGCGGATACAAAGGCCAGAGCGATTCATTGATATCAAAATGATGTAGCATTCGTTCGGTTTCCGTTTTTGCACGCTCCATATCAGCAGAACCAAACGTTTCAAGTGCGCTTTGTAGCACGATATCGTATGCAGTCTGACGAGGCAGAGCATTCAGGAACTGAGAAACATATCCCATTTCATAAGCACGGATATGTATCATTTCTCGTTCCCCTACCGTGCACAAATCAACTTTTCCAAAACTGGCACTGCGATACCAAATGGAGCCTGACTCGGGCAAATTTGTACGATAAATGCAACGCAAAATAGTGGATTTACCGGAACCCGAACGTCCTGTAATTCCCACAAATTCGCCTTCTTGAATAGCGAGCGTAATATTCTGGCAGCCTTTGATTTGACGATCCGCCATATGCATATAGAAAGACTTAGATAAGTTTTCTATGCTCAGTAAAGGCTCATTTTCTACTACAGATTCCACAGCTACCTCCTAGCGATCATAGCCTTGGGGCTGATCAGGATAGTGAGAACGATAGACCGAATTACCACCTACGAAAGCACGCGTGATTACTGGAGTGGTAACGGTTCCTTCAGGGTTGCAGCCAATTTCGCGAACGAGCAGAATATCGGCACGTTTGCCTACCTCGAGAGAACCGACTTCATTATCAATACCAACTGCTTTTGCTGGATTTGCGGTAACCAACGCGAAAGCAGAAGGTAGGCTCATTTTGCATTCACGATGGAGGGTAAATACCGCATCAATGAGCGCCGCTGGATAATAATCGCTGCACAGCATATCAATCGCACCATTTTCGACTCCTTCACGTGCTGAAAGGTTTCCAGAATGACTGTGGCCTAACATTACGTTTGGAGCTCCTGCCAGCGTGAACATGCCATGTTCCTTCGCTTCGTGCGCTGTTTTCATGTCAATGGGGAACTCGGAAATCACGGCGCCAAGCGAATCCATGTATTCCACCTTCTCAGTGCAATCATCGTCATGAGAAGCCAGTGAAATGCCTTTTTCATGAGCAAGGTCCGCCAAACGCTTCAAATCTTCAGGGCTGATTTTTTTAGCGTTTTGGCGATCTTTAATAAGCGCATCAACCTCTTCGTCAGTCATGCCTTCACGATAGCCCTTCATGGTATTGCTATACACCAACAAGTCGCGATACTGGCCCTGACCAGGAGTGTGATCCATGAACGAAATCAAGTCGACCTTGTCTTCTGTAAGGTAGTGTTCGATTTCATCTACGCGGTCTACCGCGTCAAGCTCTACGCGCAAATGCAAACGATGACGAATAAGGTGATCATGTTCTTCGCCTTCACGAATTGCAGCAATTGCATCGAGCAACTTTTGAACATTTTCGAAATTGCGGATAGGTTTGTGATCAAACACGTGCGAACCATACGTAGAAAGAGAATGGTAGATGGTGGTCACCCCGTGAGTAACCAATTCGCGGTCTACTTTATAAAGCGAAGTAGGCAAATCCATAACCACGCTCGGACGAGGAGATGCTACTGATTCAATATAGTCCGAATGAATGTCTACCATACCAGGCACTACATACGCACCGCGCGCATCAACTACGGGCAAGCCCGTTGCAGCATCCACTACAAGCCCAGGATTACCCGTATCAGCAAAGACATCGGTTTCCCGAGTGCGCGCATTTGCAAGCGTTGGCTTAATATCAACAATTGTTCCCTGTTTAATAACAACATCATGATTGGGCAATATTTCGGTTTCGGTAACCACATTGCCGCCACGTATTACTAAAGAATTTGCTTCCATAGTTATCTCCCATACCTAAGTATTTACAAAACATCTCGTGTGGAGGTTGCCCGCTAGCCAAAGAGCACATACCAACCGAACGGACAACCTCCCAGAGATGAGAGAAAAAGGCCCATAAATCAGCACGAAATTCTTGGTGTTCTGCAGCCTCATCGCAGAGCTAGCCACATCGAAAGAACACCAGTACTTTCTCGCGCTTTGCCTACTAGAGCAGCGAGTACACCAACTGCTGGGTATATGCATGCTGAGGATCTTCCAGAATCTGATCGGTCAAACCCGATTCAATTACCTGACCATTCAGCATTACGAAGGTGCGATCTGCCAACATGCGAATTACGCCCAGGTCATGACTAACCACCAACATACTTACGCCGAAATCACGTTTAATCTGCAAAATAAGATCAAGTACGCTTGCCTGAACCGAAAGATCAAGACCCGTGGTTACTTCGTCAAGCAATAAAATGGGCGGATTATTGGAAAGCGCTTTTGCGATTTGTACACGCTGCTGCATGCCACCAGAAAACTGCTTTGGTGGTTCACCTGCGCGGCTGAGTGGAATATTTACCTTGTCCAGCAACTCGTTGCCGCGCGCACGCATTGCCTCTACATTGCGGTTACCAGCCGCAATCATCTGTTCGGCAATGTTTGACATGGACGAAAAGTTCATGCGTAATCCCAAATAAGGATTTTGATACACCATGCCTAAAACCGTATTGCGAACCTTACGCTTATGCTGCGACGAAAGAGTGAGAAGGTTTTGGGCCCCACCGTCAAAAGGAATTGCACGAACTTCGCCTTCCGTTGCTTGCTGATCGAAATACAAGCACTGCATGAAGGTTGATTTACCGCTACCGGATTCTCCTACAATACCTACAATCTCACCAGGATAGAGATTCATGCTCACGTCGCGTACTGCATGAACCGTATGGCAGTGAGGGCAGATATTACGCTCAAGCTTTGCATCAGGAGAAAGGCAGTACTCGCACCCTTCGCCAAAACGCTTCGACACATGCGAAACGGACAAGCAAGGACTTTGTTCCATTTCTGGAATACTCATACTTATTCACCCTCCTGATTTTGCTTACCGGCTTCCTGCTTAGCGACTGCCTGCGCCTCACAACGCACATGGCAATAGGCCGTATCGTTGCATTGGTAATACGTCTCGCCGGTTTCTTCGTCGATCAATTCATCCAAGTACACGCCTGTTGCACCGCACAAACGGCAATGCTTGCCTTCAAAGTTTTCTACCGAGAAGGGATAATCTTCGAAATCCAGAGGCGCTACCTTGGTATAAGGCGGCACCGCATAGATTTTCTTTTCTCGGCCAGCACCGAGAAGGGTAAGATTTTCGCTCATATGCAGCTTCATCGTGTCGAAACGAGGAATAGGCGAAGGCGCCATAACATAGCGATCTTCCACTAAACAGGGATGATCAGCATTGGTGGTGGTGTGCCCATAGCGAATGATTTGATCAAACAAACCAAGCCATGCGCCGGTGTAGTCAGCTTCAGCATGGAGAACAAGCGTCTTAGCCTCACTGGGCTCAAAATGGCGCAATGGCTCAGGTGTGGGAACCTGCAACACTAAAATCTGCTCTGCCGATAGAGGCTGCTCAGGAATACGGTGACGCGATTGAATAATGGTAGCTTCTTCAGTGTTCTCTACGACATCTACATCGGTGGTTTCTACGATCAATTTTTTAATGTTGACTGCATTAACACTATCGTCAGCACCTTGGTCAATTACCTTAAGGACATCATCCTGCCCAATAAGAGACAAGGTAACCTGCAAACCACCTGTTCCCCATCCACGTCCAATAGGCATTTCTCGGGAAGCGAAGGGAATCTGATGACCAGGAATTGCGATACCTTTTAATACTGCACGACGGATTTCACGCTTAGATGCCTCGTCGAAGAAGGCGAAATGGTACAGCTGTCGCATAATCACTCCTTTTCTTCTTCAACGGCTGAACAACTTGCATGTTCGTCAGCGGCAGAATCATCTTCATCTTCAACCGTTGAACGAACGCTGGATAACTTAGATTGGAACGTTACGTAGTGTGGCAACTTCAAGTGGGATACAAAGCCTGTCGCCTCTACGCCATCAACGTGATACAAGACGAATTCTTCATCTTGGGTGGGATACTGCTTATCACCTTGATTGAGGCAAAAGTCCAAAACACTCATTGCAATGGCCTTGGTTTCCAGATGTCCCATAACTAAGCCATAGCCCACTTCGAAGGACAGATGCGCCTTACCATTTTTAGTTGAATCAACGGAAAAGACACTTTCAACCTCGGTGACAGGAATGCTGCCAATGTAGTAAGAATCATCCTCGTTGTGGCCTTCGGAAAGCGGGTTGTCGATCAGGATCTCAAGAGTTCCTGCACGAAGTTCCCCTACCGTAGGATGCGAAGGGCCAAAACCACGAATAGCTGCATAGCCAAGAGTAGTTACACCCTGAGTCATACCTCGCGCAAGCGTTTGCAGACGAGCAGAACGAGGAGCAGGGAACGTCAAGGGTTCCATGGTTACATCAACAGGCTCAGTGTCGTCATCTTCATAAACCTCCGACAGGCCCTCTGAACGCAAGTAATCCATAACCTTTGGCAACGAACCCAAAGAAGCAAGAGCTTCTTCGCTTGCACTACCGCAAGCGTCTTCCAAATTCGCTAAGAATTCTTCGCGAATTCGAGCCTGATCTTCGGGGGTTTCGGCTTCTAAATCAAAGTTGATCAAACGATGAGAGTAGTCGCGCGTCACACCCAAAAGCTGACCACCTGGCACGTCTTTAAAAGCAGCAGAAATACGACGCTCTACCTGCATTTTTTCCGTATCGATCACGCGCGAAACATAAGGACGCTCCAAGGTTGACCTGAAAGCACGCAGCAAAAAGACTGCTTCTTCTGGAGATCCCTGCGCTTGCTTGAGCGCTAATGCTGCAAGACGAGGAGCATACAGGGAGGCTTCTCCCATAACCTGCTCAATAAGACCAGGGAAGGTTATTTCGATTTCTTCAACCGTTGAAGTATCGCCGTGAGCAACCCGCTCGTATTCAAGCAGTTTCAAGCTCTCTTCGATGGCAAGACCGCCACCGCGAACTGCTACATATCCCATGCTGCACCCTCCTTTTCAACCGACAGAATTTTGGTTGTACGAGGAATGCCTACCACATGACCTTCAACGTCCACTAGGACAAAATCGACACCGCAAGGATACTCATCGGCGCGATCGCGACGTGCTTCAATCCAGTCGTTACGATCAACATAAAACGTATGGGTATCTTTGATGCCAGGGCCACTTACCACTACGCGATACACTTTATCGCCTTGAGGCACAAACCCTTCAGCGGCGCTCGACGCAGAAGATCCGGGAATTGTGTTGCCTGCCAATGATCCGCAGTTAATCACAATCGTTGCCCCTTTTTCTGGGGCAATCAAGGTACCTTCAAATGCTTTTAGAACAGCATCGCGACAAGCAAAAGAATGTGCCACATCGGGAATCAAAATAAAATCTGCCTGCTCCAATTCAGCGGGATGCGAATGGGTATTAAGGACCACCCACTGGGTTGCTTCTTGCTCACGCGTTCCGGAAACCGCAAAGGTCACCGCCTGGTCAACCAAGGTCTTAACAACAACTTCAAAATGAGCGGGCAGAGGATTTTCTTCTTCGGCACCTGCACGCAACACCTCGACTTCACCAAGCCGCCCTGGGCGTGCAAGCGCATTCATGATATTTCGAAAAGCACGTTGCAATATGTGCGTTTCAGCGTTATTTGCAATCATAACTACACTTCCATGGTCGAAAAATCTACTTGCGTTCTTAACAGCGCTTCGTTGCGCTTGCGCTTCTTTGCCTGAATGTGCTCATCTGATTCAGCAAGTCGCGCATTCCATCCTGCGTTTTCGCACGATGCAGGATCGAGCGTGTAGGCAGCATCTACTACTGCCAAGTCGAATGCTTTGTCGTGATCTTCTCCCATGACCATGCCATATCCATACGCACTACCAATACGTACCACGCATGAAGTCATAAGCGCTTCCCCTAAATAAAACTGGGAGCGCTGCGCACTTTCGCGCACTCGAAGCATGACAAGCTCTTCGGTTGGCTCTTTGACAAGGGCAACGTCATGCATCTGTTCGATTTCACGCGCAAGTTGATCGAGGACAGTGCGATCCCCCTCGACCAAAATGCGCGTACGAACCTTTCTTTCCATTTCCTTTTTCTCTCCTGATTTTTCTCTCTAGTTTTGGACAATGAAGCGTTTGCGCAGCTGTGTGGCAACAATCTCCAGCACAATCGCAACCGCCAGACAGAAGTACACGATGACGCCTACTTCATGAATATTGAGATAGAAGCTACCTGCCAAGAACAGCTGATAACCAACGCCACCAGCACCAGCAACTGCTCCTACTGCAACCGCATTTACAAAGTTGATTTCAAATCGGATAAACGTCCACGAAAGCATTTCAGTGATCTTCTCGGGTACTACTGCCGAAAAAACAACCTGCCACCAAGAAGCGCCTGAAGCACGAAGAGCCTCAATGACTCCCGGATCAACTTCTTCGAAACTTTCCGAATAAGCCTTAACCAAATAGGCAACGCTATGGAATAAAAGACCGGTCACTGCAGCTTCTGGACCAAGACCAATAGCTACCGTAAAGATAAGCACCCACAAAATGGTTGGTACCGCACGGAAAAACGACATGATTGCCTTGATGACGTTTGATACCGCTTTGTTAGACAAATTCATCGCAGCAAAAAGACCAAAGAAAAAGGCAATCACTGCACCAATGAAGGTCGTCAAAGCCGCCAGTGCAAGTGACTGGAGCGTACCAACAATGACGTCTTCCATCGTAAAGTGGTTCTCCAACCAGGGCTGAGTGAGCATGGTGGCAAAGTCTTCTAATGCAGCTGGAACTGCTTGCACCATCGGGATTTTGCCGTAGTCCATGATGATGAACGTGAAAACAGTAACTGCAGCTAAGATACCCAGGGTGATCCACAAAACGGTATTGGATTTATTTGCCAAGCGCGTTTTAATGCGTCCGCCATGACTTCTTTTGATGCCAAGCGTCGTATCATCAAACTGTTTTGCTTCAGCAATACGCTCGGCACTTGCAACAGTGCTAACCGAGGGACTCATATAATCTGCCTCCTCACGTAGTTAGAAATAGCTTCGCAGGCAATTACCACCACAATGATGAAAAGCAAGATGATTGCTGTTACGTCATAGTCGAAGCTTTTGTAATAGACGTTAAAAACGAAACCGATGCCCGTACCGGTCAAAATACCGACCAACGTAGCGTCACGAATGTTGGTCTCTACCATGTACAAAAGCCAACTCACTACCGAAGTGATCGAAAGAGGAATAACTGCCTGAGTAACGATCTGTAAGTAGCTCGCACCTGTAGAACGCAGCGCCTCAATAACGCCACCGCTAATTTCGTCGAGCGTTTCCAAAAAGCAGCGTGTTAAATAACCGAAACTTCCTAAGAACAAAACAAGAAAACCGGTAAATTCGCTTTGATTAAAAGAGAAGAGCAGAATAAAAGCCCACGCTACTGCAGGAATATTACGAAACAGCGAAGCAATTGCACGAACAATAAGTGAAGCGGGACCACCAATGCCTACTGAGCGGCATCCTAATACCGCCAAAACATAAGCAAGGATTGCTCCTGTCACGCTTGATGCCACCGCAGAAAGAATAGTGGAAAGCAGCGCATTAAGGATTTGGGGAACCCTATCAAGAGCCTCTACCGTGGGAACAAAATTAGTTGCCATCCACACTACCGCAGACGGAAAATCTAGAACTGCGGATACAAAGTCAAACTCTACTGCTGCCCCCGAAAGCGCATTAATAGCGATAAAACCCAAGGCAAGAAGGACAATAAAAATGCTGCGCTTACGAAAGAATTTTCGTCCTTCAGGCGAATTTGGAAGAATCACTTTTCCCGCATCGGCAATATCAACTGTGCCGGGTCCTTCGGCAGCTTTGCGATTCAAGAAAGAAAACGCACTCATAAGGCAGCTCCCGTGAAGGACTCTTCTTTCTTGACCTCAGATTGAGAAGTAGATGAAGCTTTCTTTGCAGTCGCTCCGTTTTCAGCTTGTGCTTCAGCGTCGTTTACCACAATGCCAGGACGATCGGGTGCCTGATTTACCAACTCGCCCTCTTCTACGCCATCAGCGTGTTCGCGTACATAAGGCGTACCATAAATATAGGAAATCACCTTGGCATCCAACTCGTCAGGAGTGCCGTCAAATACCAGCTTGCCACGACGAAGCCCGATGATGCGATCAGAAAATTCTACCGCATAGTCAACCTGATGCAGATTTACCAAGCAAGCAATACCCAACTCATCGCATGCCCAACGAAGCTGCTCCATTACCGTACGTGAAGAACGGGGGTCCAAACTTGCAATAGGTTCATCGCATAGCATCAAAAGGGGATCCTGAACCAAGGCGCGAGCGATGCCAACACGCTGCTTCTGTCCACCTGAAAGTTGATCGGCACGCTTATAAGCAAACTCTGCAAGTCCAACTTTCGCCAAGATGTCAAAGGCTTCCAGCTTTTCTTCCTCAGAATAAAGGCCCAGCGCACCAGCAAGGCTTGATTTGTAACCCAAACGGCCTTGCAATACATTTTCGATAGCGCTTGCACGATAAACCAAGTTGTAATGCTGGAAAATCATGCTAATACGTCGGCGTACACCACGAAGCTGGCGCTTCGACATCTTGGTAACGTCTTCACCGTTAAAAACGATGCTGCCTTCGGTAGGATCAATCAAACGATTAATGCATCGCAAAAAGGTTGATTTACCAGCACCGGAGCAGCCAATAACGCTTACAAATTCACCGCGACCTACCGTTACATTAATGTCATCAAGAGCCTTGCTCTTGCCGTTGTAACTTTTGGAAAGGTCGTCGATAACCAAAAGGTCAGAATCAGCCATAATTCCTCTCCGTTAATCAAACAAAAGACTTTATCTCGGTAAAACAAAGACCCCGCTGAGAAGACCTCAACGGGATCAGTGTTATCTCGCTCTCTTAGCCGAGGTTGCGAATTGGGTCATACCAGGAATCTTCAACAGCTACGAAAGCAGTCTTGTCGGATTCCTTCTCTACCAAACCAGTTGCGTTTTCATCTTCGCCGTCATAGAAGATTGCGGTGTTAGCAGCGGTATCAGCAGAGGTCATAGCTTCGGTGATCGCCTTCTGCTCGTCTTCGCTCAAGGTATCAGTGTTGTAGCAGAAGGGAGCATTCAGAACAGGGGTGATGCCGATAATGGTGAACTGTTCACCGCGTACCGTATCGAAAGGAGCTGCAGCGTCATCCTTTACCTGATATACCGCACCTACGGTGTTAGGCTCGCCGGATACCAGATCAAAGTACATATCAACATCAATGTCGTCGAATGCGGCAGCATCAGCATTGCCGGAAAGCAGGTTAACAGCAGAACCCTGGTGAGAATCACCAAACATTACCGAGCTGAAGAAGGTGCCGTCTTCGAGCAGCTGGTCAGAGGACTCAAGGCCGAAGTGGCTAACAATAGAGCTTGAAGGAATTGCAAAACCAGAGGTGGAAGTTGCGGATACGAAGGAGAAGCTCTTACCCTTAATGTTGTCGATAGAGTACGTATCGCCACTTGCATACTGATCAGCATTTTCAGTCTTTACGCAGATGCGGCTGTAGTAGCAGGCTTCATCGAGCGTGCCATTTGCATCGCTTGCGGTAAAGGCGCACTGAACTTTATCGTTCTTTTCGTTTGCCTGTACGTAACCTTCAGCACCAAGGTAGCCCATCTGAGCCTGACCAGAAACCAGAGCCTCAATTGCTACGTTGTAGTCGGTCGTGGTCATGATTTCAACATCGCGACCGGTAGCGTTCTTGATGATCTCAGCAACTGCATCACGGGAAGCTTCCATATCTGCAGAAGAATTATCGGGCAAGAATACAACCGTAATAGGATCGCTATTCGAAGAACCTTCACCCGAATTAGACGAGCAACCTGTCGCAAGCAACACGGTGCCGAGTGCGAGCACGGCAGTAAGGAGAACTGCAAGAGCACGCTTTGCGGTAGATACACCTTCCATTTGTTTCTACTCTTCCTTTCTTTGTTTTCTCTTGTCATAAAGCGACACGAGGCACTATATCGAAGGAAAATATTGAAAAAAACGGTTTGAACGTGGTTCTAAAACAGGTTTAAGAAACTCTGGCGTAACTTGAAATATCCGTAACGTTTGTAAGAAAAAATGAGAAAAATGAGTTTACGTTTTACGTGCATTGAACGATTCTTTAAGAAAGTTCTTGATAAATGCATCTTGCATTTAACATGGATTCTGCGCTAGGAAACATCATGCATTGTGCGATGGTAGTCTCGCCACATCAATCAATGATCTTTTTAAAGAGCGGAAAGGTTCAAACGAACCGATTTTCGACAGGTTGGTGCAGAAAATGACGGTTGTGCGCGATTTGTCATAAAAAAATAGAGAAGTAAAGCGCATTTGATGGTCAAATACTTCAATTTGGATAGCAAAAATGGCTCAAATTGCTCGTTTTACATCTTTGGCGAGCGCACAACCGTCATTTTCTGCACCAACCTGCATATTTTCACAAAGTTTGCCTATTGAGATGCCCTCTGCAGCAAATTCTGCAAAGGGCATTTCAGATGATAGTCGGCTGTACCCGGAAAGCATGCAAGCTAATACAATTACCGATCATCAAATCCATGTTCTATGTAAGATACGAATTGTTTTCCTATGCTCACATCTAATATTTATTCACTCCGCAATGCTCCTTTATTTCTTGAATCTCAGGAGGAATCTCTTCGAGAGACATGGTGTCATGAACTTTCGTGGAGCCCGCCTTTGCGGCTACATCGTAATACCAACACTTATAGGTAATGAAATCGAGCGTTTCTTGTAGCTCTGCCATTTGGCGTTCGACTTCTTTTTTTCGCGCATGAATCAACTCACGGCGCTGCTCTATAGTTGAATCTCCTTGCTCATAAAGATCAATAAATTCTTTAATCTCCTTTAAGGGCATACCTGATTTTTTGAGTCGCTCGATAAACCGAAACCATTCAAAGTCGTCTTCGGTAAACATGCGCATTCCCCCATCACTGCGCTCCATGTGAGGAAGAAGTCCTTCTTTATCGTAATAGCGCAAAGCTGATGGTTGAACTCCTAGTTTTTTTGCTGCATCTCCAATTGTATAGAGCATGACATATCCTTCCTCTTCCGAATAAGCGCTAGCCTTGCGTGCAGATGCGACCTCGCATATAGATGTCCCAGGCTCATGCTCAGATAGAAGCATCCACTGAAGATACCTGCAAGAATCCACTAAAGCTCGAACAGGGCCTATTCTCCTTCATCTGCCTGCAATACGTGTGCGGTATGTGAGTAATATAGAATTAACTTGACTTAAAGTTAGGTTTAACTTCTATTCTTTTAAGCGAACTTTAATACAGTTCGAGAGTAACACAAAAACAAAGAAAAACGAATCAACAAACCGTATACAGCATTTGCGATTAGTAACTAAGTACACAAACTCAACCCTAAGCACCTGAGCTCAGGGCGCAACAAAAAGTCAACAAGAGACACTTTGAAGGAATGAAGTCTTATGGGCACTATTTCGCGTAGAACATTTATTACCGGATCGGCAGTGCTGGGAGCATCCGTCTTAACGGGAGAAATCTTGTCTGGCTGTTCTTCACAAACCCCTTCGGAATCCCAAGAACAAGATCAATCCCAACCCAACGAACAAACACAGACCCAAACCAATGAACAGAATGCTAATGCTGTGCCAGTTTACTTTACCTCCGATATTAGCTCGGCAGGATTGCTTCAAATTTGGAATTCCCTTGGACTTGAAGCTCCTGAGAATACTGCCGTAAAACTATCCACAGGCGAACCTGGAGGAAATAATTATTTACACCCAGATCTTATCGAGGATCTCATTCATGAAGTCGACGGCACTATCGTTGAATGCAATACCGCCTACGGAGGTAGTCGCGGCACAACCGAATCGCATCTTCAAGCGGCAGCCGATCATGGATTTACCGCAATTGCTAACGTTGACATCATGGATGCAGATGGATCACTATCGCTTCCCGTAGAGGGAGGATCACACCTGAGCGAGGATTTGGTTGGCGATCACCTTGCAAACTACAACTACGTAATTTCTTTGGCCCACTTTAAGGGTCACACCATGGCAGGATTCGGCGGAGCAATCAAGAACTGCTCAATTGGCATAGCTTCTCGAGAAGGAAAAATGCTAATCCATAGCGCAGGAGAATCAACTTCTTCGTGGGGAAATCCCGCACAAGATGATTTTCTCGAATCAATGGCTGAAGCAGCCAAAGCAGTTTCCGATTACATGCAAGGCAGCATGTGCTACATCAACGTTATGAACCGCCTGTCGGTAGATTGCGATTGCGATTCACACCCCGCCGAACCAGAAATGGCTGATATCGGCATATTAGCTTCGCTCGATCCAGTTGCCCTCGACCGAACGTGCGTTGATCTGGTGTATAACGCATCTGATGGATCCGCCCTCATCGAGCGCATAGAATCTCGCAACGGCACCCATACCTTAAATCATGCCGAAGCAATTGGATTAGGAAGTCAAACTTATCGCCTGGTCAGCCTAGACGAATAACGCGACTTGCAAAAAAAATGGCACAACTCGGCTGGCGCGACTCGACTGGCCCGATTCGCAACAAAAGGACATAAGAGGATTTAAGAAAGCACAGGAGAACACCTATGAATATTGCATTACTACAAGGAAGCCCAAATAAAACAGGATCAACCGCCCTGCTTTGCGAGCAGTTCACGCAAGGAGCACGTGCTTCAGGTCATAAGGTAGATCGCATTGACTTGGCTGAACTATCTATCGCTCCCTGTACTGGCTGTGTGCGCTGTGGATACGGCGCCCATCCCTGCGTGCAACACGACGACATGAGAATAGTACGACAAACGATACTTAATGCCGATATGGTTGTGTTTGCAACCCCTTTGTACTACTACGGCATGAGCGCACAGCTCAAGATAGTTATCGACCGATTCTGCGCAGACAATATCGCAATAGAATCTAAGCGATTAAAGGCAGCTCTCATCTCACCCGCTTGGAATGCCGATTCATGGACTTTCGATGCCCTAGTTTTGCATTATCAAACACTTTGTCGCTACCTACACATGCAGGATAAAGGAATGATTTTAGGTTATGGGTGCGGGACGCCAGGCATGACTAAACACTCGAGCGCTATGAACGAAGCCTACGAATTAGGTGCTTCGCTCTAAGATTCCAACAAACCTATAAAAAGGAGAAACTTATGAAGTACACCACCCTTGGACATTCTGGTATTACTATTTCCCAAATTTGCCTTGGCGGCATGAGCTTTGGTGAACCCTCCCCTAATTTCCACCAATGGACCATTGGCCCTGAAGAAACCCAGGCGGTAATTGCTCGCGCCTATGAACAGGGAATCAATTTTATCGACACCGCAAATTGTTATGCCTCAGGAACAAGCGAAGAATATATTGGTAGAGCGCTGAAGTCGCTATCTATCCCCCGCGACAAGGTTGTTCTTGCAAGCAAGGTATATTTCAACGAAGGCAATCTATCAAAAGATGCCATCAATCGCGAAATAGGAGGAACGCTCAAACGTCTTGATACCGACTACCTGGATCTGTATATCATCCATCGTTTCGACTACACCACTCCCATCGAAGAGACTATGGAAGCGCTTGATGCTCTTGTGAAAGCAGGAAAAGTTCGCGCAATTGGCGCAAGTGAAATGTATGCATATCAGCTTCATAACATGCAGGTGGTAGCAGAACAAAACAACTGGACGAAATTTACTAGTATGCAGTGCCACTACAATCTGCTGTACCGCGAAAATGAACGAGAAATGATTCCGGTCTGCCGCCAGTTCAATATGGCGCTTACCCCCTATAGCCCCTTAGCCTCTGGTCATCTTACTCGTTCCACTTGGGATTCAAGTTCCAAACGAAGCATTACTGATGCTGTAATGAAGAGCAAATATGATGCATTCCGAGAAAATGATGAAGCTATTATTCATCGTGTGGCGAAAATCGCTCAAGATCATGGGACTCCAATGGCACGAATTGCCCTTGCCTGGCAATGGGCGCGCGGAATTGCCGCACCTATTATTGGATGCTCCAAACCAGAACGCGTCGATGATGCTGTTGCTACTTTAGACGTTACCCTCACCGAAGAAGAACTCGCCTTTATCGAAGAACCCTACGTAGCTCATGAGCTGGTTGGTCCTCTGGCACGCCCTGGTGAGAAACCTCTCGCAGGCACAACCGATCCTAATAAAAAATAACCAACCCGGCAGATAAAGGCACCATCAGCCACTAAAGCTGCCAGCACTAAAACTCAATTGTAGCTTTTGATCGCTGCCGGCATTAAAACTCAACACTATTTTGCTCGCATGTTTTGATGCGTAGCGAAAGACAAGGCGCAAAAGGCAGCGAGCAGCAGCGCGATAGCATCTTTCGCTACTCACGAGTATTCACACCCGCCCAAGTAACATAACTGGACAACGAATGGACTAGTCATGAAGACAAACTCACCACTTACCACGCCAATAAATAGGAGAAATTTTTTACGGCTAGCAGCTTTAGTAGGTACCAGCGCTGCTGCGAGTATCTTGTTGGGAGGGTGCTCTTCGGAGCAATCTTCCTCCCCACAAGATATCACCCAAAACGATGCGAATTCAGATTCAGCAACCCAAGCAGAACAGAATAGCCCATCAGGTTCGCAAACGCTGATTGCAGTTTTTTCCTGGTCGGGTAATACTCTGCAGGTTGCCGAACATATTCACGAATTGATTCAGGGCGATTTTTTCCGAATCGAACCTGCAACACCCTATACCGACAATTACAACGAACTTCTCGACATCGCCCAGCAAGAGCAAAACGACGATACCCGTCCTGCCTTGTCTTCAACAATCGAAAACTGGGACAACTACAGCACTATTTATCTGGGATATCCTATCTGGTGGTACGATGCACCTCAAATCATAAAGACCTTCCTTGACACCTATCCTCTGTCAGGAAAAACACTCATTCCTTTCTGTACCAGTGGCGGATCCAGTATCGATCAGACGCTTCCAAGCATTGAAAGTTTGGCATCTGGCGCGAGTATTGCTACAGGAATTACCCTTGACGGAGATTCGGTAGAGTCTCAGCTTGATCAGGTAGACTCCTGGCTTGGTGACTTAGGGCTTCGCTAATGAACCGATCAAAATCATTACAAAGCCACCCGCTTCAAAGCCTCCCCTTTCGAATTGGCGTAGACGTCCTTTTTGCTATAACTCTTATCCTCCTCATGGCAACAGGAGTGCAAGAAAACTTTGCTCACGAATGGCTTGGCATGGCAGCATTCCTTCTTTTTGTTGTTCACCAAGTCCAACATGAGTCTTGGTGGAAGGCTCTTTTTCGTGGAAAATACAACGGTTTTCGCATACTGAAAACACTTGTAGTTGCTTGCCTTAGTATTTGCTTCTTAGGGCTTGTCGCTTCGAGCCTTATATTGTCACGAGAAGTTTTTTCTTGGTTACCCATGATTTATGGAAGTTTTTGGGCGCGACCAGTTCATCTTCTTTTTTCTCATTGGGCCTTCTTGCTTGCCTTTGTTCATGCAGGACTTTGCCTTCCGAAGATCACATCGCGGTTCGAGGTATTCAGTTACGCTAATGGCTTAAGCGATTTAGATTCTTCAAAAAAGCAGTCTCATTCATCGAGTCGTCAGAACCAAGCTCACGCGATTTATCAACGACGCATTTCTGCACTCTTTAAAGTCAAGACAATCATCTCGTACGCGCTTCATATAGCGTTAGTACTCCTTGGCATTGTTTACGCTTTTGAGCTTAATCTTACTGAATACCTTATTCCTCAAACCGATTTCTTTTTTGCAGGATCCAACTTATCCTTAGTGGAGCGCTGTGTTCCCTATCTCTTTATTGGTTTAGGAACGTACTCTTTGATATGGTCTTTGACTCCGCTTTTTAAAAAAGTTCGTTAACTATCTTTCAAACCGCTATTCTGCAGAAATTTCAGCGAGAGTAGCTTTGAATGAACCACTGGCTTAGAATGCTCTCTTCGATCACAAGCAGTCGTCACTCTTTGCTACGCAGCTCCCAAAAAGCTACTGCACTTGCAGCTGCAACATTAAGCGAATCTACTCCATGAGCCATTGGGATACGCACCGTGTAATCGCACGCCGCAATGGTATGCTGCGATAATCCATCACCTTCAGTGCCAAGCACCAATGCCAGTTTTTCACAGTGCTTAAGAATAGGATCATCCAGCGCAATTGAATCGTCGTTAAGCGCAAGAGCAGCGGAAACAAATCCTTCACTTCGAAGCAAATCTAATCCTGCCTTTGGCCATGCATCAATTTCTGTCGTGCCAATTCGCGTCCAAGGCACCTGGAATACTGTCCCCATGGACACGCGTACCGCACGACGATAAAGCGGATCGCAACACGCTGGCGTTACCAAAACAGCATCGACACCAAGCGCAGCTGCACTTCGAAACGCAGCGCCAACGTTGGTGTGATTAGTTATATCTTCCAAAATTGCCACACGACGAGCGTTTGTTTTTTCAAGAAGCTCGCGCACTGACAACAACGGCTTGCGACGCATCGCACATAAAACTCCACGAGTGAGCTCATAACCTGCAAGCTTTTCTATTTCTTTTGCTGGGGCAACAAAAACAGGTAGATCTCGAGATTTTTTCGATGCTTCTTGTGCGCGCTCAAGAAGCTTACTCATGGATTCCAGTTTATGATCAGGGATTAGCAACGAGAGTGGCTCGTATCCTGCATCGATCGCACGATCGATCACCTTGTCTGATTCGGCAATAAAAATGCCTTTTTCTGGCTCGAGCTTATTGCGCAACTGTACTTCCGTTAAGCGCGCATATACCTCTAATCGAGAATCATCCAAAGAATTAATCATCTCTATCATGCACACACCGCTTCCAAAAGTACCGATCAAACCTTTAGCTAATCAAAACCATTAACTGATCGAGATCTGTAACTAATTAAAACTTTTAGCCAATCGAGATCTGTAACTAATTAAAACTCGTAGCCAATCAAACCCGTTAACAAATTCAAAGCTTTAGTCTTTATGTAAAACATTACAAATAAAGACAAAATGGAGCCACAATCGCGAACCCCATTAGTGCTTTTCTGCAAACACCAAGTAAGTTTACACCACCAACAAAGCCACGAGCGGCAGCGTTATTACCGAAAGAACAGTAGTTAAAAACGTCACGCGTGCAACCGTTTTGGTATCACCTGAATACGCCAGTGAAAGCATTGTGCCATTCGACGCGACAGGCATTCCTGCCAAAAGAACCAAAATCGCCAAAATAAAAGAGTCATGTACGAATAGCCCGAACACGAAGAACACCACTAACGGCACTGCGATCAGGCGGATTGCAGTGGTTAAATAGCTCCATCCGTCAGTAAAAATATCATGCAAGGGCATTTTTGCGATGGATGATCCCACCACAAGCATTGCCGCAGGTACGGTCATCCCGCCCAACAAATCACACGCTTGCTGTATTGGACTTCCAGGTGCATTGACTTCGAAAATCGCCAATATCGCCGCAACACTTGAAGCGATAACCGCCGGCTTCAAAAGGGCATGCCCTACTGCCCCAAGCTGCTTTCGCCAACCGCGCCGCTCGTCATCCGATTCCACCGTACCCGATATAAGCATTACTCCAACAGAAAAGATAACAATATTGAAAATGATGTTGTAGATAGCAGCATAAAGCACTGCACTTGGATCAAGGACAGAGGCCAGTACAGCATAACCAATAAAACCAGTATTTCCGAACACCATCATGAATTCGTGAGCGCCACGCGTCACCTTAGGCATCTTGCGATAAATCAATCGTCCAATTATGAGACTCAAGGTAATGGTTAAGACAAAATAAAGCGCCGCATATAACAAGGTAAATCCTATGTCATGCGCACTTGGCAAAGACTCGCTTGAAAGAACAGAATTTAGAATAAGCGCAGGAAGCGTGATGTTGAAAACCAACTGCGAAAGCATCGTGTCGAAGGTGTCATTCATCAGCGATTTCTTACGTGCAATAAAACCACAAATAACGATAACCGCCAAAATGAACATCTGAATTGCAGTATGCTGGAATACTTCCACGCCTGAATAACGCCCCTTTCTGCTTTTTCTTTCGGCGCAATAAAAACAAACCAGCTAGTTATTCTAGCGCTCATAGAATAAAGTGCCTTAGCAATCAGGCAGTCTTCCTATAAAAAGATCGCATAAGGCACGCCGAAAGAATACGCAGATCATAGCAACTCACTGAATAGGCAGGGCGATTTGCCATATTTTCTGACGAGGTGATGTCGCCTTTGGCAAGGCGATTTCGTTTCTGGTGCTTTTCTTCATTAACCAACAAAACCACCATTTATTATCCATCCGCATAGCGGATGATTTATCGTTTCGGACGCTCCGCCTTCTTAGCAGACTGAAGCCCCCAACAAAAAAGTGGCGCCCTCTAAGGACGCCACAGAAAAAAACTATTTGCGAAGGCGACTTACATCATGCCCATTCCGCCGCCGGCACCAGCGCCTGCGAGTGCAGACAGATCGGGACCTTCCTTAGGAATCTCGTTGATGGTTGCCTCGGTAATGAGGATCAAAGCAGCAACGGAAGCAGCAGACTGCAATGCGGTACGGGTTACCTTAACAGGATCGTTAACGCCCATCTTAATCATGTCGCCCTGTTCGCCGTTTGCGAAGTTGATGCCTTCGCCCTTTGCGAAGCCCTTTACCTTCTCAACGATTACGGAGCCTTCATAACCAGCATTGGTTGCGATAGCACGCATAGGAGCTTCCAGTGCCTTGCGGATGATGTCGATACCAACCTGCTCATCGGTGTCAGCAGCCTCGAGCTCATCCAGAGCAGAAATTGCATTGATCAGAGCAACGCCGCCGCCAGCTACGATGCCTTCTTCAACTGCAGCACGGGTTGCCTGCAGAGCATCTTCAATGCGGGACTTGGTTTCCTTCAACTCGGATTCGGTAGCAGCACCAACCTTAAGAACTGCAACGCCACCGGAAAGCTTAGACAGACGCTCCTGGAGCTTCTCACGATCGAAGTCGGAATCAAGACGATCGTATTCAGCACGCATAGAAGCAACACGAGCATCAACAGCTGCCTTGTCGCCAGCGCCGTCAACGATAACAGTGGTGTCCTTGGAAACCTTAACGGTCTTAGCGGTACCCAAAGCATCGATGGTTACGTCAGCCAAAGTCATACCGAAGTCCTTGGAAACAACCTTACCGCCGGTAACAACAGCGATGTCTTCCAGGATGCGAGCACGACGATCGCCGAAACCAGGAGCCTTGATAGCAACAACATTCAAGGTGCCACGAAGCTTGTTCAAAAGCAGGGTGCCCAGAGCCTCGCCCTCAACATCTTCAGCAACGATAAGCAGAGAACGACCAGACTTCATGATCTGCTCCAGCAGAGGTACCAAATCCTGGATGGAGGTTACCTTGAGGTCGGTAAGCAAAATGTAAGGATCGTTAAGTACAGCCTCCATACGTTCGGTATCGGTTGCCATGTAAGGAGAAATGTAGCCTCGATCGTACTGCATGCCCTGAACAATGTCGATGTCGATGCCGAAGGTCTGGCTTTCCTCAACGGAGATTGCGCCGTCCTTGCCAACTTCGTCCATTGCTTCAGCGATCTTTTCGCCGATTACTGCGTCACCTGCAGAAATAGTACCTACGTTTGCAATCTGATCCTTAGTGGTGATCTCAGTTGCATCAGCCTTGATAGCCTCAACTACCGCATCGGTTGCCTTAACGATACCGCGGCGAATACCCAGAGCATCAGCACCAGCGGTTACGTTGCGCAAACCTTCGCTTACGATAACATCAGCGAGCAAGGTTGCAGTAGTAGTGCCGTCACCTGCTACATCGTTGGTCTTAACTGCAGCTTCACGAACCAGCTGAGCGCCCATGTTCTCCACGGGATCTTCGAGTTCAACTTCACGAGCAACCGTTACACCGTCGTTGGTAACAAGAGGAGCACCGAAAGAACGTTCGAGTGCAACATAGCGACCCTTAGGGCCAAGCGTTACCTTTACGGCGTCTGCAAGCTTCTTGACGCCTTCAGCCATACCGCTACGGGCATCAGCCTCAAACTTAATTTCCTTTGCCATAAAACAATTCCTTTCAAGAAAGTGTTACTTAAGTAGTGCGTGCAGATAACTTCTGCACAAACCCCATAAGCGCGCTATCCTTTGCTGTCTGCCTTACTTCACTAAAACGTCTTAGCTCGCCCGTGAAAAGCAAATCCTAACCAGCATGCGCACTTTAAAAGAGCTGGGCTACTCAGCAAATACTGCGTAAATGTCGTCTGCGCGAAGAATCATTACCTTTTCGCCATCAACATCAACTTCGGTTCCGCCATATTTGCCATAAAGAACGCGATCGCCTTCTTTTACTGGCATGGGAAGATGATTGCCTTCGTTGTTTACCTTGCCTTCACCTACTGCCAAAACAACACCTGTTTGTGGCTTTTCCTTGGATTCAGCAGCGATGTACAAACCGCCTGCCGTGGTTTCCTGAGCCTCGTCCTGCTTGACGACGATACGATCACCAACCGGCTTGAGATTCATAGCGTACTTCCTTTCTTAAGGTCTAAATCGCACGATGGTCTAACATCTATGCGTCTATTACCAAAGTTGTACTCGAAAGATTGTTGTAGACGATGCTTACCCGAGTTATATAAGCGCCGTTCAATATTATCTTTCGTTAGCAACTTAGCACTCAACACTTTGGAGTGCTAACGCCTATACATATTAGCAACTTCTTGAACGAATGCAACCCATCGTGAAGAAAATATGAGTGTCTAGCACTTAGATTTTAGTGAAGGACTATTCAAGGTAATCCACGAGATGAAATTGATGCTTCACCTGGGCTTTTAGAAAGACAAAACAAGACGTGCCCCCAAATAATTGAAAGCACGTCCTCTAATTGATCAAATCTTTTTCCTATTTGTTACTTCTTTGTTGTTTAAGCTGTCACTACAATGCAACTTCTTTCACACAATCAAGCTTCATCTCTGTACAAAGATTTACGAGCTTCTTATCGAGCGAGAAGAGCGTTCCTGCACTTCGCCGAACTAACGTTAGATAGAACATATCGTATACCGAATGATTCTGACGCACCGCTTCAGCGAATGCTTCATCAGCGTTTTCTTTTAGGGGGACGAACTCGTCAACCAAGCCAATTGCTTTTTCAATATAAAATTCAGCTTCTTCAATAGTCATCAATTGTGCGCGAACATACTTCCAAAATGAATTACGAACTTCAGCCACAAACATCTCCGATGTTAGAGTCGTCTCATTTTCAAGCATAAGGGCACGCAAAGCATTTCCTTCTAATGTTTCGCGAACAATAGCTACCGCAGCACTGCAATCAAGCACGATCATCGCAATCCACCTAATGCCGCAAAAATTTGTTCATCTCTTTCCTCGCGTCCTTGCCTTACTAACTCGGCAGGAGAAGGAAAATCATCTGGAATTTCAGGATGCTGAAAAGCCTCGATTTCCTCAAAGATCTTCCTGCGCTTCTCTATGCGAGCCTGACGCTCTGCTTCAGTAGCCGTATCGCAATAATAGGATTCTCTTTTTGGAGAGGAACTAGCACTGCTCCCTAAACCAGATGCATGTACTTCGGTTTTAGGAACCACCGTCCACACCACATCTGTGCCTAACCGCTTTCGAGCACTCAGGTATTCGCGCACAATATGCACTGTCTGCTGTGAAATGCTGCGATCTTCTTCTGTGGCGCAGTTTTTCAGTTCAGCATACAGATCATCCGGAAAATCTCTTACTTGAAGTGCAGGCATTGGTTCCTCCTTCTAGACAAGTTTCGTAGTTTTTAAATCAAACATGCGATATTCATGCATTACTCATGTAAACTGATACTTTCATGATAAAACACGGACAAACACCAGATCAAGAGGGCACCATACCCAAACAAAATAAACGAAAGAAAATCGCCATCGCCTCGTAAAGGGGAACTAGGAATATTACTGAACACACCTGCCACTCATAGTTACACTAATTTGGCCTTGCATGGCGGTTAACCTTGCATGGCAGTTGATCTTGCGTGACAGGCGCACATTAATTGCGTACCCTGATTGCGACTTTATACAAAATCGATATGCCTTTTTAAGGATATTTGCATAAATGGACACCCGATAACAAGAGATACTAGAACACGAGTATAGTGGTGCGATGTCTTTTGCATCACCAAAAAGCGCTGAAGCGCGCCGCCATAAAGCTACGCGTACTTCAGCGCTCAGGAAATCTTGTCAGGAAGAAAGCAAGAATAATACAGGGCTCTTTTACGACCTCAAAGAACCAATCAAAATGAATGGTTTACAGTGCGCGAATTTGTTCAGCCAACCAGTTCGCCCAAGCTTCTACCCCTTCGCCATTTGTCGCCGAAATAGGGAAAATAGGAGCAGTCGGATTAAGATTCCTGATGTGATCGTAGAACAAATCCTTATCGAAGCTAAACACAGGAAGCGTATCAATCTTGTTCAGCACAATAGCTTTAGAAGCCTGGAATACACCGGGGTACTTCAAGGGCTTATCGTCGCCTTCAGGAACGCTCAGAATCATTGCCTTCATGTTTTCGCCCAGATCGAAATCAGTTGGACATACCAAATTGCCCACATTCTCGACAATAATCAAATCAAGATTGTCCAGATCTAAAACATCCACCGCACGACGAATCATATCGCTTTCCAGATGACAAGCACCGCCCGTGTTGATTTGCACTGCAGCAATGCCCTGTTCTTTTATCTTCTCGGAATCCACCGAAGATGCAATGTCGCCCTCAATTACCGCGATATTAAATTCATCCCGAAGCGCTTCAATGGTAGCTAAAATGGTAGAAGTCTTACCGGAACCTGGCGATGCCAACAGGTCTAACACGAAAACCTTCTTTTCTTTAAACAATTCGCGATTAGACTGAGCAAGCTTGTCATTTTTATCAAGGATAGGCTGTTTTAAATCAATCTGCATGAGTTGCCTCCGCTTCCTCATTTTCGTCAGGAATATCTACTTCAATAGAGTCAATGCGTAATTCTTTCCCTTGCAAAAGCTCCGAAAAAGCACTTCCGCATTCCGGGCACAACATGTGAAAACGGTCGTGTTCATATTCCGCGCCACATTCCAAACAGATGCTTTTAGGTGGAATCATGGTGATTTCAAGCTCTGCATCTTCGCACATAGTACCTTCTGCGAGCGCTTCAAACGCAAATCGGAGCGCATCTTCAATCGCTTCTGTCATTTCGCCAACTGAAAGACTGATTTTCAAAACCCGTTGCGCTCCCGCATCATTTGCAGCCTGTTGAACGGAATCCATTACGCCACTCATAATCCCTAGTTCATGCATGACGTTTACCTCTTTTCAGCCATGTCGGCTTCTTTGTCTTCGCTTCCCCAAAGATGCTCTTGGAACTTTCTTTTTGCGTATTTCAATTCCGCCTTGGCTTCCTCTGCCTCAAGCTGCTCTTGCTTGCGAGCTTCTTCTTGGCGTTTGATGCGACGACGCAAGCCTACACGTGCCGCCAATAAACTTATTTCATACAGAACTACCATCGCCGCAAACATAAGACCCATGGTTACAGGCGAAGCGTCTGGGGTCACCATAGCAGAGAAAACAAGCAATCCCACATATACCCCACGCCAACTTGCACGCAGTTTTTTGTACGGAACCACTCCAAACATTACCAAGTAGAACACTACAAGAGGCATCTCAAAGCCAATACCAAAGCCCAGTTCAAATTTGATAATAATATCAACCCATTGGCTTGCCTCTGGAAGAATAGTGGCAAATCCTGTTGCTTGGTCAGTTAACCACTGAAACGCTGGGTCCAAAATGATGCAATAGCAAAAAATCGTTCCACCAATGAACAGACACAAAGCCGCAACAAAGGTCGGAACAAACCATTTGCGTTCTTTAGGTTTTAACGCTGGCAGAAAGAAAGCCAAAATTTGCCAAAGCGTAATAGGAGCAGTTGCCACAAGCGCCGTCCAGAGAGCAACCGTAATTCGAACCGAGAATGCGTCAAAAGCACCGAAAACGTTAAGTTGAACCTGTCCGGATTCATCAAGCGGCATATATTGAGAAACAGGAGCAAGGAGAAATTGCACTACCGTATCGGTTCCTAGATAGAACACGAGTGTCGCCACAATGAGGCACACCACGATACGCACAAGACGCATGCGCAATTCGCCTAGATGCTCCATAAGCGACATACGAGCTGGTCCGATTGGCATATCTATTCACCCCTTTCAGAGACAGCAGCCTGGGCTGATGCAGCTTGCACTGATTTAGTTTGGGCTGATGTGGCCTGGGCTGATTTAGGGGCAGGTTTATTTTGAATTGGCTTTACGCCGAATAGTTCTTCAGGTGTCAAAGAAGGCTTCGCACCCGGAGCGGGTTTGTTTACTGGAGCCTTGGAAGAAGGTTGAGCGGGTGTTCGCGTCTCAGATCCTTGTTTTGCCGATGATTGGTTCGCGGACATGTTCGTCCTAGATACGCGCGTCTCAGATGTTTGCGTCTCAGATGCGGTCTTCACTGCCTCTCGGGCATTTTTAGCTGCTTCTTCTTTCATTGCCCGCCTATTTGCAGCAATAGCTTCCTGCTCTTCGCGCGCTTTACGTTCTGCTCGTTCTTTATCGTAGCGAGCCTTACGCTCAGCAAAACTTTCTTGAGTAGCAGTAGGAGCAGGCTTGGCTTTTGCGGAGGCAGAAGAAGCTGCCGAAGAAGATTTCTTCGTCTGGCTGCCATCTACATCCAAAACTTCGCCTTTGATAACTGACTCCATTTCGGCCTGCGCTTGTTTAAATTTGCGCAATGCCGCACCAAGAGTTTTTGCCATTTCAGGCAACTTGTCAGGCCCAAAAATCAAAAAGCCGAACAATAAAATTATGAACAGCTCAAAGCCGCCGATACCAAACAAGCTAACTTCCTTCTCTTATAAAAACCGTTTCGAAAGTTCCCTGACGTTAACTGGCGATTAACCCAGCTTGCCAGCTAGCCTTCAATGAGCAAACTGACGAATCCTACAACGACAGGCATCATCCAATGATCAAACGAAACGGCGACATAGCAATGTTAGTTACCTCCCAGAAACATGAGTCCCATAGTTGGAAGAGATAATGCGAGAATCAAAATAACACAAACTGCGATTACAAAGATGCGCCACAAAAGTGCCTTGCGAGCTGCTTTTTCCTGAGCTTTACGCTGTCGCTCAAGCGCACGCTCCTCACGCTCTTTAAGCTGCTTTGCTGTCATTTTTTGTTTCTTATTGGCCATAAACCAAAACTTCTTTCTCGTTGTGGGAAACCATAACGCAGAGCAAGCGTTCTCTACCCTAGGATTCGACCAGAGGAAAACTTAGGAACGCAAACGCCCGCGGACTTCTAGAATATGCGCAATAACCTTTGTTGCACCTTCTCCTACATGAAGTCGGCCCTCTTCGTAAAGAATCTTGCCGTTCACCATAGTCATGATAACGTCGCTATTGCTTGCAGAACCCAGTAGGGCAGAAACCGGATCCGTAGTGGGTGTTTGATGGGATCCAGACAGATCAATTGCAACGATGTCTGCTAATTTGCCCACTTCAAGCGAGCCGACCTTGTCGTCAATACGCAATACCTGAGCAGCACGAAGAGTTGCCATTTCAAGAAGAGTTTGCGAGTTCAAGAATTCGCGGCTCAATGCACGCTGAATCATCAACTCGAAACGCATTTCAGAAAACATATCGAGATAATTAACTGAAGCAGGAGCACCAGTGCCTAAGCCTACGCGTAAGCCTGAACGCAAATACTCACTCACCGGCGCAACGCCCATACCGAGCTGAGCACTTAAGCTTGGGCATACCGCAACAGCTACATCGTAATCACGCATATGACGAATATCGTCTTCAGTGACACAAACGCCATAAAGCATCATCACATTTTTAGCTTCAAATAATCCCCAGTTCAAGACATAATTAACAGGAGTTACCGCAGTGGGCAACCAAGGCGGAACCTCCACAAATCCACGATGGTCAACCGTGCTATCAAGACCAGCCGTTGCACCATCCCTTACAAAACGAACTTCCTCTTTGCTTTCAGCAAGCTTTAATGAAACAGGTAGATCGTTATGTTCGGCAGCGTATTGTGCTACATTGCGATACATCTCTGGATGGCATTCATAGACCGGATCGGGAGCTACGCCAAGTATGACCTGATCAGGGTCTACCATCTGAGACCATTTTTCCAAATCGCTATCCATTTTCTTCATGGCGTAGTTAACAAGACGCTTATCGATAGCGCCCACTTCTCGATAAATCACTCCGCGCAAACCGCAATCACGGGTAGCAAAAACAGCTGCACCGGTTGAAGTGGTGTCTGCAATCGTAGTAACACCAGCCGAAAGTTCTTCAAGGCAGCCTAAGTAAGCTGAATCGTAAGCTTCGGAATCGGTGATTCGGGAACGAAGATCGTTTATATTCTTGCGCCATTCGACAAAAGGCAAGTCTCGTACAAGGCCACGAAAAACGCCGTCTTCAACACGTGCATGCAGGTCAATAAAACCAGGAGTGAGCGCCGCCATTCCAAAGTCTTTTACTTCCTCATCAGGATAACGAAGTCGCATCATTTCCGTTGTGCCGATATCGGCAATAACACCATCACGAACAAGAAGCGCACCGTTTTCCATTGGCTCGGATGAAACGGGAACAATATATTTAGCGCACAGTAACATGCTTTCCTCCTGACCCAATAATTCTTAGTCATGATAGCATTGAAGCGTTTTATTCTAAGTTAATTCATTGCGATTCACAGTACTTGGATATGTGAATACGGCAAAGGGCGCTAAAATATGCGCATTGTATGGATACAGAATAGGAAACCTGTTTTTATGACTATAGATTCAAAAGAGACTCCTGAAGCGTCTGTAAATGAAATCTCACAGACCCAGGTCCCTCAAAGCAGCATTTCATCATCTGACGGTAAGCAGGCATCCAAAAACACTCACTCTATCGATACTGCCACCGGCGAAGATGCCCCTGCCGAACTTTCTTCAAAACGCGTTAAGCAAATTTTTACCGATATCGCTTGGAAATATGAGCGCTTCAATGCACTGTCTAGCTTTGGGCGCTATCGCAGCTGGTTGCGCACCCTCATCGACAAGTCCCCTATTACCCCGCAATCACGTCTGCTTGATATTGCAGGTGGCACGGGTGATGTTGCTTTTACCGCCTGCGCACAAAAACCTCCTGCATCTATAGTGCTTTCCGACTACACACCTGCCATGCTCGAAGTTGCTCAAGCTCGACTTGATGAAGGCGAAGCGAAGGGGGTTCCTGTCGAGCTTGCCGTTGTTGATGGACAGGACATTCCCTACGAGGACGAATCCTTCGATATTCTTACCATGTCCTATGGCATTCGCAATATGCCTGAACGCGAACGCGCACTGTCGGAAATGTATCGCGTGTTAAAACCTGGCGGTGCTTTATGCGTGCTGGAATTTTCTACCCCGCCTAACCCCCTTATGCGCTTGGGATATCGCATCTATTTGCGTTGGGGTATTCCTGCTTGGGGCAAATTGGTTACGGGTGACGCCTCCGGATTTGTTTATCTAGCAAAATCAATTAAAGCCTTCCCAGACCAGGAAGGCTTTACGAAAATGCTGAAAGATGCTGGGTTTTCGCGCGTGGAATACACTAACGTAACCTTTGGCGTAGCTGCGGTACATATTGCTTATAAGGAGTAAGATGCCATAACGCACCCTTTGGCGTACCTATAATGCTCCGCCCGACATAAGTACAAAAACCGCAATAACCAAAATTACTGCACACGAAATAAGACCAGCAATAGTTCCCTGCTTGTTTTCCATGGCTAATTCACCGCCTTGGTGCGATAGCGATAAGGAAGTGCTTTGGTGCGTTTCTTTTCAGGAAACATTCCCTCAATAAATACCAGCACAACTGCAATCGCAAAAAGTCCTATCATTTTCTTCATTGATACGTTCATAGTTGCGCCTTTCTTCCGAGCGAGACGAAGGCTTGAAGTGTCCGCGAGGCACCTCGAGTCCCTCGCGAAATCCTTCGTCCGCTTTCTCCTTTGACAGTTATTACGATACGCGCGCAACCTAACAACAACCTTACTGGCGTCTTACCGTTTCATGGAACTTCCGGGCAACGAATGCTAAAAACCACGCAATTATTCAAAAGAGGTGCAAAGTTTTCGATACCATGAAGAAAACCAACAAAGTTTCCTTTTAGATCGAGCTAATTAGATGAAGCTCTAAACAGCATGATCTAGAGAAACACGTTAAAAGACCCGGAAAGGAGCATCGCCTATGAAACGCATGATTGATCCACTCGAGCACGCCACCGAAATTCTTCAAGGTGTTCAAAAGGGTGTTTTGCTTACCACTAAACACGGCGACCGCGTAAATTCCATGACTATTAGTTGGGGAACGCTCGGCATCGAATGGGGCAAACCGCTCTTTACCGCATTTGTACGTCAGCATCGCTTCACTAAAGAATTCCTGGAAGCAACCGGTGAGTTCAGCGTAAATATTCCCGAAGGTGAATTTGACAAAAACATCATTGCGCTTTGCGGTTCAAAATCTGGTCGCAACATGGACAAGATTGCTGGGCTTGGCCTGACTTTGGAAGATCCTGAAGTAGTAGCGGCACCAGGCATTCGAGAGCTTCCTCTAACTTTAGAGTGTAAAATTCGCTATGTGCAGGACCAAGATTTACGCTCGCTCGATCCAGGTGATATTGAACGCTGGTACCCAACCGACGAAACTGGTTTCCGCGATTTCCATACCGTATTCTGTGGCGAAATCGTTGCGGCATACGTGATCGAGTAACTTATAGTGCACGTATAATGCAAACAACATGAGGCAATAAATGGTCGCAGGAGAAACGCGATGGGCGGAATTAGCATACTGATGATCCTTGCCATGATGGGCGCTGTTACTCTTGCGATCATTGTTGCTATAACTTTATTTATTGCAGCAACCATAATAAGTATTGTTTTCGCAGCGCAAAGAAAGCAACGCCGCGAACAAGGCAAAAAACTCGGAGCACTTATCGCGCTTCCCATAGCGCTCTACACAGTAAGCATCCCTTTACTAATTGTCTTTAGCGCAGCAATCTTTATTCCTTTTTTCCAAAGCAGCACTACCATCACCTACGAAGATTGCTCACAAGCAATTATTTCGCACGACTTCGAACAGCTAGAAAATTGCCTTGATGCGCCCGAATTACAGCTGTCATCCGAAGGGCCCGCTTCGTATCAAAGCCTCCTCTACACTGCACTTGTCTATGAAGACGAGGATTGCGTACGTACACTGCTCGAAGACGCCAGGGCAAACAATCAGCCAATCAACCTGACCCAGCCTCTTATCAAATATGATTCAGACAACAATCCAAAAGATGACGACTATGCATTATGCCTTGCAACCTCAACCTCATTTGCCTCGCTTCAAATGATACAAATGTTGCTCGATTATGGAGCAGAGGTTAATAGTGCAAATGAAGATGGCTATACCCCGCTACATAACGCTTGCGACGATATGTGCACAACTGCGATAGCGTCAGATACCAGTTCTGCAAGCCTAGATGAGACCGATGCCGCGATAGATCTTTTACTGACCGCAGGAGCCGACATAACTGCTCGAAATCAATTGGGCGAAACTCCCTGGGATCTCTATTGCGAAACCATTCATAGATACGTAGATGATGGAGTACTAACCGAAAAAGAAGCCTCTACCCACCTTGCCGAACGAGCAAAGACACTCAAACCTTCCGAATAGGGCTTTATCCATTAATCATTTCATCTGATGAAATGGGTAAAAATTTCTTTATTAACCTAGCATGTTAAACTTTTCTTTGGTATGGTTTTGACAAGGTTTTGAAATCGGATCCAAGGAAAGGGTGTCTACACGAACGCATCCAATCCCTTTGAATCACCTAGGCTTTCTCGACCGTCACTTAAATTTTTCCGATTGCGCCCTAATGTTCACCCTTGCCAAACTCATACTATTCACTTTCAAGGCAAGAAAAGCGCCCCACAAGAACATGCCGCGCGCATTCACACCGATCGTTTAAGCAAGACCCCTGCTAAAACCGTATGCTGTGTCCTGCATATCATTTTATGTATGTCGTTTACTGTTCTTTTTAGTGGCTGCTCTAAAGAAGACAACTCGTTCGACTTAGGAAAGATAGCCGAAAACTCTCGTACTAAATTTGCTCCTGAAGATGGATACCAATTCCAGCAGCTCTACGAAAGCGAAGACTTACCAAACTACGATCGGGTAGAAGTTGGAGTTGGCTCTTTGGACTTTATTGACACTTCACTGATATATGCAGACACCACTATAGAAAAGGTAAACGCACAGGATCTCGAACAAGGAATAATTGATGCAACCCTTGCGAATGGCCCCCAGAATCTTTACGTGAAAGGCTTTGCTCAAGTAGATGTTTTAAACGCAAGTTCCGACACAATTACCGTCTCAGGGTTTGGCCCTACCATCAAGCAAGCCTTCGAGGTAGATCAGCTTACATTTGAAGTTGGTCAAGAATGACTTTCTAGAGGTGAAGCGGTTTTAAGCGATATAAAAATAGGTGACACTATTGCAATTGAACTGGATATACCCCAAGATAACGATGCTCTTTTTGGACACATATGGGCAACCAATGAAAACAGCACTATTAAATTAATTGATCATCCTGAATCATTTACTTTCCCCGAAGATCCCTTTGTGCCAACGGCAAACACCACTATCAACGAAGCGGATTTCGCAACATTTGACGACAAGCATCGAATAAACGGGCGAGTCTTAACGAAGTTAACCCCACCCTTCTCGAAACGGGGATCCTTGACGCTTTTGCCCTCGACGGTCCGCAGCAAGTAATTCTTTAAGCTATGCGCATGTCGATTCTATAAGCGACAAAACAGCAACATTTAGCTCGCTGGGAGCCAATATAGAAAAGGCAACGGGACTATCTACAATCGAGGTGCTTATCCCCACAGACAATGAACACTTATTCGATGGCGAAACCACTCTTTCACAAATAAAAGCTGGTGACACGATAGTAATACAACTTGTGCTTGACTATGGAGAAAACACGCTTTCGAGCGCAAACGTCTGGCTTGTTGATGAATCTGGCAAGGTGATTGTTCAGTGGGCTTTACTCAATCCTCGTATTTAAGCCAGAAGTTTCGCAAAAGCAATATTAGTCAGACTTCAAATTTCATAGTCACAATCTTCAATGTTGTATGAACTTATTTACTTAGAGTGACCCCGTAAGGTTGCGATTAGTTTCCCTCCTAGAATCCCAAATAAAGAAAAGGCCATTCCCGACAACATCATTTGCGCAGAAGGATAGTTACTCCTATCGAAGTAAATCATATTTGCAAGATCGAAAGTAAGATAGCTCACTAGCATGAACACAAAGCCAAAACATATAATTACCCAAACTAACTCTTTCCATGAATAGCTGCTCACTAAAAAGAAAGAGATACCTATCAAAATGAGTGGATGGATAAACCACAAAACAATAAGGGTATATCCAGCAGCATCTATCCGGCTCTCAAATACCCAAAAAGATACTACTGATATTGCACTGACAAGGAAATAGACTCCGAGATACCTTTTCAATACATATCCTCGCTTAAAAACACATTACTTTAATTAATGTTCTTAGATTCTAAAACCTGACCATAATACTCATCCCTCCGACTCCGTCATGATCACATAATCAAGACCAAATTCATCTTTCGCGCCTGGATATATTGAGTATGTCTTTCTTGAAGTCTTTCCATTTGTATACTGAAGTTCAATTTCAAGAAACGAATCTTCTAAACCATCAATGCAATATCTCATTTCTTCAGGCCTATCTGCTGTTGAAGAGAGATTCGATAAAGCCTGCTCGTCAAGTGTCACAACAATCCACAACTGCACATATTCTTTAGCATTGTCCCACGAAACTGTAAGTTCTCTAGAGTCGACACCGTATGGCAAGGAAAGTGTTACATTTTCCTGCTTTGAACGATACGTTACCCATTCTGGCTCTAACGAGGCAGTAATTGTACCTGGAATCATATATGACGTCTTTAGGTAAGTTCTTTTCCCTGTTTCTTCGCTATCATAAACGGATCTCGGATTACTAAAAGCTTGAATGACTCTACTACCGCCAGAATCAGAATCCTGAGCACTCGAGTCGAAACTTTCCGCCTCTTCATATACCAAAAGATGAAAGTCCTTCATCGCAGCATTTTCGACAAACGACCACACAACAAAGCATGCAAAAGTCATAAGACAGACCACTATTAATATTTTCATCTTTTTACGCATGGCAGACTCCTAGCAACGAAATTGCATTTCCTAGATGAGCTACCTTTAATACACCGACAGGATCCAAATGGCTGCCTAAAAATTCAAGAAACCTTTTAACAAGGTGACTATCTTGTAGACTTTCCCAAAGAAACTGAAAGAATTGCAGCAATTCGGCAAGTTGCGGTGTATTACACAAAGCAATATTTTCCATACTCAAAGCTTAGGAACATTATTACGCATAAATACCTACATACTAAAGTCGATACCATGACGGAGGTCGTTATCCGTTATAGAGACATGGTGCTACGGCTGGCTTCTCGAAACTGCAACTCAAGGGAAGATGCCGAAGATGTCACTCAAGATGTATTTTTTGCTCTCCTTAATAGAGGGATAGATTTTACAGATGAAGCACATTTAAAAGCGTGGCTAATCCGAGCAACAATAGATCGGAGTAAAAACACCCACCGTTACATAAAACGTCATCCACAAACTACTTATGATCCCAACATACACGACAGTGAAGATAAGACGACTAATCACAAAGAAAGCAATATGGCAATTGATTGCTTGAAAGAAGAAATCGCAAAGCTTCCTCCTAAAACACAAAATATTCTTAGACTCTATTATAAAGACGGCTATAGCACAAAAGAAATAGCGCAACTAGAGGGAATAAAAGAATCGTCTATTCGAGCAAAACTTCACAGAGCAAGAAAGCAACTAAAAGAAAAGTTAATAGCAGTCACTTTAATTATAATTGTCAGTCTAATTATGGTGTTTCCTCAACTAAATACACCTACTTCCATACAGGCAATTGATTTTAATACCGTAAATCAAATATCTGCTTCGCAGTTAGAAGTTGTCGCTATTCAAAAGGACGAAAACTATGCGCTGGTCACCTTTCCAGTAATCGTAAGCTGGAAAGCAGACAATATTGAATGGGTATCTTATTCCGTAAACTCGGAGACAGCCTATTTGTATTCGCCAGCAAAAGGAAAGTATGTATTCTTCGGTGGAAACAATGATCACACCGCGATTCAAACCACAAATGATGGCAGCGAAATGAAGTTGCATTTAACGGTTTTGATTTCGCTTTCTGGCACTCGCAACAACAATGAGGTAATTCAATACGAGGCAAAACAGGCACTGAGCAATCTCGAGATTGTTGCAACAGCAAAATTAACTAATGGAACAGAAATGAAATCAATCTGCACCTTCTCGTAACAATCAGGCTATCTTGTTTCCCTGCGCTGTATTGGGGTTTGTTTATGCGTAGCACAAATCACTAACAAGATCACCCAAACTTATAAAATGCAAAAATATCCAAATATATCAATTACTGATTTAAACCTATAAAAAGACCACTTAATCCTGAATTAATACTCTTCATCCAACGAAACGTGCGCTGCTACATCACAGTCAAGTCCAAAGAACTTTCCAGCTTTGTAACGATCAAGCGCTACCAATGCAATCATCGCTGCGTTGTCGGTACATGCTGAAAGCGGCGGCATAGTTAGACGCACGCCCATTTCTTCACACATAACCTCATAAGCATGACGTAGTTCAGGATTTGCTGCCACACCCCCACCAAGGCAAAATTCCTTTGCACCGGTTTGTTCGAGTGCTGTCTTTGCCTTCGCTACTTGAACGTCAATAACTGCCGCCTGAAAACTTGCTGCAACATCTGACTGGTTTATTTCTCGCCCTGCCTGCTGCTCTTTCTGCAGATAAGTCATGACTGAAGTCTTTAGACCCGACAGTGAAAACTGCAAATCGCCTGAATGCATTAGTGCACGAGGAAAATGAATTGCTTTAGGATTACCATCTTTCGCTAATTTCGAAATAAGAGGACCACCGGGATACCCTAGCCCCATTGCTTTAGCTACTTTATCGAAAGCCTCGCCTACCGCATCATCCAACGTGGAGCCCATGGTTTCATAATCGCCCCAATCTTTCACATGTACCAACATGGTATGTCCACCCGAAACGAGCGACACCACCATGGGGGGCTCAATGTCGGGACATGCAAGCTTATTTGCGTAGAGATGCCCCTCTAAATGGTTTACGCCGATAAGGGGTTTATCAGCCGCCCATGCAAGACCCTTCGCGAACGCGAGCCCTACCACCAAAGCACCAACTAAACCAGGAGCATACGTAACTGAAACCGCTGCCAGATCACACCAATTCAGATTTTCCTGACCAGTGCGCAAGCGAGCCTGATGCAAACACTCCTGAACCACACCACCGATAGCTTCGATATGCTTTCGACTTGCAATTTCAGGAACCACACCGCCGAAGCGTGAATGGAAATCGATTTGAGACGCTACAACATCAGCGACAATCGTGCCCGCCTCATCAATGAGTGCTGCCGCCGTTTCATCACAAGAAGTTTCGATAGCCAGAATAAGTTTTCCTTGAGCAGCTAGGCTTCCGCCTTGCTCCGAGCAATTGATAGATTCTGCATCATTTAAGCGTAGCTCCATCCCTGCGACATCATGCTCAGAAAGGGGAAGCGGTCCCGTATAGATGACGGCATCTTCCCTGTCGGAGTAATAGTGCGGACGAACTCCAATTCGTTGCAACCCCAGTCGTTCATAAAAGGCATGAGCGCCCGTATTGGTGGCACGAACTTCAAGCGTCATCTCTGTTGCTCCCAGATCACGCGCGTCACGCGAAACGTGCGCCAGAAGCTCCTGCGCAATACCCTGCCTGCGATACGATGGGTCCGTAGCAACCTTCAACAGTTGAACCTGTCCATCCACGATCCAACCACCCGCATATCCAATAAGATGAGCGTTTTTTGGTTCAACCACTCGCTTGGAAGAGTCCTCCATTTCAAATGCCGCCCACCAGGTACGATCTACTCGTGGAAGTTCGTCAAGAATTTGTGAGGCGCGCCACGCGTCGCTACCCATAGCGCGTGCCTCCAGCTCTTCGACCGCATTTACCCACACTGCTTCTAGCGGTTGGTAACGAACGATGGATCCGCCCTGAACTCCCGTTGTAAGGTCTTTTTCCTCAAGCACGCCTTCGAGCGCGTTTTCTAATTCATTCTCGAGTTTGTTTTCCAGATGTTTTTCAAGCTCGTTTGCAATAGCTTCCTCAAGCAAGGCCGTTTTGCCTTGCTGTTTATTCAACAATGCTTGCTGCGATACCTTCACCTGAGAATTCTGTTTTGGCTTACGTTCTTCAGCTTGTTGCTTTGCGAATTTAGCGCGCTCCGCCTCTTCGGCATCTGAAAGCCGCGTATACACAGGAAGCAGCACACAGGGATCGCCCAGAATTATATTCTCGGGGTCGAAATCGCCCGCCTGCCATAACGCTTGAGCTGCAAGCAGCAATCCATTTCCTGTTGGATAACAATATTCCTGCGAAAGAACGCCTTTCCCTTCGCAAAAGTCCGCATATTTCTTAAGGCCATCACCCGTAATGGTTGTGGTTGCTATTTGTTCTTGCGAATCGCTGCCAAACCACGCAGGCAACTCTGTTGCCTTCATCACGAAATCTGCGTTTAAGCGCTCGATTCCCGCATCATCTAATGCATAGCGCACTGGATACACCTCTTTGCGCATAGCATCGCCAATCACCACAAGAGAACCACGTACACCAGCACCCCATTGATGCCATGCTTGAGCATCCGATGTCGAAACCCCAAACAGGGGCACGCCAAGTCCTATTGCGATTCCCTTCGCACTTGCCATACAGATACGTACACCCGTAAACGAGCCTGGACCACGTCCGCACACCACGCAAGCAATTTGGTTACGTGCCACGTTTTCCCGTTTTAAAAGCGAATCAATTTCAGGCAGAAGCTTTACATTTGAAGCTCGAAAAGCCTCCGTTTCGCTTGATGCAACTATTTCTATAGCGCGCACCTCTCGGTCAAGCTTCCCCAGGCCAATCGAGATCATTTCGTTTGCGGTATCAAAAGCAAGTACAAAATCTTTCATGCAAAGTCTTTCATATGGTTCCATTTTTGTTTTCACGCAATACCATTATGCAGAATTACAAAATCATGCAACGGTATTTCTCAAAACTAGCCTAAAAGATTTTACGCCGATCTTTCGCGAGGAGACCAAACTGATTTCGGGCTACTCCCTCGGTATGCAGGGTTAGTACTATTTCTGCGGCATACGGAGTTAGTGCTATTCCCTCGGCATGCGGAGTTTCGTGCCACTTCCTTGACGTGCAGGGTTGGCGCTGTTCCCGCAGCGTGCAGTAATTTTCTGATTTTTGACACATTTTACCGAGTGCTGCACAAAAGAATTTTTAGGATTTAAGCTTTTATTAAACATATTTCTCTAGATTGTTTAATAAATAACAAAAATAGTGAATTTAAGCCCTCATTTCACGCCAAAATGTGGCGAATAGTATGAAGACTTGCTTGATTGGTAACACTGCTTTATACATAACTAACCTAAATGTGGCAGAATTCGATTTTTTGCTCCCCAGCTTCCAAAATGCTAACGCATTTCGCGTAGTCCCAACTATTCCATCAATGCAAGCTGATCAAAACCGATGCCACGCTTTCCATCGATGCAAGCTGGTCAAAACCCGATGCAGCGCTTTCCATCGATAAAAACTGTTCAAAACCCGCTGTAGCTTACTTGATTCCCAAGTTTTGCCATCGAAAACCGCTCCTTGCTAATGCCCACGAATTTCAGGCATCATCCCACTTGTTCCTACTTGTCATTTGACGCACATGCCTGCTGCCAAAAATCAAGCAACTGCGCTGCTGCCCCATAAGCGCGCGCCTTTATCCGCCGCGAGTGTTCGTTTATCACCTCAAGATATACTTCAAGCCTGTCTTCGGGCATTTCATCAGGAAATTTTGAAGCCCATTCAATACAAGAAACGCCCTGACCCTCAACGATGCCATAAAAATCGATATCTTCCAGCTCTTCAGCATCATCTAGTCGATAGAGATCAAAATGATATAAGGGTAAACACCCATCTTCATACACGGAAACCAAATTAAAGGTTGGACTAGTAACAGGACCTTCAATATCCAGCTCTTCTGCCAAGCCCTGCGTAAACTGGGTTTTACCAGCACCCAAATCACCATCGAGTGTAATTACTTCACCAGGACCGACTACCATAGCGAGTGCTGCTGCAACTTGCTTAGTTTCGCTAGCCGATTCAGTTGTAGCAATTTCAACCCATTGTTCGTCCATATATTACCTACTCGTTTCGCTGAAAAATCCGTTGTTTTAATTATTATCCATCCGCACAGCGGATGGTTTATCGCTTTGGGCGCTTCGCATCCTCAACAGGCTGAAGCCATTAAACAAAAGTGCCAAACCTAGGTTTGGCACTTTGAGTATAGATCTGCCTTCGCTGTTCCATCTTCGCTGTTGCTAGCGAATGGTTTTTTCTGCCGCCGTCACTACATGCTCCATCGTAACTGAAGTAGTGACCGAACCTAATCCACCAGGAACAGGTGTGATTGCCTCGACAAGTGGCTCAACCGAATCATAATCGACATCACCGCAAAGTTTACCGTTCTTGTCAAAGTTGATACCAACATCCAGCACAACCTGACCCGGCTTGAAATAACGCGCATCGTAAGCACGCGCACGACCCGTCGCGCAGATAACAATATCTGCAGTATGAGTAATTTCAGCCAAATCAGAAGTGCGAGAATGGCAGATGGTCACACTTGCATTACGACGAAGAAGCAGCATAGCCACAGGCTTGCCCACTACCAAACTGCGCCCAACAACAACTACATGCTTGCCCTCTACCGGAATGTTGTAGAAATCTAGCATCTTCACGCAGGCTTCCGCAGTACAGGGAGCATATCCTTCAACCGCATCAGTAAAAACTGCACCAAGAGAAGAAGTCGAAATACCGTCGATATCTTTCGCCATAGCAAGCTCATCGCTAACCAGCTTCTCTTCCATATTCTCTGGAAGAGGACGAAATAGTAAGCAGCCATGGATTTTGGAATCACCATTGATGCGACGCAGTTGCAAAAGCAACTTTTCTTGAGAAGCGGTTTCCGGCAAATCAAAAACTCGTGTTGTAATACCCAGCGATTCAGCACGGCGAACTGCCGTACGCTCGTAGCTCAAATCATCCGGGCGCGCACCCACACGCACCAGAGCAAGAGTAGGCTCAATACCTAAAATTTTTAAACGCTCAATTCGATGAGCTAAATTTTCCGCAATCGCTTCAGTTACGGGGCGGGAATGCAAAACGTGAGTCATTGTAGTTACCTGATTTCTTCTAACACGTAGTTGTAAATCTCGTCCGCGCGACGACCACTTTCCGCTATAAGTCTGTCCGCTTCATCAGTATACCTCGCAGCCATGTCTCGGTCGTCCAACATTGCGGCATTTACGTATACATTAAGTGCAGCACCTTTAAGAGCGCCCTGCGCGAAAGAAACACCCGTTGCCACATCAGAAATAGCACTCCGATTTCCATAATGTGCCAAGAAATCGCTTAAATCGATAACTCTATCGCACGCATTCATAATGGCAAAAGGAACCGAAATAGCGTCAATAAGAGCCTCTTGAATGACTCCGTGACGATACGCTTTTTCCTCATCGGTGTCGCGAGGAAGCTTAAAAGCATTTGCCAAGGGAGCAAAAGCAAGGGCATCCTTTTCAACGAGCTCAAGAAGTTCTTGTCTCACTTCCTCGAGTTGCTTCAAATGCGCGACAACTTCGCTTTCTACCTCTGCGTATTTTTTCTTTCCTGTGGTTAAGTTACCAACCATAGAGAGGAGTGCAGAACCAAGTGCTCCGCAATAGGCCGAAGCGCCCCCGCCTCCCGGGGTTGGCGTTCCTGCAGCAACTTCAGAAATAAATGTTTGATCTACCAATATCGTACTTTCTAAGTATTACGGCATCTCTACAGAAAGAATCTCAGGTTCTCAACGCCTTCGCAGCGGTGATTTTCCCGACACTCTACCACTAGAATGCCTCTGTTTTCTTGTGGCGCTATCCATTTTTTTGGCGCCTCATTAAAAAGGTGCATCACATTATATATGAATGAGTACAATAAAATTCGCGCTCCCGATGGATAGTTACCTGAAACCACCGAAAGCGCGAAACCTAAAAACCTTTACGCAATGCCCAACGTATAAGAAGGAACCAAGCTAGAACAACTAGAACAACTAGAACAAGCCAGAAATCTTACCACTCTCATCAACGTCGATCTTGAAAGCAGCAGGATTCTTACCCAGACCAGGCATTGTCATTACGTTACCCGTAAGAGCCACTACAAAACCTGCACCAGCGGAAACCTTAACTTCGCGAACCGTAATAGTGAAGTTGCGAGGAGCACCAAGCTTTGAAGCGTCATCGGAGAAGCTATACTGCGTTTTTGCCATACATACAGGCATATGCGCAAAGCCCATTCCTTCAATCTGGGCAATTTGCTTTTTAGCAGCTGCGGTGAAGTTAACGCCATCAGCATGATAGATTCGCTTAGCAATTGCCTCCATCTTTTCTGCAAGACCCAGATTATCTTCGTAGGCAAACTCGAGTTTGCTGGGCTGCTCGCACAAACGCAGAACTTCTTCGGCCAACTCTACGCCGCCTTCGCCACCTTTTGCCCAAACCTGAGAAAGTGCCACATTAACACCCAGCTCTTGGCACTTTGCACGAACCAGATCAATTTCTGCCTGCGTGTCGGTAGGGAATTCGTTGATCGCAACCACACAAGGAAGCTTGTATACCTTGGTAATGTTTTCAACATGCTGAAGCAAATTAGGAAGACCTGCCTCAAGCGCCTCAAGATTTTCTTCATTGAGCTGATCCTTAGGAACACCACCATGATTCTTGAGCGCACGAACCGTTGCAACAACCACTACAGCATCAGGTTGAATGCCTGCTAAGCGGCACTTGATATCCAGGAATTTCTCCGCGCCAAGGTCTGCACCGAAGCCTGCCTCAGTAACACAATAATCACCCAAAGCAAGACCCATACGAGTAGCCATAATGGAGTTACAGCCATGTGCAATATTGGCAAAAGGACCACCATGAACAAAAGCAGGAGTTCCTTCAAGAGTCTGAACCAAGTTAGGCTTCAAAGCATCCTTCAACAAGGCGCACATGGCACCTTCTGCATGCAAGTCATGCGCCGTTACCGGCTCATCGTTGCGGGTATAGCCAACTATAATGCGGCCCAAGCGCTCCTTTAAGTCCGTAATGGAAGTTGCCAAACAGAAAATAGCCATGATTTCTGAAGCAACCGTAATGTCGAACCCGTCTTCACGCGGAACGCCATTTGCTTTACCGCCCAAGCCGCACACAATATTGCGCAACTGACGGTCATTCATGTCGACAACACGCTTCCAAGTGATGCGACGTACGTCGATATTCAATTCGTTTCCATTGTGAATGTGGGCATCAAGCAAAGCAGCTAAGAGATTGTTTGCTGCTCCGATCGCATGAAAGTCACCCGTAAAATGAAGATTGATGTCCTCCATAGGAATAACCTGGGCATAGCCGCCACCTGCAGCACCACCCTTAATACCAAATACAGGTCCCAATGAAGGCTCGCGCAAAGCGATTACAGTTTTCTTGCCCAAATGGGAAAGAGCATCGCCCAAACCTACGGTAGTAGTGGTCTTTCCTTCACCAGCAGGAGTTGGATTGATAGCAGTGACCAAAATAAGCTTGCCTGGCTCATGAGTCTCATTGCGAAGCAAGTTGTAATCTACCTTGGCTTTTGAACGGCCGTAACACTCCAAATATGAAGGATCAATTCCTGCCTTTTCGGCAATTTCGGTAATGTCACGTGGTTCGGTCGCTTGTGCAATTTCGATATCGCTCAGCATTATGTAAGCCTACCTTCCTTCGCCTGAATTCATTTGCATCCAGTTTATAAACCTGTTGCAATCCATCATGTAATGCGCCTGCGAAAACGCAATCTTCAACGTGTCTGTTTGGATATTGTTTGGGCACACCATTTGACACGCTAAATATAGCTTTTAGCGCACCTGACATGGCTTTAGTGCGCCTTGCGAAACGTCGATCTCTCTAAACTTTTTTCTCGAGAGACAACCGCTTTCACGTACAAAGTTTAGCGTGAAAGCTCGTTATAAATCATTCGTAATCCTTGTAAGGTCAATTCGAGATTGATTTCGGTAATAGAATTTGAAAGTGGTGCAATTCGATGCGCTAATCCACCTGTTGCCACCACAGTTGCCTCGTATCCAAGCTGCTTGAATACGCGATCAACCAAGCCATCGATACGAGCTGCCTCGCCGTACATGATGCCCACCTTCATACATTCAGCAGTATTAGTACCAATTGCAGTGCCTGGATCCTCTAATTCCACCGAACGGAGCAATGCTGCACGACTAAACAATGACTTCATTGAGGACTCTACACCAGGAGCAATGATGCCCCCTACAAACGTACCCTCTTTGTTGATTATTTCAATATTGGTTGCCGTACCAAAGTCCACCACAATGACAGGAGATCCATACAGATGCTTTGCCGCTGCCGCATCAGCTACACGATCAGCTCCCAATTCAGGAAACTTACTCATATCGACATTGATTAAGTGTCCTGCACTAGCTGCTGAAACCACAAGCGTGTCGACATTAAAGGAGCGACAGCATGCTTTTTCCCAGTTATGAGTAAGAGCAGGTACTACCGAAGCCAAAATCGCTCCATCAATATGAGAGTACTCAAGACCCTCTGCCATCATGAGCGTATGAAGCTTGATTCGAAGCTCATCGCTCGTATGATCCACATTAGTAGCAACACGCCACATATGAACAAGTTTGTCATTGTCATAAATTCCGAGGACGGTTTGCGTGTTTCCCACGTCTATTGCAAGTAACATATTTCTGACAGTCCCTTTCAAAGTATGCACTACCTGCGAATGCTACCATACTATTGAAGGTGATATACACGAGCTTTATTTTTGAAGCGTTTAACAATACTAGCTGGAGGGTGATCGTATGGAAAATACGCCTGCTCGCATTCTGATCGTTGACGACGAGCCTTCAATTACCGAATTCGTAAGCTATGCCATGCAAAAAGAGGGCTACCTCACTGAAATTGCTTCAGACGGCGAAGAAGCCTTACGCAAAATAGAGCAACAGCATTTCGACCTGTTTATTCTCGACATCATGTTACCTGGTATCGATGGCTATGAGCTTTGCCGTCGTATCCGTACAAAAATGTCTACACCAATTTTGTTTCTCTCTGCACGCGACACCGAGCTCAACAAAGTTGTAGGCCTTGAGCTTGGTGCAGATGACTACCTAGCAAAACCTTTTGGAGTTCGAGAGCTTCTTGCACGCACCCGAGCTTTACTTCGGAGAAGCCAAGGTAATGAGATGGTCTCTGGAAATGAAATTTCTGCAGGGGGTATAACCCTCAACGAAGACACTCATGTTGCGCAAGGCGACAAAGGCGCTATTGACCTTACACCACGAGAGTTTGAGCTTCTTGATTGCCTCATGCGCAATGCAGGTAAAGTAGTTTCGCGTGAAGACTTACTCCATGACGCATGGAACTGGGAATTTATTACTGAAACAAAAACGGTTGACACCCATATCAAGCGTTTGCGCGATAAAATTGAATCTGCAGGATACGATCCTAAACTGGTCGAAACCGTCAGAGGCTATGGCTATCGTTTCAAGAAATAGTCCTGAAAGATGCTTTTAAAAAAACCGCTTGTTTTAGGAAGCTATTTTTGAAAGCCCCCTACGAAATTTGAAAGCCGCCTGCGAAAACGATTTTCGTACATGATCTTTTCGTTCGTATCCAATGTATATCTATAGGAATGCTGCTTAAAAGAGAAGTTGAGTAATGCCACGATCTACCGAAACGCCTCGCGCTAGCCAACAACGAGAAGAAAAGCCTATGCGTCTTTTCACGCATATTTCTTTTCTTGCTACCCTCTTGGCAATTTTGGCCTGCGCCATTATGGCGCTCGTGGCTATTTTTGTTTTCGACTGCCCCTACACCCTTCTCCTTACCATCATTCCTGCAGGATGCGTATGCTACTTTTTGAGCTTACTCATTGCGCACTTTATTAGCCGCCCTCTTACCGAACTGGTCCGAAAAGTTCAATCCTCCAAGGCGGGCGACACCAGCATCACATTTGCTCCGTCTGGAGTCATGCGCGAAGTTGACGATCTCTCCGAAAGTATTAATGAGTTTAATCGCATCTATATCACACGCGTAGAAGAGTTAAAAGCGCTCAACGAACGTCAAGATACCTTCGTAAGCGATGTAGCCCACGAATTTCGTACCCCCCTGACCGCCATCAGCGGCAATGCGGAGTTGATGTTAGATCCCGACATGCCACAATCGACTCGCGAACATTTTTGCGAGATTATCTTAAGCGAAGCCGATCGTCTTAAGAAGCTTACTAACGGCTTACTTGCTTTACAGCACGCCAAAGAAGGAGTGCCTGCCTACACCCTTAAACGCTTAAACATCGAAGAAGTCGCGCGAGATGTGGTAGACACGCTTGAGCCTATTGCACAAGATAAGAATGTCTCGCTGAGCATAGAAGGCGCTGCACCCGATATTTTGGCGAACGAAGACCGCTTAAAGCAAGCACTTATCAACTTAGTCGATAATGCTATTCGTCATGTCGAAGAAGGCGGTCATGTACGCATCCTTTTATCTGGCGTTAATGACAACTCGGTCGTAGCCGTTAAAGACGATGGCTGCGGTATCGGGAATATTGATCCGGTACTTCTTTTTAAACGCTTCTACCGCGGCGATCTATCCCGCGCACGTAACAGCGGCGGAGCAGGATTAGGCCTGGCGATCGTAAAAGAAATTGCTGAAGATTTTGATGGAACTGTAACGGCATTTAATGCGCCTGAAGGCGGTGCCGTATTTACTATGTCGTTCCCTTCAATGCACTAAAGCATTAGAACAGCTAACGATTCCTGATTTTATGATTACGATTAAATTACGGCAGACAACCATTCCTCGCTCTACGCAACTACAGCAAATGGTTAAACCCGCTAACAACTAAGCTCTGGCTTTACCTTATTGCCAAATCCGCCTGTTTGCCGGCTTTACCTGATTACCCGATCAGCCTGATTGCCTGGTTTACTTAATTACCTTCGAAACTGCCTGAGCGAGCAATACTGCTGCAAACATCTTTATCGCATCAATAGGAACAAAAGGAGCAACTGCCATCACAAAAGCTGCTTCAGCGCTCAGGTTGCCCATATAGCTCAACCACGCCCAACCAAAGGCATAAAGAACAAGCAAGAACACAACACCCATCACGAGGTTAAGCGCAAGAGTTCCTACCGTGATCGAATTACCCAAAATTGACTTAGATTGATCTGAAGAAAAAATCCCTTTTCCCTTGATCAGACAGCCAACCGCAAGCGCTACCGCCCCGGCAATCAAAAAGCCTACGATAAAGCCACCCGTTGGTCCTACCAATGCAGCGATACCTCCCTTAAAGGAAGAAAACACTGGTAATCCAAGGGCGCCTAAAATAAGGTAAACCGCAATTGAGGTAAGCGCCTCTTTGGGTTTTAGCGCAAACAAAACAAACATGACCGCAAGGGTTTGCAAGGTAAACGGAATAGGCCCAAACGGTACGGTAATCCAAGCTGAAACCGTCATAAAGGCAACTGACAAACCACAAAATGCAATTGATGCTGCACTACCATAAGCTCGAGAATGCGATGTAGAAGCGTTCACGCCTGTTTCCTTTCCTGTCAAACTCTTTTAGAGCCGACCAACATGATTAACGCACATTTTAACAAACAGGAAGAAAGTATCCCTTAGAAATAAATTCTTTTATCGTTTGGTAACGTTATGCGTTCTTTTTCCCAAATTTCGCCTGAATTGTCCCTTCTTCGATTCCTTTTAAGCGCTTCAGTTCGAAGAAGATAAAGATCAACGAAGTAACTACAGCCAGAATATCTGCAATGGGAACTGCAAAATAGAGCGCATCTAAGCTAGTAAGCGTTGGCACAAGGCGAGGCAACACCAGCGGAAGCACAATATAAAGGGGGATAAGGAACAATACTTGACGAGTAAGTGAAAGAATAACCGACTTAATCGGCTGCCCTGTTGCCTGGAAATAATTCGAGGTGACAATCTGCATGCCTACCACAGGCAAAACCAGCACCTGAACGTTAAGCGCAAAAACCGTAAACTCCCGCAGAGCATCATCGCGAATACCGAAAAAGGAAACGATATCAAAGGCAAAAATATGAAGCAGCGCCCACATTATCGTACCCATTATTGTTGCAATCAGAATGCCATACCCTAGCGTACTTCTTACACGAGAGATAAGACTCGCCCCATAGTTAAAGCCCAATAAAGGTTGGATTGCCACAGCAATGCCAATCAAAGGAAGCACCGTAAACATCGCACAGCGTTGTACAACGCCGATAGAAGCAAGCGCTGCTTCTGCCCCTAAAGGAGACTGCCCGCCATACAAAACAAGAAGGTAGTTAACAAGGAAATTAATAACGGACATGGCAAGCTGCATAACAAAACTTGCCGCACCTAGAGAAATAATTAAGCCAACTACTTCGGCTTCAAGTTTCAGATTGGCGGCATACAACTTAAAAGCAACATCTTTAGTGAACAAGAAATACCACAGTACGCAGACACATGAAATCGCCTGGCCAAGCACTGTAGCCAAAGCGCTTCCTACTACTCCCCAGCCAAAAACTAACACAAAAAGATAGTTAAATACGATACAAGAAATAGTACCAATAACCATGGTTGCCAATGCTCGATTCGGAGCACCAGCCGTACGAATAAAGTTATTAACGCCCATACCAATGAGCTGGAATATAAAACCTAGGGCCAGAATATACATAAAGGAATACGTATAATCGCGAATTTCAGGCGTAACGCTCGACAACGTTAAAATCGCCTCAACGCACGGAGGAATATGGATAAGCACTGCCACTAAAAGTGCTGCAATAATTCCAAGACAAACGGTATTGCCTAAGCTCTTTTCAGCAGCAGCTTTATTGCCTTCGCCTAATCGCAAAGCTGCAAGAGCATTTCCACCATTGCCAATAAGCATGGCAAGCGCCATAAATATTGTCATCAAAGGCATGGCAGCCGTTGCTACCGAAAGACCGATTTCTCCCATAGCCTGACCCAAGAAGATGGAGTCAATGACGTTGTAGGCGCCGTTAACGAGCATTCCAACAATAGAAGGAATAGCAAATTCCATGATTAGTTTCGGGATCGAACCCGTTCCCATACGTGCAGTACGCGCATCACCTTTTTTGCTCGGTTGAGCAGAGCGCTCTTCTCGCAAAGAGCCCTTTGAGAAGGTTACGGACTTTTTATCACCCTCATTTTGAGTAGGATCTGCTTCTGAAGCAAGAGTTGATTGGGTATCATCGAAACGATTACGGCCGAATCGATCATGACAAATATGAGAGTCTTGTTCTTGGTTAGTCATTCCCTATCCTTCAAAATACCGTATATATGGTAATTGGTAGCCCTCGCCCTTCATCTCCCCTACAAGCACGCGCTATTATCCCACGGCACTAATTGAAATGCTACTAAATTTAAAGCAAGGTGCTAAAAGAGCGCGAAAGGTCGGCGCTTACTCTGATTTCTCTTTGATGTCACTTAATTGACTCAAGCCTCTCTCTTCAAAATTGTTTGATTGTCGCAAGTCCCTTTCTCTTCAATGTCGTTTACTTGTCGCACATTCCCCCCTGTCTTGATTTGACGTATAGTAGTCAAACTGCGAAGAGAGGAAATTTGTGACCATAACCGAACTTGTGCTGCTTGGATTAGCACTTTCAATGGATGCTTTTGCGGTAACCATTTCAAATACCTTTATTTATCAGGGCAATTCTAGAGCTCGAAACATTCTCATACCCATAGCCTTCGGACTTTTTCAAGGCCTCATGCCTTGTGTTGGTTATGTCCTCGGTCGTCTTGTCAGCGATGTAATATCGCAGTATGCAGGCATTATCACCTTTGCTATTCTGGGCTTCATTGGCGCCAAAATGATTTGGGATGCACTTCACGAAGAAGCAGAAAAGGACGAAGAGTCCGTCCAGGAAGGCAGTTCGGACAACTCTGTCCACTCAGGCCAGATTCTTACGCTACCAGTACTCACGCTCCAAGCAATTGCAACCAGTATTGACGCCCTTGCGGTTGGCGTGAGCTTTGCGGCACTTTCCGTAAATGTAGCATTCGCCGCGGGTATCATAGCACTCACCACTGCACTAACGTGCGGAATTGCGTTGGTGGTCGGAAAACGATTTGGTAATGCCCTAGGAGAACGAGCAACCATTATTGGTGGCATTGTTTTGATTTTGATTGGCTTGAAGTCTCTTCTTTTTTAATACAGTGAGCGTACATGCACTTCGTTAATGTCTAACGAAGAAACATACACTTCGACGTGCGTTTCATTAATGCTCTAACGGATGTGCATTTTGCTAATGTTCCAATGAGCGTACATGTACTTCGCCCGATTGAGCCGCTACCAGTTTCCCTGGAGTAGTTTTTAAGAGCAATTGACCTTGATCATCTATCCCCACAATAGTTCCCTGGGCAAATACGGAGCCATCAAGAGCCTCAAGGGTTGCGCGAGTGCCTCTAAAAGCCATATGGGAACGATATTCATCTTTAAAGAGCTCAAAGCCTTCAGTGCACCACTTCAAATAGCAGTGCTGCACTTCATGGAGCATGTCGAAAAGAATCTGCGTTAATACCTTGCGCTGAATAGAAGTAAGATCGTCTTCTGCCGTTTCCGATGATTGACTTTCTATAAAGCTTCCTGTCAGTTCCTTGCCTTCGGCAAAGATTCCAGTTCTACCCTTTTCTTCGACAGTAATATCGTTTTCTTCAGAGCTAAGGCAGTTCAACTCATTACCAAGATATGAAAGCGAATACTTCCCTATGGATTTTGATGCAGCATCTTGGGAAGCAAACACATTAATGCCTATACCAACGCAAACCCCGCCTGAGATCGCCTCAAGTGATATACCTGCAATTTTACCCCCGTCAAAAAGCAGATCATTGGGCCACTTAATAGCAAGCTTAGAAGCATCACACCACTTACTCAAAGCTCTTCGCAAAGCAATCGACATCACAAGGCTAACAAGCGGCAACTTATCAAGAGAGACCCCATGATACGACGGGGTCAAAGCAAAAGAAGTATACAATCCCCCGAGAGGGCTTTCCCACAGACGTCCCTGACGCCCATAGCCTCCACTTTGTTTAAGCGCTACCGCGCATAGCCCCTCACCAGAGCCCTGCGCCAGCGCATCCTTCATGATGCGGTTGGTTGAATCTACGCAACCATAGCTTTGGATACGCCAAAACGAAGTATCAAGATTGGTTTTATCCGAAGGAACAGCAAGAGGCGCTAACACTTCCATGCCTTACCTACCGCTACCGTATCCAGCGTAACTTTTACCCCATTTGCCAGCTCGTGACGGGGAGCAAGCTCCAACAGAGGCTTTACCACGAAGTCGCGTTCCTGAAGCAAAGGATGCGGCAAGGTAAGAATTTCGTGATCGCAAACGTATCCCTGATAGTCAAGAATATCCAAATCGCAAGTTCGAGGTCCATTTTCCTGCTCGCGCACACGGCCCAAGCTTTGTTCAATGGCCTGCAAGTATCGAAGAAGTTCTTGCGGCGGCAAACCTGTTCGCAAAAGAACTACCGCATTGACGAACGTGTCCTGATCTTTGAAATAGGCAGGTTCACTTTCGTAAAAACTCGATACATCAATGATTTGGGAATCGGGCAACATACACATATCGGAAATAGCCTGATTAAGCATTGCCTTTTTGCCTTCAAGCTCTTCTCCTTCATCGGCAACAAGAGCCACGTTGCAACCCATGCCAATAAAAACATAGGGACGCAAATTCTCTTCTACCGAAGTAACCGTAAGAGGTACATTATGAGTTCGAATCACCGACGCACCAAGCTCGCAAGCCAAAAGGGCTTCTGCTGCTGAAGCGTCATCTCGTTGCTTTGGATCATCAATGTGGTAGGCATACCCTATATAGCTCTTTCGCGAAACCGCCACCATAAGGGGATATCCCAAACGAGCAAATTCCTGGAAGTTTCGCATAAGCTGAATAGTTTGCTTGGCTGTTTTCCCGAAACCAGGACCCGGATCAAGACAAATTCGCTCACGCTCAATCCCCGCATCTTCCAGCATTTCTGCGCGATTTTTCAAATAGGTGGCAACTTCATCAACCACATCGTCATAGCAGGGTTCATCCTGCATAGTGCGAGGATCGTCACCCTTCATATGCATGATCACTAAACCTGCATCGCATGACGTGGCGACTTTTACCATTTCAGGATCGCGAAATCCTGTTACGTCGTTAATAATGCTTGCTCCGGCCTCGACGCAGGCTTGCGCAACTTCAGCATGGCGCGTATCAACACTGACGCACACGCCCTCTGCAGCTAGACGACGAACCACTTCTTCAACTCGCCGTAATTCTTCTTCTATTGATACAGGACTTGCCCCAGGACGGGTAGATTCTCCTCCTACATCAACAATAAGAGCACCTTGCTCGACCATGGCAAGCCCTGCTGCTACCGCTTCCTCGACAGAAGCGTACGACCCCCCGTCGGAAAAAGAATCTGGAGTAACGTTAAGGATCCCCATAATGACAGGAGTTCGAGAGTCAAACGAATAAGAACCACAGCGCCAAATCATAAGTTATTCCTCCAAAAAGCCCCGAGCAAATTGCTCGGGGCAAACACAACAAACAAAATACTTCCAATACCGTTATGTTAAGAAAGCATCATTGCGCAATTGGCTTCCTTTGTGCAACTAGCACCATCGCGCAACTAACACCCTATACGCGAGGCGTATTGTTATTTTGGTCGCTTCCGCCCTGAGCGTCATGCGACTCAGAATCCTCACGAGCAGATTGCGGAGCAGCTGGCTGCACAGGCTGCACAGGTTGTGCAGGCTGCGCTGGTTGCTCCGTTGCCATCGGCTGAGCAGCAGGCTGGTCTGCTGGAGCCGATTGCTCAACCTCTTCATGACGGACCGTTACCAAATCGATCGGCATAGGACGCCTTGGACGAGAAGGATTCGTCGCTGAAGGTGGCAGTTGAGTAGGATAGCCAGGCTTGCTTGCAGGCTGCACCGAATCAGCCGACGCAGGCATCATAGGCTGATCGCTTTGCGTTGATGCTGGAACCGTAGGCTGGCCCGTAGGAGCAGGAAAATCACCAGAACCAGTCGAGTCGCCACGGTTTCCGCTCTGGGAATTTTCGGCAGCGCTCTTAAGCTTCTTTGCCTCAGCTTCTTCCTTTTCTTTCTGAAGATATTCATCCCAGCGATTATTGAGCAATGCCTGGCAAGCATCTCCATCGATAGTTTCACGCTCAAGCAATACGGAAGCCATCAAGTCCATTTGATCGCGACGAGAAGACAGGATCTTCTCTGCACGATCGTGAGCTTCTTTCATGATGCGTGCAACTTCGTCGTCGATTCGACGAGCCGTATCGTCAGAATAATCCTGCGTATTGCCATAATCACGTCCCAAAAATACTTCGTGATTCGGCTGTCCAAACACCTGAACACCAAGCTCTGAGCTCATGCCGTAATTGGTAACCATAGAGCGCGCCATCTTTGTCGCACGTTCAAGGTCATTGGAAGCACCCGTAGTGATGTCGTCACAGAACAGCTCCTCTGCAACACGACCACCAAGGAATACCGCCAATTCATCACGCATCTGGTTGCGGCTATTAAGAACCTTATCCTCGTCAGGAATGGAAAGGGTATAACCTAACGCCCTACCACGAGAAATGATCGAGATCTTATGCACAGGATCAGCGTTTTCAAGCAGGTGTCCTACCAAAGCGTGGCCCGATTCGTGATACGCAATAGTAGTACGTGTTTGCTTATCCAAAACACGACCCTTGCGCTCAGGACCAGCGATAACACGCTCCATCGAATCCTGAACTTCTTTATTAGAAATGATGCGCTTATTGCGACGAGCAGTAAGAATCGCTGCTTCGTTAAGCAAGTTGGCTAGGTCAGCACCAGAAAAGCCAGGGGTCAGCTTTGCCAGGCTTACCAAGTCAACATCATCATCTAAAGGCTTATTGGCTGCGTGAACATTCAAGATCTTTTCGCGGCCCTTGACGTCTGGAACGTCAACAACAATCTGACGATCAAAACGACCAGGACGCAAGAGTGCAGGATCAAGAACATCAGCACGGTTGGTAGCGGCAATCAAGACTACTGAATCGTTAGCTTCAAAGCCATCCATTTCTACCAGCAACTGATTCAAGGTTTGCTCACGTTCATCGTGGCCACCACCAAGACCAGCACCACGTTGGCGGCCTACCGCGTCGATCTCATCAATGAAGATAATAGAAGGCGCAGCCTCTTTAGCTTTCTTAAACAAGTTACGAACACGAGAAGCACCTACACCAACGAACATTTCTACAAAGTCGGAGCCAGAGATGCTAAAGAATGGCACCCCTGCTTCGCCTGCAACAGCACGGGCAAGCAAAGTCTTACCAGTGCCCGGAGGGCCTACCAGCAAACAGCCACGAGGAATTTTTGCGCCCAAGGATTGGTACTTGGCAGGATTTTCAAGGAAGTCCTTAATTTCCTGCATTTCCTCAACAGCCTCATCCACGCCTGCGACATCAGCAAACTTAACGTCAGGATGCTCTTCAACGTAGTCTTTAGATTTTGCCTTACCAAAGGACATCTGAGAATTGTTTGCCTTGTTCATCTGGGAGAAGAAGAACAAAAGCAAGCCTGCAATAATCAGAATGGGCAAAATCGAGGCAAGAATTGAGCCCCAAGGAGAAGCAAGGCGCACGCTGTATTGGATCTCGGGATTTTCCGCCATGAGCTGCCCCAAGGAATCCTGTCCAACCCAGGTCACCGTATAGTTATGTTCCGAGCCTAAATTAGCTACCGCGAGCTGCTGCGTTTCCACGATATTCAAACGAGCAGATCCATTATTCATGGTGCCAAGCTCAGAATTCAACGCGTCAAACGCTTCATTGAACGCATCCGCAGAAGCACCGCCTGCGGTGGAAGCAGGATAATAGCTACCTGTAATGGTATAAGAGCCCGTATCGTATACCGCCGTGCTCACTCTTCCCTGCTCTACTGCCTGCATGAATTCCGACGTTTGCAGTTCGTCGGTCTGCGTAACACCAGTAGCCGAGGTCATCGTGCGTGCCATCATGAACATAAAGAAAATACCAATAATGATAAAGACCACTATGGTAACCACATTGGTCCGATTAGGCTGTTTAAACCCTTTCGGATTATTCCCCTTTGGTGTTTTGGGGGTCTTCGGATTGGGAGTTTGCGACATAAAGTACTGTATTCCTTATCTTCCAATAACCATTTCTATAGTTTATTTAAAGCTTATGCTGAAGGGCAATTGCAAGCGAAAGTCATAATCAGAAACGTATCTGCAGCAATCACCTTGCCAGCCATAAACCGTTATCTACTAATCATTGCTGATTTTACTCAATAATCTCTGGTTTCAAAACTCCAATACAAGGTAAGTTTCGATACCGTTCCGCATAATCAAGACCATATCCCACAATAAATTCATCTGGACATTCAAATCCGATGTATTTACAGGGAATATCTGCCTGATTTGGGGTGTCTTTGCGAAGCAAAGTGGCAACTTGAAGCGAAGCAGGATTGCGCGATTCTAAGTTTTTCATCAGATAACGAAGGGTAAGACCGCTATCCAAAATATCTTCTGCGATGAGCACGTGCCTGCCTTCAATCGAGCACGTTAAATCCTTCAGAATACGCACCACTCCAGAGCTTTTCGCTCCATTTCCATAAGAGGAGATAGCCATGTAGTCCATTTCAATGGGCAAATGAATCTCACGAACAAGATCTGCCATAAAAATAGCTGCACCGCGAAGCACTGAAATAACTACGATACTTTTACCAGCATAATCTTGGGTAATGCTCGTACCTAATTCTTTAACACGATTACGAATTTCTTCTTCTGTAAAAAGAACTCTATCCAAATCGGGAAATTGCTCCACGATAGGCCTCTTTTCCACCTCAAGGCAATTTGTCCACAAATACACGTCGCTTAGTGTAACAAAAGCGAGCTTAACACGTTAAATATGAAATACTGCTGTTATCGTTTTGCAGTAAATCTTCACTGTTCTACCACTTATTCAGCTTCCGCAACTTCTGCTTCAATGGTTTCCTTAAGGATATCGGGGAAGTTTTTCAATAAAGCGTCAACAGGAAGCCCCACAATGTTGTTGTAATCCCCCTCGTACTTTTCCACCAAAGCGCCACCCTTACCTTGGATGCCATAAGCGCCTGCTTTATCTATGGTCTCGCCCGTTGCAACATACGCATTGATGTCTTCTTTAGAAAGCTCTTTGAAGGTCACATAGCTCGATTCAGTAAAGGAGCGAAACGCTAAAGAAACTTTACCGTCGCCTCCTTTTTCTTCGGTTTCATTGAGAAGAATCATCCAAACTGAAACACCAGTAATGACTTCATGAGTTCGCCCTGAAAGACGGGCAAGCATTTCTCGAGCGTGATCGGCGCTATACGGCTTGCCATACATTTCACCATCCAAAACCACCGTAGTGTCTGCCCCGATAATGATTCCTAACCCCACAGGATTTTGAGCTAAGATCTCCTGCACCACCGCACCAGCTTTACGTTCGGCAAGCTTCTTTACTGCCTCTGCCGGCTGCGCACGTAAATCTGGCTCGAGCGATTCATCAACCTCAGACGAACCCGTAAACACCGTGAACTTAACGCCCGCTTCTTCGAGCAATTGCTTGCGACGAGGACTTTTTGAGGCAAGTATTACATTTACCGGGATTGATACGGTTGCCATAGGTACTCCTTATACATATAGACATTAGAAAGCTGTTAGGAAAAGCGACTCTGTTCGAGCCATTTTCACCAGTTAGAACTCATATTTTTTTCATGCTAGCTTTTTACTTTATCTGGTTTACGACGAGCTCGAAATTGCGTCATGGGCTCAACAAGAACACCACGTTTGTTTGCACTTAGTGCAAGATCGCCTTGAATGTTAGAAACAAATCCGCTTTTTGGATTGCCCTCTTCATCGAACGCTGAAAGCAGAGTTTCTATTGCGAAAGATTCGATTCGCGCATCTCGTCCCGCAAACACCTCTAGCACTGCCAGAGCCACACGACGCTGCAAAGGGCATGCGATTTTTCCAAACGAAGGCTTGAACAAACAACCATCCCACGAATCTTTATCTGGTTGCCCTATCCACTCAAGATGTTCTTGCGCCACATCACGAGCAAGTTCGTCTAAATAGTCATCTTCGTCAGCGATAAGATTCATTGTTCGACATAAAGTATCCAACAGATGAGCATTACGAGCTTTTGCCTTAGGAATAATCTCGTGACGCACATAGGCACGGAATCGATCCGTGTGGGCATTGGTTGCATCTTCACGCCAACGGTGCCCCTCATCATCTAGCACAACACTTTCCTCAGGAAGAAGCCCAAGATATTCGCGTAACTGATCACGCGAAACGTCCAAGCAAGGCCGCACGATAGATCCATTACGGTAGAGCATCGAGCGAAACCCTCCAGGACCCGTACCTACAATTGAGCGCATATAAAAATTCTCTACTCTGTCGTCTTGAGTGTGCGCAGTAACAATGCGACCTTCCGAAATGGGAACCATTTCGTGTCGACAAAGACTCTCCAAAGCCTGTTGAGCAGCAACATAGCGCTCACTTCGACCTATAGCTTCTATATTTCCACCCGTTTCTTGCGCCAAAGCAGCAACATCGATTTCACAAGCAAAAAAAGGAATACCGAGTTTTTCTGCAAGTTGCTGAACAAAAGCCTGGTCTTTATCTGCGTCCAAACCTCGAAGCTTGTGGTTTACATGCAAGATTGCAGGTTGACCAACTAAATTACGCTGATGCAAGTCATGCATCAAATACGTAAGTGCCGTAGAGTCAGATCCGCCCGAAACCATCAGGACAACAGGAGTCGCTGCCCCAAAGAGCTGGTATTTTTGAATCGTTTGCTCGACCGTAACGATCATGCAATGCCTCTCTCTTTTACTAACTAGCAACAATTGCTCAGGAACCGTTGCGAAAAGAAATAGTTCTTTGATAGCGTACTTATTGTAAACGAATGCCTAAAAAGAGGAGTTTCTCCATGCAATTCATTCTGCGTACCATAGCTATTTTTGTTGCAGTTGCTGTTGCGGCTTGGCTTGTTCCTGGAATTAATGTAATTGGGGCAGGTGCAGCATGGGGATCAATCCTTATTGTTGCGCTCGTAATTGCGCTGCTCAATATGACGATAAAGCCCATTCTGCAAATACTAGGACTCCCTATTACCATTATTTCTCTTGGAGTATTTTACCTGGTAATTAATACGTTATTGCTCTACATTGCTGCAGGAATAAGCAATGCGCTTTTTGGTGCAGGTTTAGAAATTGCCTCATTTGGTTCAGGATTCGTGGCAGCGATAGTTATTTCGATAGTTTCCACAATCATGAACGCCATTTTAGGTGCCAACGACTAAACGAAGACTAAACGAAGACAAAAGCCAGATCCGCAAGACAACGGTTGCTGATAGGGCATCAATCACCAACATAACAGCAGTTGCTGATAAGGTGTCAATCACAAACACAAAACCAAGCCATTAGGTTTGATTTTCTCTACATGAATTACTGCAAGGGTATCTTTTATGCGCGGACTACTGCAGGAGTAACCTTTATACGCGAACTGCCTTTGTGTCCAGGCTACTGCAGGGATTGCCTTTGTGCACGGGCTACTGCAGGGGCAACCCTTATGAGCGAACTACCTTTTGCATGAGCTACTGCAAGAACAACCTTTATGCGCGGGTTACCACCTCAACAACAAACCCTAATTCATCAAGAGAATCATAATAGGTAAATCTCGCTTTAGGATTGACGAGCGACTGGCCTTCCATCCATATCCCAATGCCACGCTCGCCCATCAGTTGAGTGATGCGATCATTATCGTCTACATCAAAACGAATATGATGCAAGCCGAACTGTCCTTTATTTAGATAATCGCGCCAAACAGTATTAACCTCGCCTACTGGCTGTAAAAATTCCAGCTGTATATTGAAGAAGTTATAGAATGCAGAAATTACTGGTGCATCAACCGTCTGACCGTCTGTTCGATAGAGGCAGTTTTGATACAGCGATTCTCCACCCGCATCAGGCTCAAGACCAAAGATAGTTCGCATACCCTGCTGAGCTTTCTCCATGTCTTCTACCACAATACCGATTTGCACTATAGTACCGAGCTCTTTTGCAAGAGCTAACTTTTCTTCGGTAGATTTCGTTGCGGTTTTACCTTCGTTATCCATAACTGCCTCTATCTCGGTTTTTCTCCCTTTTACTGATTTACATCAGTTATTTTAAAACCAATTTGAATTTGCCCTTCGTTATTCCTGTTTATTGTCTCTCAACTGACAGGTTGCGAATACTCCGTCAATAGACAGGCTACGAACACTCTGCTTTTAATGGGCTTTTAATTTTATTCAGCAGAAGTTGCAGGGGTTGCGCTACGACCGGCATATTCCTGGTCAAGGTCATAAAGAGCCTTAGCATCAGAGCCAAAAAGCTTCATCTTGGTAACCATTTCTTCAGCGGTTGTTTCCTCTTCGCCCTGCTCTTCAATAAACCAATCCAAAAACTTCATGGTACGGAAGTCTTTTACTTCATAAGCTGCCGCATAAATATCGTTGATCAATGAGGTAACGTACTTCTCGTGTTCAAGCCCTGCCTCCAGTGGTTCGAGATAAGAAGAAAACGTCTTATCGGGAGCCGCAATTGCACCAAGAACAACCTTGCAACCATTGTCATGCAAATAGTCGCGAATCTTTAGCGCATGATCACGCTCTTCGGCAGCTTGAATCATGTACCAATTTGCGAAACCCGAAAGACCCTCCTCCTCGTAATAATCGGCGAAGGAAACATACAGGTAAGCAGAATAAAGTTCCTTGTTAATCTGATCGTTGAGAAGTTCATACACTTTTGCGTCCATGGTTTTCCACTTTCTCTCGAAGACACTTTTCCGAAAGAGGGAAAAGTTCTCTACATAGAAAACTTTCCTTATATCTTTCTCAAAATTGATACTAATAGTACTGAAGCTTTATAGGTTTCGGAATTCAAAAATATTGAAGTCTTGTTACAATTAATCCAGTCAAATTTTGGGTAAACTACCGATGTTACCTGGGGAAAGAAGGGATTTCTTACCAGAATGGCCACACAGAGCACCAACAAGAAAACCTCGCATCGTCGCAACTCCGACGATAGTCACTCCATTACACGCGATAGTATTATCTCTACCGCGTTTGACCTGTTTCGCGAAAAGGGTTATGCCAAGGCTTCCATAAGCGAACTTGCCCGTCGAGTAGATATGGATCCTTCGTCGGTGTATTATTATTTCCCTTCAAAAGAAGCCCTCCTAGCTGAAATTTCCGAACCCGCAATAAGCGTTCCTACTTTAGAAGAGCTTTCTTCTTACACCGATAGCCGTACCGTACAACTCTACGCTCTCATCATGATGGATGTCGTACAAAAATGCGAACTGCCTCTTGATTTCATTGATGTAGAAAGTGCCGCCCGAAAAAAACCTGCACGCTTTGGGTCTTTCTACGATCGCTATAAAACGTTCTATCACACCCTGCTTGCGGTTATAGAAAAAGGCATTGAAGACGGAGAATTTTGCGAATGCGCCGCCGACGAGCGTGCCGTTACCATCTTGTCCATTAATGAGGGCCTCCAGCATCATTTTCATGCTAAAGAGCGTGGCGAGCTCTTGCTCACCGACTCTGGCTATACCGCGCATAATCATTCCCCTGAAGATATTGGGCACATGAGCGCGCTTTCGGTAATACCTGCCCTTATTCCCGCTTCGATCGACTTTGACGAAAAAGCCCATGAAGGTCGAAGGCTTTATGCGCAGATCGTCAAAGCAAGCTATTAATTTGATGGTGCGATCTGCGGGGTTAGTAAGAAAATACTGGTCGACGAGACCGAAGTTCGTGCTTACCGCCAATCGGCGAGGCAAGGCTGAGCGCCTACTGCCGATTAGCGAGACAGAAGTTTGCGTCTGTCATTAGTCGGGAAACCGAAGTTTATGTCTGCCGTCGATCAATGAAACCGAAGCACCTACCGTCGATCGGCAAGATAACGCTCTCTTCTATTATTGAGCGACAAGAAAAAGTCGCCCTTCATGAACCGATAGCTCGTCGAGACGATTCACTGCAAAAATACTTGCTTTTCGGATTTCAGCAAAAGCTTCATCCGAGCCGCTTTCACCTATGCCGATGGTTGGGAATCCTGCTGAACCAAGCGTCTCGAGCGCATACAATGAATCATCAATGCCCCAGGTTGTTGTACGTTCTGTACCTAATGCTGTTTGCGCATGTTCAAAGATAGCCGGCTCCCGTTTGGTTGAATCGATATCCTCAACCGAAAAAATGTGAGAAAAATAGTCAGCAATACCTGCGCTTTTCAAACCTGCCTGCAAATACCTTTGCGCACTGGACGACACAACGCACATGCGCACGTCCGCCGATGCACACGTTTCCAAAAAGGAAACCACACCAGGAAGAGCTTGGGCTTGATGCGAGTAATATTCCATCATGTAATCATCGATAAAACGTATTACCGCATCAGGATTTGAAAACAATCCAAAGTGCTCATGGAAATAGCGAGCGACTTCAGGAATGGTGAAAGTCGCAAACTGAGCACGTTCTTCAGGGGTTACTTTTACCCGAACCGCCTGTGAAAGCTCCCCTTCTAGCCCTTGCCAAGCATTGAGAGAATCAAGCAAGGTGCCATCGCAGTCAAAGATGGCACCGGTAATTCCATTTTCTCTATTCATAGCTTTTCTTCAGAGCCTCAAAGGCGGGCATAGCATTTTGGATTACCTCTTCAGGAATGCAATAGCTCACACGCACCCATCCGCCAACACCAAAACTGTCTGACGGGACCAAAAGCAATTCGAATTCTTTTGCTCGATCGGAAAACGCCTGCGCGTCTTCTTCAAGAGCTTTCATCCACAAATAAAATGCTCCATCAGGCGCAATGTAGTGATAGCCCAGCTTGTCCAATCCCGCAGTCAACAATTCACGATTTTTTGCATAGGCTTCAGTGTTTACTGGCTCGTCTACACACCTTTCAATAACGCGCTGGAAGAATACTGGCGCACAAATATATCCCAGAGCACGACCAGCACCAGAAATTGCTTTTTGCACTCGCTCAGCATCCTGCACCTCATCAGGAACCAGCACATATCCGATGCGATCACCCGGCAAAGAAAGCGACTTTGACCAGGAATAGCAAACAAGGGTGTTGTCGTAGATGGCAGGCACCCATGGAACCTCGATATTGTCATAGACTAATTCGCGATAGGGCTCATCGGAAATAAGGAACAATTCTGAGCCAAATCCTGAGCGCTTCTTGCGAAGCAGCGCAGCAAGATTTTCAAGCGTTTCGCGTGTATAAACCGCACCTACAGGATTATTAGGAGAATTGATAATAATTGCCTTGGTACGCTCGTTAATGGCAGCCTCCATAGCATCGATGTCAATTTGGAAATTGTCACTGCGTGCTGGCACTTCTACGCAAACAGCCTGAGCTTGCTCAATCCACACCCTATATTCAGGAAAATAAGGAGAAACAACAATAACTTCATCGCCCGGAAGAACCGTTGCGTGAATGCAACAAGAAAGGCACGCTGCAGCCCCCATAGTCATATAGAAATTATGAGGCTCATATGAAGTACCGTAGCGACGGTTCAGATTATCTGCAATTGCTTGACGAGTTGATTCCAACCCCACAGAAGCAGAATAAGCATGGAGCTCTGCAGGAGGCCAATCGGCTAATTCATGCATTGTTTGGGCGACTTTCTCAGGAGCAGGAACACTGGGGTTGCCAATGCTGAAGTCAAATACCTTGTCTTCGCCAATTTCTGCTTTACGTGCCATACCGTAGGCAAAAAGTTCACGAATAGCAGAAGGTTCAGCACCTAATCCATACATTTTTTCGTTGATCATGAAGGGGTCCTCTCCTACACAATACTCAAGCAAAACTTCTTCGAAAAACTTAAGCTCATATGCTTTTCCATAAAAGATAACAGCTTTGTATTATGAAACTCAGCAAACAATCGAGCAAGGACATTGCGGTTAGGCACCTTCCAACCAGGATATTTGGTCAAGATGCTTACTTACAAAATATTCTTGGCGTTTTAGTGATAATTAGGTATAATTCATTTCTGCGCCGGAGTGGCGGAACGGCAGACGCGGCGGTCTCAAAAACCGTTGTCGAAAGACGTGCGGGTTCAAATCCCGCCTCCGGCACCAGTTGAATTTGAAACCTGTCTCATTGAGGCAGGTTTTTTGTTTATGGAATCCCTAGTGATTCGGCGAGCAACACCACAAAACATGCAAGGACGATCGCAGGCGCGAAGGGAAACGTTGCTATCGCTTCGATATATGCTCTATTCTTTTCCTAGTATCATCTGCGATCTTCTCTTCTACTTCGCTCTGAAAATCTGGCTCTCGAAGAACCTCAGATACCTTCTCGCATATCTCATCTACGCAAACCTCAGCCAACTTGGCAGATATCTTCAGCTCACGCGACAACTCCGCAAAATTATCCCGGCTAATTTTGTCAATTTTGCTTACTTCTCCAATATACATTCCCATGGTTCGTGACAGCTCCGGGTAAACCGCAGTTGAGACCAAATCATAAAACGGAGCCAACCTTAATGTCTCCCAACTCTCGTCGCGCAAAACAGAGAAGTTTTACTATGAGCATCGCAGTTGCCAATTAAGTAATTGAACACCTGCATTTCGAAAAGTCTTCGGATATCCTCTATCGCGTTAGACGAAAAGCGCCTCAACAAATCTGCCATTGCAGCTAAATAGTGATGGCGGCCACCTTCCTCGTATTTATCGGTCGCCAAAATTCCTAGTGCCTGAGAAAAGTCTTCCTGATGCAAGCGAGTGTATGCTGGATGACCAGCAATAGTTCCACCTGAAGGTGATAGCACGCGGTCGTATCGCTCGGTGAGCAATATAGGAAATTCCGTCTCTGCCTTAAATGCTCCTACCGCAGGAAGATCGCATGCATGAGCAACGCGCATAGGAGAACACCCCGCCTACTGCAGGATGAGTTTCTATAGTTCCTATGTCTACAAAATCGTCTTTGTATTCCGCTTTTATTTGGAGCTTCACTTTTCAACCTGCTGTCTATCGAAGGCCTTTAAGTCAACACTCAATGTTGCCAATATCCGCAATGCAATACCGAGCTCCGAAGTTTCCTTGCCGCGTTCTAAATTCGATACATACATGAGACTACACCCAGAATAATCTGCCAATTCCTGCTGAGTGTAACCTTTGCGTTTGCGAAATGTGCGAACCACCTTGCCGAAGTCCGCGGCATCATAAATATCCATGGTTCTCCGTTTCCTGCTTGGCTTTGTTTGACCTTGTTTGGTTTAGTTTGACTCGGCCCGGTTCATCCCGACTAGCCCTACCCGGTTTATCTTGCAGCGCTTTTACTGAAGCACCCCACCTACCCGACCTTGCCATTATTATTATGTACGCAATAATAATGCGATTTACAGAGATTTTATCATGTACGTAATAATTTTTCCTGATATTGCAGTTTTATTACGTACATAATAATTTCGAGATTACATAGAGCAGGCGAATTCGAATCCCGCCTCCGGCACCAGTTGAATTTGAAACCTGTCTCATTGAGGCAGGGTTTTTGTTTATAGAATCCCTAGTGATTCGGCGAGCAACACCACAAAACATGCAAGGACGATCGCAGGCGCGAAGGGAAACGTTGCCTGTTTCTTACCGAACTTGTAGACCAAAGCCAACAGCACACCAAACAGCGCCGATAGAAGCAAGAACGACAGAAATCCATCGACCGTTACAAACAAACAGCACACCGCATAGAGCTTCACGTCGCCCAGACCAATCGATTCCTCTTTCGCGCCATATTTATTAGTCAGACGGTTCGTAATATACGCAACACCCTGCACAAATGCGCATGCAATCAACGCAAGGGCAACTGAAAGAACAAGTGATGGAATACCCCACTGTTCGCCTGTCAGCCCAAGAACCGAACTGACGCCAAAACAGTAATCTCCAACAAGAACTACCACAAACGCAATAACACGCAACGCCACAAGCGCCAACAGGTCATACCTATAAACCAGCCGATGTTTAATGTCTTTATAGGCAATATGCACGAAAACCAACGCTATAAGCGCAAGAAGAATAATCATAAAGCCCCAGTTCTAACGAAGATTATTGAGCAATTGTACTCCATGCTGCAACTAGGTCGCATGTCGCCTCCTTCAGGCGGCTGTTCGCTTCGATTCATTCTTTCAGTGCAAAATTTAAGAAAAGTGTCGATAAAGGGCTTTAAGCGTGCTCACTAATCCTCGTCGGGTTCAGCGAGCAAACGAAGACCACTTCTATCAGCCAACATGGCGAAATTCGGCCCCAGCCAAATGCTCGTTTCACCAGGACCTAAAACCAATGGCATTCGGTCGTGTATTAAAGCCATTGTATTGTTGGGTGTTGTGGTGACTATTGAAAACCGCCCATCCTGAAAAACGCCCGCCATGAAGAACGCCTTTGCACCATTGAGCGAAACCCGATATTGCTGCTTGATAAGCTTGCCCTCCTGCTGCTTATTAAGCTTACCTGCCTGTTGCGGCTTGTCCATCTGCTGTTTATCCGACCGTTCCTTATCTGACCGTTCGCTGTAGCGCTTGTCTGTTTTCTGATTCTCATAAAATGCACGGCTTGGAACTAGGCAGCGACCTTGTTCGATAGCCTTGCTCCACATCCCCTCGCCCGATGCCAGATGACGCAAAGCAGTATCGAGTCGCGTATTGAAAATCAGTTTCTTTCCATCGGTGGTAGGAAACCCCCAAGTTGCTTCCATCAGAACCAATCCACCTTTACCGTCAGACAAAAACATCGGTGAAGTCTTGCCAGGAAACGCATCGTATTTTGCATCATTGATATCTTTGTCCGGCAGGCGAATAGGTTTACCTTCTGTAAAAGCATCAAGAATATCCTGAGCCTCATCGTGGCTAAGAGGGGTAAAACGCTTACACATTTGAGGCTCCTTAATATGAGTGAAATATCTCTACATCATAACAGCAGCTAATGCTGCCCAATGAACACACTTTAGCAACTGCGGTATATGGTTAGTCCATTCTAACCTCACAATTGACCACTAGATTCCCTCCCTAGTTACATCAAGTTATAGACACCAGAAAGTATATTTGTTGCGCAACAAATTCGAGTTTCCCAATTATTCGCTCAAAAGCCAATCGATTTTGTTGCAGCCCTTTATGCCGTTTTGTGAACTTGGAAATTCGTTTAGAAACAACCCGTATTTTGGATAGTTGCCTGAAAGCAATTCGAGTGCCCAAATTCGCGATTCTTCGCATCTTCGCTTGCTAACGAATAGCGCACTTGGTAGTACTCGGCTTGCCCATCACGACGCGCAAAGCTTTGTTTATATCTGATTCTTTTCCTACTCTTGATAATAGTTTCGGCTGTAATCGAAACTAATAATGTCAGGGCAATGTAAATCCGGTAATCTTAGTTATGAAATTCCGGTAGTCAAAGTTATGCAAATCCGGAAATCTCTGATTTTTCAATCCCAAAACTCTCTCAAGCATATAAAAAGGGTTCGTCGAAGCGAACCCTTACATGCACTAAATATGAGCCATTACCCGCAATTACAGGCTGAATTCCTTTTCTCCGCGGAATACTGCCTCTGCGTCTTCAACACTCCAGTCGCCCAGGGTAATAGCAGAAATTGCATTGCAAAGACGAATTGCTTCGTCGTCGGAACGCATATGGATGTTACGACCTGTTGCATTACCGCAAGCACCACCAATGTGAATCTGGTCATGCAGCTGCGTGAGGAATACGTTTGCGTCTGCCTTGGAACCACCAGCGCATACCAAACCAGTGCGACCAGCAGCCATAGACGCAATCTTCAAGCTTTCAGCAGAAGTCTGACCCTCAACATCATGAGGTGGGTTAACCTTTACGAAGTCTGCACCCAAGCACAGTGCAACACCAGCAGCACCAGCAATCAGATCTGGATCCTTCTCGTCAGTAACAGCCTTACCACGAGGATAAATCCACAGAACAACAATCAAACCAGCTGCGTGAGCCTCTGCAATAAGCTCACCTGCTTCAGCCATCATAGTTGACTCGTATTCGGAACCCAGATAAATGGTGTAGCCAAGACCAACGATGTTGACGCCAGCCTCGCGCATTGCCAATACTGCTTCCAAATCATAGAGCTGAGGGCTGTAGGGATCATCCTGAGAGCCCTTTACCAAGTTAGTCTTGGAATTCATCTTTACCAGATAGTTAATCTCTGGATAGTCTGCTGCATACTGAGCAATCAAGCCACGCTGGCCAGCAAGAACACCAATGGTGCCCTGAGAGCCAATGCGGAACAGATGCTCTGGCTCTGCGTCAGAAATATCAATGCCTTCACCATAGAAGTCCTTGTTCAGGTGTTCGATCTTCTGGTCGCATGCGAAGAGCATCAGACGACCCGTACCACGGGTTGCTTTCATGTAGTTATCAATGTACGTTTCGCGCGCTTCAGGCATTACGTCCATAGGAACCTTTACCTGATCACGAGTAATGGTGGGCATAATCTTCCTCCTTATTGGCATACATATGCACGAACACAAGTCATTATAGCGTAAGGGCCTCGATACGAGGCCCTTTGATGCTTAAAACCATTCTCTCTTGTTATATATATAAAGTCGTTCAAACTCGCTTTGTGACTTTGTGAGATAAACTATGCCTTCCACAACACCGATAATCCAAACAACTCCCATCACAAGCCCAAAGGATAGCAATCCACCAATCAGCGCAATGGATAGCATAATGAAGCCTTGCGTGTTGTAACCCAAATAAAACTTATGAATACCCAAAAATCCAAGAAAAATTGCGAGAAGACCTGCAGCAACATGGTCTCGTGAAGCGACGGGCGGAGCGTAGTGAGGTTGCACCGGAGGTTGTTGCGAATACTGATATGAAGAAGCACTCTGTTGCGCCTGAGAATAGCCTGGTTGCTGGTACGGTGCTTGCTGGCTTTGCGACTGCTGGTTTGGAATCTGCTGATCTTGCGTCTGTTGCGCTTGTTGATATGACGCTTGCTGAGTCTGTGCTTCCTGATATGAATCTTGCTGGTAAGGAGCAGCACCCGGCTGCTGGTATGAATACTCCCCTGCCTGCTGATAGGGAGCTTGATAAGAATCCTGCTGCCCAACCGGAATTTGCTGACCAGCTGGCTGAGTATACTGCCCTTGAGCCGTTTGCCCCGAAAATCCTTCGCCCGAGTTAGCTGCATTGACAAACGGCTGAGTTGCTGGCTGCTGCGGTATACCTTGAGGAGGTGCATACTCACCTGCAGCAAAAGGCTGCTCCGCGTCAGAAGGTGACTGGTTTACTCCTTGCGCATCTTGTGACGAACTTTGCGCCACCGTGCTGTAACCGTAGGCAGCTTGCTGAGCTTCAGCGAGTTTTCTTTCTGCTGCTTCAAGGGCAGCACGCGCTGCTTCTAGACCTTTTTCCGCGGCAGAAAGTGCTTCGTCTCTCACCGCATCTCCAATCTCTGCACGCTGCTTCTCATTGGAGTCACAAGAAGAACAACTTGAACTTTCTTCTTTTTGCTCAGGCGAAAAGCCCTGCTGGCTTGTCTTTCCCTGCTGGCTTGTCTCATCCTGCTGGCCTGTCTCACCCTGCCTGCTTGTCTCACTCTGACTGCTTGTCTCACTCTGGCAGTCTGCCTCTAGGGGCACTGAAGCATTTTTTTGTTCGTCTGTTTCTTGAAAAGTCTCTTGTTGATCTTTCACGGTCTCTTCCTGTTTATTGTTTTGAGGGTCGTTCTGTTTTTGAGTCATAATGCAACGCCTCACTTCAATATGTTGATAATTTCGACATCCTAAGAATAGCTTCTTGACTCTTTAGAACGAGGTTCCGTTATGCTTCCGTAACGCAACTACCTCCATGTAAGCCCTCTGTTTTTTATTGTTCATATTGCCGTAAGGCAAAACACATTTACTTCGACGCCCGCTTCCGTCCCCTAACGCTCACCAGGGCTGCACCTTCACCTATTGACGTTTACTCTGAGATTAGCGCCGTTCAATGACGTCCTTTAAACGCTCTTGCTACCGCGTCCTTCATTCACACCCCTTATTTGCGCTCTGAAAACCGCGCCATGACAACGCCCCTCATCAACGCCCCGTTAGTACTCCTTATCTAGCGTTCGCTCTGATCTTTTCGCTCTTTATCGCGTTCACGAAATGCTTTCGCTGTGCCCAGCACCCGCATGATGCGATTACGAAAAATCAAACACACTAAAGCAATTGCTGCCGCAACGCCAAAGATAATAAGGCTTGTGGTAACTTGCCCTTCGGCAAGTCCCGCAGCAGCGTAGGTCGATACCAATACGCCCGGAATTCGACCAATGGTCGCCAAGATCAAAAACGTACGCATACGCATATTGGTCAAGGGAACTAAATAGGTAAACACATCCTTGGGCATTGCGGGAATAAGAAACAAAATAAAGACCACGACATTGAGTTTGCCTGACTTTTCAAATTCATAAAACTTTTCTAAGTGCTCTTTGCTAACCATATCGCGAACAAACGGCGCACCCAGTCTATGAACGATCACATAAATAACAGCGCTCGAAATGACACAACCAAACAAAATAATCAGCGAACCAAGCCATGGACCATATAACATTCCCGCAGCAACTTGAACTACCTCTCCCGGAATGAATGCCACAACCACTTGCAAGAATTGCAATCCTAGCAACATAAGGACCCCGAAAGCTCCTTGACTCTGTATGCTCTCTATTACTCGATCCGTCCCATTAGGCTCGAAAATCTGCGAAAGACTAGGCCACAGAGCGATGACGATTCCCGCTGTAATCCCAATAAAAGCCAGCAGTCCCAGTAACTTGAACAGATCAGCAGTTCCTACCTTGTGGCCAAAAAGAGATACGTAGCTCGATTCTTCTTTTTTGGATTCTTCATTTTTGGGATCCTTTGGCTGTCTAGCGTCTTCGCAGTGAACATCTTTTGTTTGAACATTGTTTTTGTCTAAATTGTTCATTTTTCCTCAGTATCTTCGCCATGGCGAGCACGGTTGTATTCTTCTTTAAAAGCGGCAAACATACCTTTGGTTTTTGAAAGCTGTTTGCCCACCGCATAGGCACCTTTATTTACTGCATCGCCGGTCTTTTGGGCAACATCCGAAGCAACAGGTTTGGCTTTTTCGAATGCCTGTGATGCTTTATGGCTAACCACCGCACTTGCCTTACCAGCGCGCTCTGCTAAGCCACCTTGTGCTTGAATTGCAAGTGCTTCATCGGAAAGAATGATCGCGCCTTGCAAAAAATCTTCCTCATTCGCTGCCGTAAGCTTATCTCCCACGCCAAGCTTAAAACCCTTGATGTAGCCAGCTGGAATCTCCGTGGCACCGAGAAGAGCTCCGGCAGAAGCTCCTTTATCAATAAAGAGCGACTTAACTGACCCGTCTTCTGTGCTGAAGCGAACATCGCCTACTAAGCCACAACGCTTCCCTTCCTCACTCATCAAAGGGAGACCTTGCCAGATAACGCATTCGTTCCAAGAAACCCCGAGACGCTTGCATGCAGCCGAACCAGTGGTTCCCTTAGATTCATCGATAACAATGGTTCCTTCTTGAATGTCGAAGCCATCAAAAGCAACAAAAAGATCGGGTCTATGCATCATTAATGCAATATCGGGACGCTTCACCGTAAAACCTACGACACGGCGCTTGTGCGGATGAAAAATAAAGGAATGAACCTTACCAATGCGTTTCGTCTTTTTACCTACGGTATAAACTGGCGCACCTCTTAATTCACTAATAAGATATTCGCTCTTTTTCATCAGTTTGTCCTGCCCACCACGTTAACTATTTTTATCCCACTACAAGAAGTGGCGACTAATAAGCCGCCACCATACGAGTCGAACCGATAATAATTCAAGCACACTCCTAAAGCTTACGTGCCAAATGTGTTCGATTTGTTGCTTTTATTTACTTATTCGGCATCTTTCTTTTCACCGGAAGGGTTAATTTTTGCCGTAACGCTTGATGCTGCTCCTGCCACGGCGTCTTTTGCCGTATTAGCGGCACCCGCAACAACCTGTCCCGCATTTTGTGCTGCACCCGCTACTGCGGCACCTGCAGTCTGGGCAGCGCCTGATACTACCTGGCTAGCATTTTGTGCTGCAACTTTTGCATTCTGAGCAGCACCCTGAGCAGCATCAATTGCCACGGGAATTTTATCTACTGCAGCATCACGAGCAGCTTCTGCGTTCTTTGCAACCTGGGTCGCAATACGCTCACGGGCAGCGTCGATCTTCTGACGAAGTTCGTCCCCGTTATCGTTAAATGCCTGAACGGTAGGATTCTGATTAACGCGAGAAACAACATTCTTATAAGCATCAGAACCGTTGTCTACCACGGTATTGATAACTTTTTGCGAAGTAGAAGCAGCTGCCTCAACAAACTGACCAGCTTTTTCCTGAACTCCAGCAGGAACTTCAAGATTTACCTTTTCGTTGATAGCCTCAGAAACTTTGGCGCGATTTTCTGCACCCGTACGAGGTGAAAGCAAAAGACCAGCAGCTGCACCAACAATGCCGCCGATTAAAAACATAGTAAATTTACCCATCTTGAACACCCTTCCGACATCATAGGTACGATATCTAATGTCTTTATTATACGTGCATGCCCTGCTGCTTACCCCGAGAAACCTCGGGGAGCTCCACTTGTTTCCAAACAGATACGCAATACCTACAGTTCTACCAGATGGTTTAACACCCCTTCAATCGAAAGACCAGCGGTTTTGCATGCTATCTCAAATGCCGAGCCCTCAGCGAAAGAAGGCAGCGTTTCAACTTCCGCCATACGCACCTGCGCGCCATCCCAAACAAGACTTACTAAGGCAAAATCGCGTAAACCAAGCGCCAAGCATACCTCAAAAGCACACCGTTCAATTTCTGAACGAATCGCTTGAGCAACTTCGTCACTTGATGAAAGAGCAGCCAAAGAAACAGGGGCGTTTTCCGTTTCGTCGATAGGAGGCAACACATGAGCATCCCAGCCCGTCCCTAACACCGCAACACTCACACGAATTCCTTCAACCCATTGGCGCACTAAGCAGCCAGTTTTTTCACATGCTTTAAGGGCATCTTTAAACTCTTTGCTATCTTGAACCGTAGTAGTTGCCGTTTTTTCAGGAGCTAAGGAGCGCACCTCATAAGGATATCCCCCAGGAATACGTTCTTCACATACCTGGACAATGGTATCCAGCTCTGATGCGATAAGTTTCGCCGAAAACTTAAAGCCCACAAGTGGCTCGACCGCAAGCTCTTCCTCTGCTGCTTCGACGTACCGAAGTAACGAAAACATACTTATCTTCTCGTCAGCGCTAATGCGGCAAGACTCAGATCCTGATCCCAAAAAAGGAATTTGCAACAATTCGAGCATTTCCTGCAACGCCCCTGTATCACCTTCGGTGCCTGCAGTAATGCAGCACAAGTCAGGACGCTTCGCCTTCAGTGTTGCCATAATTTGTTGGTCAACATCGTAAATTTCTACACTATGGTCGCCCTTTTTCAAAGCGTCCTTGATTGCTTTAGCTTCTTTTGAGCCATTATTGCTATCGGCGAGAACTGCAATATTCATGTATTTCACCTTTCAGTTGTTAGAGGTGGACAGAATCGTCATTGTTGTGCCCGTTTATTGTGGTGCCCGCTTTAATGCTCGCAAGAAGAATAGCGTTAAGCAAGGCCACGCACTGGTTGAGTACTTCCAATGCCACCAGATCATCTTCATAGGAAAAAACCACTAAGGCCACGAGCGGATCTTCTCGACTCCATTGTGTTGTCCCGGTAAAAATACGATCTTCTTTCTGCGTTCGACGCGTCTGCCCATCAACAACCATATGCTCGAGTAAATGCGGAACTGAAGTATGATTCATCACGTCGGCAAATAAGCGCCCTTTGTGATTGCGACAAGCATGCATTCCCAACGAAGGAAAATGGCTTAAAACCTCTTCGATTATTCGGTTATTCGTGTAGGCAAATTGTTCACTGCGTACCCTGATGGTCACTTCCATTCGATCGGGACGAACTTGTATATGCTCTATCACGAGAGGGTGTTCCGACACCGATTCGGCATCACGGGCAAGCGAATCCTTTGATATCGAGGTGGTACTTCGGTTTCCTGACGAAGCTAAGCCTCCTGAAGTCAAGCCTCCTGAAGTCAAGTTTTCTGACGATGTGTTGCGAAAGTCAGTCATTGCTTCACCAATTTAGTTGATACGTTTTCTCCCGTATCGGCATCGGTTTCGGTGATGACAAGCGTAGTTCGCTCAGGTGAAAAAGCATAAGACCCTGAACCGTTGTACTGCTTGAACGAAAAAGAAATAGTTTTCTGGAAGGTATCAAGCGTATAAGGATACGAAACATCTGCAGTCATTACGATATCGGTATCGGTAATAGTAATAGTTTGACTGGTGCCATCTATTACCCAGGTGCCTTGAATATCAGCATTGTCGTCGTAGCGCAACCACTGATTCCACGCTAAAAGCCCCGTACCAATAGTTAGCAGCACGATAACTACCAGCGATCCAATAAGAAAGCGACGTGAAAGCCCCTTACGTTTAGCAGAAGAGCTCTTGCGCTTGACGCCAGAAAAACCTTTACGTTTGATGGTCGAGGGATCTTTGGATTCGCGCGCTTTCTCTGCTTCAGGCATGGCATGTTCGTTGCCTGCCTCGTGCGAGTTTTTGAGCACGCCATATTCACTGCGTGCCTTGTGCGAGTTATTGATTACCTCATGTGAATTCTGAACCGCATTTTGCGAATTCTTTACCGTACCATGCGAGCCCTTAGTAACGTCATGCGAGTTTTTAACTGCATCATACGAGTTCTTTGCCACGTTATGTGAGTTTTTGACGAGCCGCGGCGTCCCCGTACTCGAACCTGACGACACTGCTCCAAGGCGCGATCCCTGAGCTACTTTTTTCCCAGCAACAGATGGGCGCTTTTTTTGAGAGCGCCCATCCGAAGAAAGTTTATCTGTCTTTTTTGCTACCATGCAGTGCGTTATATCCTTGAGCCGTAATGTTCTCGCTTTGTTTGAATCTTTAAGAATAGTATCAAACCAGAACGCAAAGAACTGAATCGGTCACAATTCGCACAATTTAGCGAATTACCTCAATACCGCCCATATAAGGAACGAGCACTTCAGGCACCTTGATGGAGCCATCTGCCTGCTGATAGTTTTCCAACACCGCAGCCATGGTGCGGCCAACCGCCAAGCCAGAACCATTCAAGGTGTGGACAAGACGCGTACCCTTAAAGTTTTCAGGATCGCGATATTTAATATTTGCGCGACGTGCCTGGAAATCAACGCAGTTCGAACAAGAGGAAATTTCTTTATAGGCGTTATAAGAAGGCAGCCAAACCTCTAAATCGTAAGTCTTTGCCGCAGAGAAACCGATGTCACCCGTGCACAAAGAGATGACACGATAAGGCAAGCCCAGCAATTGCAAAATGTTTTCCGCATCTGCCACCATTGCTTCAAGATCCTCGTAGCTTTCTTCTGGCTTTGCATACTTCACCATTTCAACTTTATCGAACTGATGAACACGGATAAGGCCGCGCGTGTCACGACCAGCAGAGCCCGCCTCTTCACGGAAGCAGGGGGTAAAAGCGCAATACTTTAAAGGCAGATCTGAAGCATCCAGAACTTCGCCTGAATGGATATTCGTAAGCTGAACTTCAGCAGTAGGAATCAGATACATGCCTTCGCGCGTTTTAAATAGATCGTCTTCAAATTTAGGAAGCTGACCAGTCCCCGTAAGCGTATTGGCATTTGCCATTGCAGGGCACCACCACTCCTTGTAACCACGAGAAGTGTGTGTATCTGCCATAAAGTTAATAAGAGCGCGTTCCAGGCGAGCACCTAAACCACCCAGCAAAACAAAACGGCTACCTGCAAGCTTCACCGCACGTTCTGCATCGATAATGCCCAGATCAGCACCAAGATCCCAATGAGGCTTCATCTCGATTCCTTCAGCCTCAAAATCACGTGGGGTACCCCAACGACGAACTTCAGGATTGTCGTTTTCATCTTTACCTACAGGAGTGGAATCAGCAGGCATGTTTGGAGTTCCCATAAGAAGATCGTTTAGCTTGTCTTCAACTTCAGCGCGCTTGGCACTAAGCTGAGCAATACGATCCTTAAGCTCCGTTACCTGAGCTTTAGCAGCTTCGGCTTCCTCTTTTTTACCCTCGCCCATCAGCTTTCCGATCGACTTGGAAAGCACATTGCGCTGATTGAGGAGTTCCTCTTCCTGACCAATTACTGAACGCCTTGATTCGTCCAACTCTTGGAAGTATTCAGAGTCCCATGAATGGTTGCGGTTCTTCATCGCAGTGGCAACTTCGTCAAGGTGTTCGCGGACGAACCGGATGTCTAGCATGACTGTCCTTTCGACGTACTTTACTTGTTGGTAAACTTTTTAAGAATATCAGTAGCGTTAGTATACTCTTAATTGCTAATCTTCCGCGCTATCACTCGGAGGGTTGGCGTAATGAACAGAAAATCGCGAAAGGTACCCAGGAAGGACCGTAGAAACCTATGGATTTCGCCGCAGTTTATCATTTCCTGTTTGAAACCATGCCAGGCATCGGATGTTTGGTTCTTGCGTTTTTAATCGCGTCAACCCTGATCGCAGCAATCCTGGAGCGTAGAACCCGCAAGACCTTTAAGGATCGCGGTAACGTAGAAGACGACGATTGGAAATTTGAAGAGGAAGAAGAAACAAAATGACACAAACCGTTTTATACGATCGGAAAGCCAATCCCGACTATATCCCCCGCGTAGCTGCCGTACATGACCTATGCGGCTATGGCAAATGCTCTCTTGGTATTGCTATTCCTGTTGTATCTGCAGGCGGATGTGATGTGTGTCCCGTTCCTACTGGATTATTTTCGTCTCACACTGCTTTCCCGGGTTGGTATATGCACGACACTACCGATATTTTGTCCGACTATTTAGCTGCATGGGAAAATATCGGAGTTGAAATTGATGCGATTTATTCCGGATTTTTAGGCGCTCCGGAGCAGGTTGATATCATTCGCAGCTTATACGAGCGTTATCCCAACGCTTTGCGCGTTGTTGATCCCGTTATGGCTGACCACGGAAAGGTTTACCCCACTTACACTCCTGAGCTTTGCGCCGCAATGGCGGACTTAGCTTGCGATGCTGATATTTTGACACCAAATCTTACAGAAGCAGCCATTATCTTGGGCGAAGAATGGCATGGCACCAATATCAGCGACGATGAAGCAAAGCGCATTATTGATGCTCTTATTGCAAAGGGTGCAAAGAATGTAGTACTTAAAGGCATTCAGCGTGATGATGGAGTAATCCGAAACTTTGCAGCAGGGGTAAACATCGACTTCTTTGAAGCATCTAACGAGTACTTGCCCTATATGCTTCACGGCACGGGTGATCTGTATTGCTCCTGCCTCTTGGCGGCTATTATGGCTGGACGTTCTCTTCAGGAAGCAGTTGAATTCGCTGGTGATCTCACCCACGACGCCATGATCGTTTCCAGTAAACAGCCAAACTTCAAAGACCGCGGAGTAAGTTTCGAGCTTCTGATTGGGCGCATCGCAGATTTGCTGCAAAACTAGCTTTTTGGCAAAAACTGTTCTTATCGGGTCGATAATCCCCTATTCAGAGCTTCTAAAAGTCAATAAAGCATGTGAATAGGCTATGGATCCAAGCCTCATATTTACCAATTAAATACGTTTTGGCAAATTAACGCTTTATCGGGTTGAAATTGAGCGACACTATGAAAAAGCTCTAACCCGATAAAGCAACTTTTTGCCAAAACAGAAGCTTATTTTGACCTATCGCTTTTTTTCGGCATGGCGCACAGAAAGCAAAAGCCCACAATAAATAACACAGCAATAGAAAGCACTCCAAACGAAGCATTGCCAGTAATCTGAGTAAACACACTGACCAAAAACGTTCCCATTACTGCTGCATATTTTCCGAAAATATCAAAGAATCCATAGTATTCGTTCGATTTATTCTTTGGGATTAACTTGCCATACTCAGAACGGGAAAGCGCCTGAATACCACCCTGAAATAAGCCTACACAAATTGCTAAAATCCAAAACTCAGTTGCGCTTTTCAGGAAAAACGCAGCAAACATCACGATACAAAAATAGGCAAACACTCCAACCATAAGCATATGGCGAGTGCCAAAACGTTTCGCCAATCTACCGTAGGCAATCGCAGAAGGAAACGCCACAAACTGAGTTACCAGCAAAGCCAATACCAGCTGCGTAGAGTCGATACCCAAATCAGTACCATAGCTCGTAGACATCTTGATAACAGTATGCACGCCATCAATATAGAAGAAGAATGCTACCAAAAAGAACAGCAAACGCTTGTTGTGGACGATGCTTTTAACGGTGCTCGCCAAACTGGAAAACGTCGTTTTAAAGAGCTGGGCGCTTCGTTCACGGAAGTGAGTTTGCTTTACGTTTTTAGCAAGAGGAATGGTAAAAGCTATCCACCACAGCGCCGTAATGACAAACGCAACCTTCATACCAGTGCCCATATCCAAACCAAAGGAAGGACCACCGAGCACAACCGCCAAACAAGCTATGAAGGGAATGCACGAACCAATATAGCCCCACGCGTACCCATGCGAAGATACCTGATCATAACGATCCTCTGTTGTAGCGTCTATGAGAAAGGCATCGTAAAAGACCATAGAACCATTAAGCATAATAGCGGCAATTACATACACCACCAAAAAAGCAAGAGCATGCTGAGGAACACCTAGAGCAGCACAAGCAACTGCGCCAGTGCCAGCAAAACCAACCAGAAATTTTTTCTTATTACCCGCAAGATCTGCCAAGCTTCCCAATAGGGGCATAAGAAGTGCCAAAATAAGTGAAGCTACCGTTTCGGCATAACCCCACGCCACCACAACAGAAGACCCTTCTTCTACTAAAGAAGCAAAGTAAACCGGTATCAATGCTGTCGACAACATTACAAAGGCCGAGTTTCCCACATCGTACAAAACCCAACTTACTTCTTTTTTTGTCAATCCAAATGCCATTACAGCATGATCCTTTCCAGCAAGAACGATCCGTTTCGAAGTTTTCTCTTGAATGAATCGTTAAACACACTCATTATGAACGGAGAAAAGTATACGTTTCCGATGCGTCTTTAAAAGTAAAAAACTGTAAAGAATGGAAGATGCCCTATGCCGGCAATTATTACTCACGATAGATTCGCTCATGAAATGCTTGAACTACCTGCTACTTCCTTCATTTCAAGTACGGAAGAAAAAAATGCGTTTCTTCTGGGAAGCCAAGGGCCTGATCCTCTTTTTTTCTGCGTCGTGACTCCCCATCTTGCCCCCTATCGCAATTTAGGAAGCTTGATGCATGACAAAAAACCCGCTGATCTTTTGCATTCTATTTCGCAAGTGCCCACAAAGTGCCCTCCCAATACCCAACGTGTGGTTCGAGCCTTTACTGCGGGATTTCTTTGTCATTATCTCCTTGACCGCGCCGCGCATCCCTTTGTGTATTCCCAGCAATTCGCCCTTTGTAATGCAGGAATAGAGGGATTAACCGCAAAAGATGGGCACGAAGTTCATGCGGTTATAGAAAGTGAACTCGACGAGTACATTCTCTACACCCACACCGGACTGACTATCGCAAGCTATAAACCCTACCGAGAAATACTAAGAGCAAGCGAACAGAGTCTTGCTGCGCTTTCTCATGCGATTTGCTCTACTCTTTGGGACACTTACGAACGCCTATCTCCTGCAAATCTGTTTTCTTTAAGCGTCCACAACTACCGTCGAATACAGTTTGCGACCTATTCCCCCCGCGGAGTAAAACGCCGTCTTTATGGAGCGGTAGAACGAAGATTTAGGAACCATTCGTTTGCTCAGGCATTCTGCCATAGACCTCTCAAATTAACCGAAAGCGCTTTCGATAACCGCGAGCATCGAGTATGGGTAAATCCTTTCACAGGCGAGCACAACACCTCGAGTTTCGATGACATTTTCGAAAATACCCTCGCTGAAGCAAACGCTCTTATTCCCTCATTCATTGAAGGACTGAATTTTGAAGATGCCTGCGAAATGACAAAACACATCAATTTTTCAGGCAAAATCGATTAATACCGCTGCGTTCTTCCTGGAAGCGCCACACTAGTGAGCAATACCCCCAATGCACATGACCCAATTAAAGGACCCAGTGCGCTTGGATCGGTTAAAAACTCACGCCCTAAGGTATCAAGCAATGAGCCTGCAAGTAATCCTGATACCAACAAAACACCCGCAAAAATCATGCCCACAATGCACCAAACACGTCTACCCGTACTACATAAAAGAGAGCTTACAACCGAAGCAAGCACCCAAGCCAATATCATAATCCAGGTTGAAGGTTTCGCTATAAGACCTAGCATTACATCACTGTAGCTCGAATCGATAGGCATAGGTGCAAAAGTAATCGCATCCCAACCAAACAAGGATCCCGAACCCAATCCTGCAAGTATTACAGCAACACAGGCTGCATATAAGGTGGCAATAAGCGCATCGCGCACAGACAGGAGAAACCCTGCCACAAACGGAACAAGAGGCGCCAACCCAATAGCACCAAATATCACACCCGCCACACCAGCGTTACTTGCCTCAATCGAAAATCGAGCGGAGTAAAACCACCACGCGCCCGTTGCTGCCATAAAGACAATGCCAGACAGCGGAGCACCGCAGGCGCAGAGCGCAACTCCAAACGCCTCGCCCACCACGAGAACCCCCCATGAGGGCAGTGCGGCTGTCAGCCCAATGCATGCCGCCAAAATACCCCAAGCAACAGGCTGAGTTCCCCATGATTCAGGCCCTAAAACTGAATGAATTCCCAGAAAAGCAAGCAATCCAGTACTGAGCGCCGCCCAAATTCGCATACAAACTGAGCGCATACGTGAAGACATATGCCAAGGCTGCTGTGAAGAACCATAGGAAGTTCTCTCGTAGAGGCCGTCTTCACTATCTGGAAGCCCTCTACCAGAGACATCCTCAGCACTCAAAGTGTCGGTATCATCAAAAAAATCTTCCTGGGAAGATAGCTCTTCTCCAGAACCCGTTAGGTCCCCCGCACTTACAAGACGCTTGAGTGCATTTTTTCCTTTACGCGTACTGCCAAGGCAGGGCTGCAGCTGTTCAGCAAAATCCTTTACCGAGTCGTATCGCTCCTGAGGATCGGGGTCAAGAGCGCAAAACATGATGTCGTCGATATCCTCATCAAGTCCCTCCATACAAAGCGACGGAATGACAAGTTCGGCATCATAAATTGCATCTTCCGCTTCTGCGAGTGTTTCAACCACAAAAGGATTAACCCCTGCGATCATTTCGTACGTCAAACTCGCAAGCGCCCACTGATCGCACCGTTCGTCCAGTTCCTGCTGCGTCATTTGCTCAGGCGGCATATAACCGATCGTGCCGCCCGCCGCAGCACCATAGCCAGCTTCAGTGGCAAGTCTTGCAAGGCCAAAGTCGGTTACCTTTACCTGCCCCTGATGATCTATCAGCACATTTTCTGGCTTTATATCTAGGTGAAGTACGTGCCGCTTATGTGCCACTTCGAGTGCATGAGAAACCGCTTTAAATACCGCAGCCACTATATCGGAATTGATTTCTTGAGGATATTTCGCAAGAAGATCCGCCAGAGTAAGGCCATCAACATATTCCATGATGAGGTAGGCCATATCTCCAGCTACCTCAAAATCATAGATTGAGACAATAGAGGCATCAGATAGTTTTGCTGCTGTACGAGCTTCTTCCAAGCCAGCAATCGAGGAGGTATCGAAAGGACGATTATCCACCAGGATGCTACCCCTATGCGTGGCAAGAACTCCTGTGGTGTCTTCGAGAGGCATGCATTTTATCGCGACACGACGTTCAATGCGCGTATCCCAGCCAATTACTACCGATCCAAAAGCTCCCTGCCCGGCATCGCCTAAAACCGCATAACGATCAAGAAGAAGCGATTCTGGATCTATTTCTGATTCCAAGTCGGTTTCGAAATCGACATCAAAGTCAGCATACGAATCGTCATTTGAATCATCGTACCCTGCTCTCTCTTTATATTCCCCGTCCGATTCAGCGTAAAACGTACGTGTTTTATCTCCTGGCAACGCCATATTTTGGAAGGCATCACGCTCATCAATGTCTTCCTCAAAATATTCGCTTTTCTTTTGCCAGGGGAATTTCATTATTGGGATAATTTCACTCCAGATATTCTTAAAGCTTAGTCAACGATTTAAGCACTTCATTGTAAAGCGATCTAGAACGCTCCAATTGAAACCATAGGCGCAATATAAACCGCTTTAAGCATTAAAAGAATTCTAAACGAAAAAGATTAAGCAAAGAAGGGAACCTGTCGCAGCGGAAGGCAAACCATACTAGAGGGAAACCCGCCGCAGCGGATTACCCACCACACTAGAAGGGAGTCCGCCGCAGCGGAAGACAACCGCAACGGAAGACCCACCACACAGAAGACCAAGTAATTTTAGGCAAACCTCAGCGGAAGACCTACTGCAGTGGGCTAGACACCTTCTATTTAATAAATGAAGTCACAAAATGTTTAATAAGCGCGGCGGAAGTGGGTGTTACTCGCTCGCCCTGAAGTCGCGTTTGCGCAAGCGGAAGGCCCTCAATGATAGCGGCAGTCGCAGGGGCAGGCAGGGAAAGTACTCCATGAGCACATTCAATTTCTCCCTCTCCTGGCTGTATGGCGGTTGCCGTAACGCTTTGGGGTGCTAAAACGTAAAATGCAGCGCAAATAGCCAAAGCATTACGGATTCCGTTTGCATTCCCCACCTCATGAAAGTGAGTTTCTTCCACTTTGCATCCATGAACCTTAGCTTCTGCTTTTGCGAGGATTTCATACACCTCATGCAAATCGTTTTTTACCTGTTCGGGGACAGCGAGAGCATCGATGCTTTCGCGAACCTCAACAATAGAATGATGATGCTTATCGGGCACCACCGCATGATTCATAATATAGTCAAAAGAGGTACGCTCCTCTTCGCTCATCGCTTCCAAAAGCGTGTCTAAAATTTGTGAGCGCGTTGCATTTTCGTGAAGATCAAGATGTATCTGCATGTTAGTACCTCCGCTTTTTGTAGCGTACAAATTCTTCAATTACTCTTCGTGCTGCGAGGATTTCCCTGGCAGATGATTAATAAGGTGCGCTTGAAATGCTGCACCGAAGCCGTTATCGATGTTTACTACACTCACACCACTCGCACAAGAATTCAGCATTGAAAGCAATGCCGCAACTCCATTGAACGAAGCACCGTATCCCACACTGGTAGGCACTGCGATGACTGGGCATGAAGCCATGCCGCCAATAACGCTTGCAAGCGCACCCTCCATGCCGGCAATAGCAACAATCACCTGCGCGCTCATTATGTCGTCCATGTGCGCAAGCAAACGATGAAGCCCCGCCACTCCTACGTCGAACAGGCGAACTACTTCGTTTCCGAGAACCTCTGCCGTCAAGGCTGCCTCTTCTGCAACAGGCAGGTCGCTCGTACCGGCGCACGCTATCACTATACGTCCGTTGCCAGTAGGCTGAGGCATACTTCCAACGATGCCTACCTCAGAAAGCTCATGGTAATCAAGAGGGATTGATGTCCGAAGAAAAGCCGCGGCTTCTGGCTTCAAGCGAGTGATAAGCACCGTCTTTTCGCCGCCATTTTGCAAAGAAGAAACAATGCCCGCAATTTGTTCGGGCGTTTTTCCTGCGCCATATACCACTTCTGCAGCGTTTTGACGAAGCGCACGATGATGATCAACTTTGGCATATCCCAAATCAGTAAAAGGTTCTTTTTTAAGCAGAAGAAGAGCATCTTCGACCGAGCAAGCCCCTCTAGATACTTCAGTTAAAATTCGTTCAATTTCTTCTGAATGCATACAACCTCTTTTTTCGCTCTAAAATTATCTTCACGGTAGCAAAGAAATGCGCCTATATCTTCAATCCGACGATATAAACGCATTTCCTCTTGTTTTGACAATTCAATTATAAATGACGCAGCGAAATTTATTTAGCAAAAAAGTAACTCACTATTAGTAAACTGATCTAAAATTACTAGCTCCCCATGCAAATAAGAACCTGCTTTTAATACAATCACCCACCGAAACTACTTATCGGTGTTGAGAAGCTCATCAACCTTGGGCAACCACTCACTGATCTTGATGTGCTGAGGACAAATCTCCTCGCACGTTCCACAGCTTGTACAATGTTCCGCACGACGACCATAGCTCGTAACTTCTTCGGCATAAAACTCTTTCGCAAGATCCATATCATCGTACAAAACGCCCATGTTATACGCTCTGAAATTGTAAGGAATCGCGATCTTATTTGGACACATATCAACACAGTAATTGCAGCCTGTGCAAGGGATTGCCGCTTTGGCATCAAGCGCAGCTTTTGCCGCATCGATGACGGCGTGCTCGTCGTTAGTAAGCATGCCGACCTTTGCACGCTTCATATAGGAAATGTTGTCGTCAAGCTGCTGCATGGTGCTCATACCAGAAAGCACGCACGAAATTTCGGGCATATCCCACAACCAATCGAACGACCATTCCACATTACTGCGCTCAAATGCTGATGCATCAAAAACTTCTTGAACGTTCTTAGGAAGATCAACCAGCAAGCCGCCACGCAAAGGCTCCATTACCACAACGCCCATACCGCGTTCCGCTGCCATCTTGGCACCTTTTACGCCTGCTTGATAATCGCGATCATAGTAATTCAGCTGAATTTGACAGAAATCCCAATCTGCTGCATTGAGAATTTCCTCAAACAACTCCAGATCGTCATGAAAGGAAAATCCGATATATTTGACCTTGCCTTCTGCCTTTGCGCGAACCATAGACTCAACTGCATTGTTGCGCACGCTCTTCTTCCAGCTACCGCCATTCATAGAATGAAGCAGATAGAAGTCGATATAGTCCATCTGCAAGCGTTCGAGCTGTTCGTTGAGAAAACGATCAAAATCCTCAGGAGCTTTATACAGCCATGCTGGAGATTTCGAGGCGACATACACCTTTTCTCGATAACCATCCTTTAAAGCCTGACCTAGAATTACCTCCGAAGAACCCGCAACATAGTTATATGCCGTATCGAAGTAATTAACTCCCTCATCAATCGCATGTCGAATCATGGCAATTGAGGTGTCCACATCGACGTTATCGATCGTCGTATCATTCACCGTTTTACCGCCATTTTTCAATGGCAAACGCATGACACCAAAACCCAAGGGTGAAAGTTTCACTCCTGTTTTCCCCATTTCACGAAGCTCCATGAATTGCCCCTCCTTCGCAAATGCGACAAATCTCTGTGCGTTATCGCATAACATGTCTACATGTCTTTTGTCCTTTAAAGAAGTTTAGCACTCACTTGCCAAGCGATCCTTTTAGAAGTCATGCAATAATCTCGAGCTTTGCGTGGATATCAATTTAGATTTGTTATTGATTCTGTAGGCGATTGATGTGGGTCCAGCACAACTAAACCATACTCGCCTCACATCAATCGCAAAAGGAAAACGGGCTTTAAACGTTGAATTTAAAGTGCATGACATCGCCATCCTGCACCACATAGTCTTTGCCCTCTTGGCGAAGCTTTCCAGCTTCACGACAGCCTTTCTCACCGCCAAGTTCAACATAGTCCTCGTAGGATGCAGTTTCAGCTTTGATAAAGCCGCGCTCAAAATCAGTATGAATAACGCCTGCTGCCTGAGGAGCTTTTGCGCCAACAGGAATAGTCCAGGCCCGCGTTTCTGTTTCGCCACTCGTGAAAAAGCTCTGCAAGCCTAAAAGCTTGTACGCCTCACGAACCAAGCGTGCCAAGCCCGATTCATCCAACCCTAGCTCATCTAAAAACATCTGAGCCTCTTCAGGTTCAAGCTCTGCTAAATCAGCCTCAGTCTTAGCGCAAATAGGTACTGGCTGCTGTCCATCTATTTCAGGAAGTTCCGCATTAAGCTGACTTTCGTCAACATTGGCAATATAAAGAAGCGGCTTCATGGTAAGCAGGCACAGCTCCTTAATGGAATCTTTTTCGTCGTCGGACAAATCAAGAGAAAGTGCTCGGTGCCCTTCGTTGAGACCTTCAAATACTTTTTTCGCCGTTTCGAACTTAAGCACGGCAGATTTATCTCGCTTTGCTTCCTTCTCCAAACGAGGCAAAGCTTTCTCGATAGTTCCCATATCGGCCAAAACCAATTCGGTTTTGATGGTCTCAACGTCACTTTGCGGATCAACTTTGCGCGATACATGCTCTACGTTTGGATCGGTAAAGAAACGTACCACTTCGCAAATTGCATCGGTCTCGCGAATATTTGCCAAAAACTTATTGCCCAATCCTTCTCCCTGAGAAGCACCTGCAACTAAACCAGCAATATCAACAAATTCCACCGTAGCGGGGATGATCTTTGCGGGATGATCAATTGAAGCAAGTCCTTCCAAGCGCTCATCGGGCACTGGAACGATACCTACGTTTGGCTCGATTGTGGCAAAAGGATAGTTTGCAGCAAAGCCGCTCTTTTTGGTAAGCGCGGTAAATAACGATGATTTACCTACATTAGGTAACCCAACGATTCCGATTGAAAGAGACACGTGTTTCTCCTTGATACCTACTTGTTATTTGCGATTCGTAATACGTTGCATTTTGAGTCACAACGCTTTTTATGCGAAGTCCATAATACCACCCTCTCCGCATACATGCCGAAACCTAGTAAAGCTTCCCAGAAAAGATATCCACTAGAAAGGGGACCCTATTTAGGATCCCCTTTTACGAACCAACAGTTAGATACTGCATGATTGATATGGTGCGCCTTCAATAGCAAACTCTATCGGATCAGCCTACCGGGCAGGCAAGCCTACCTGATCAGCCTGCCGGATCAGCATGCCTATCGGGTCAACCTATCGGGCCAACCTGCCGGACAGGCAAGCCTACATGGTAAACAGGCCCATTGTTTGCGCAACGTATGCCACCAAAATAATTACGAGAACAATTGGCGCAATGAACTTAATCATAAATGCCCAAACTTTGCGCAGCTTAAATTCAGCAGAAAGCATTACTTCTTCTTCCAAAGATTTCGTGCCTACAATCCAGCCGATAAAGATACAGGTAAGCAACGCTACCACAGGCATCATGACAGAATTCGAAATGAAATCGAAGAAGTCGAGCATCGTCGAACCTTCACCCAGTGGCTGAATAAAGGAAAGCGTTCCAAAACCAAGGTTTACGATCACGCCCATCAGCGTAGTCCAAACGATGGTTACGATAAGAGCAGTGCTACGTTTGCAGTGGGTAGCATCCTGGATAATAGCAGTACAGGTTTCTACCAAGGAAATAGAGCTCGTCAAAGCTGCAAACAATACCAATATGAAGAATACGCCACCGATGATGGGTGCCATATCACCAAGGCCACCAAATACCTGAGGCAGAACAACAAACATTAACGTTGGGCCAGAATTCTCTGCAACTGCCTCACCGGAGCCCATAGCTGCAAAAGCAGCGGGGATGATCATCAGACCTGCAAGCAAGGAAACGCCAAATGTAGTGCCTGCAATCTGACCAACACTTGAAGTAAGTTTGGAAGTCTTATCCAAGTAAGAACCATAGGTGACCATAATGCCCATCGCCAGAGACAAAGTAAAGAAGGTTTGTCCCAAAGCAGAAATTACCAGCTCAGGAGAAAACGCGCTGAAATCTGGAACGAAGTAGTACGATAAGCCCTCGATAGCACCTGGCAACGTGAGCGCATAAATCGCAACTCCAGCAGCCATGATGATTAAAGCAGGCATCATGACCAAGTTTGCCTTTTCGATTCCGCCCTTAACCCCTCGAGATACAACGAAGTAAGTCAGTGCCATGAAAACCAGCATAAAGATGATGCTTTCAGGGCCATTTGCGATAAAGGAGCTAAAGTAATCGCCGCCATCCGTAAGAGAAGCAATATCTCCCGTCACATAGCAAGCGAGGAATTTCGTAACCCAACCGCCAATAACGCAGTAGTAAGGAACGATAATAAAAGGTACCGCCGACATCAAAATGCCAATAAAGGCATACTTTTTACCGTAGGCTTTAAATGCACCAATGGAGCTCTGCCCCGTCTTACGACCAAGCGCGGTTTCAAGAAGCAAAAGCGCAATACCGATCGTAAATACGAACACCAAATAGGTAAGCAAAAACGTGCCGCCACCATATTTTGCTGCCAAATATGGGAAGCGCCACATGCTTCCCAAGCCGACAGCAGATGCAGCTGCCGCCAATACAAAAGCAAGCTTACCGGACCAGGAAGCACGGCCTGCCTGCTGAGCGGATTCTGTTGAAGTCATAAGATCTTCCTTCTTCGCAAACGTTATTGAGTCCCACCTATAAAAAGAAAGCTAGCGTTCAATCTCCCATTGACACAGACTAAATAATCGAAGTAGAAATCCGTATCAATTTTTCTCAAAGTTCGCCAAGATCTTCTTTATATACGTCAGGCAATTTACACAGGGCAAGACTATAGCAAACTATTACAAATGTGTTAAACAGAATCCGAAAGAGTGTCACTTCAGCGGAGCAACGGATCATGCACGCGCTTTCCTTCGTAGCTTACGCGCCAAAATACCAAACCTTGGGCAGGAGCGTTTTCGCCCGCAGCACTTCTGTTGCGCGCTTCAAGTACTTCGGAGATCCACTCAGGCTTACGCTGTCCTCGTCCCACTGCAACAAGACTGCCTACAATCGTTCGAACCATAGAATGCAAAAAAGCATTACCTTTCACGGTAATAACAACGAGCGATTCGCCCCAAAGTTCTTCAGGCTCCACAGTGATGCTAAAAACATTTCTCATAGTGGATTTGCCTTCTGCCGAAACCACCAAACAAAAGCTTTTGAAATCGTGCTCTCCAATAAGGTAAGTGGCTGCCTGGCGCATCGTCTCAATGTCGAGTTCTTTTGGTATATGCCAGCTAAAGTTCTTCATGAGGAGAGGAGCCGCTTTATCGACGCAGATGAAGTAGCGATATTCGCGCATAGTAGCAGAGAAACGTGCTGAAAAGTTGTCCGCCTGTCGAGCAACGGAACGCACCGAAATGTCTTCATGCGTTAGTGCATTAAGTGATCGCAATAGTTTATAGTCATTGCGCTGCTCGTATTCTTCCTGAGTCACACAGAAACTAACAACCTGCCCTTTTGCGTGCACGCCTGAGTCGGTACGACCCGCGCACACCGTTTCTATAGGATGTCTAAAAATAAGAGCGATAGCTTCCTCGATGCTTCCCTGAACGGTTAACTGTCCAGGCTGTCGTGCGAATCCCGAAAATGGTGCGCCGTTGTAGGCAACTTCTAGACTTAATGTCACAAGATTGGACTCGCGTTCAACTTTTGATTCGGTTGCAAGTTTTAATTCACTCGCTTTTTTTAATTCAGACGTAAGATTTGATCCTGCTGCAATATTTGACTCAGTTGCAACGTTTGATTCAGTTACAAGCTTTGATTCAGGTGCGTTTTCGTTTGTATTCATTGGTCTGTCTCTACTTAATCCCAGTCCGTGGATGAGTTTTGCTAACTCTGGCACAGATCTTCAGTTATGGCAATTTCCAAAAATAATAGTACCAAGTTAAGCAACGTTTAATAGAAAAGCGTTGATTGGCTAGCTCTAAAACATTTTCATCTACCACAACCGTAAATTTCTGCCAAACTATAATAATTTGCAGCAATACACTCCTTTTTGGCAAATTCTTAGCTTATCGGGCAGGAAATTTCGGAAATATCCCTTGTCCGAGCTAAAAAGATCACCCGATAATACGTGAATTTGCCATCTTTCATACGTTTACTATATATCTAAACGCCATATATTCTTGTTCCGAATACCCCAGATGAACATCGGAACCCGATAAGCTCAAAAATTGCCAAATCCACTACTAAACTTAACGGAACCTGGTTGGTGCGGAAACCCCAACCAGATTAATCGGGACGCTTCCCTTTATTCCGCGAAGCGTCCCAAACTAGTTGCCAAAAACCTTAACGAGGTATCAAACGAGACACCTGAAGCATCTGAGGCATTTATCTCATCTGCCTTCTAAGCAAGACACCGTTTAGAGTCTCACAAGCGTTTGCTAAACTACGAAGCTTTCCAAACAGGTCGTCCAAACAAATCCGCCAAATGCGCTTTGAGGTGCGAATTGCTCGAATCGGTGGTAAGAGGCAGCTCCGCCCTCATTCGTTTGCCATTTTCTTCGTTAATGTACAAAATAACCGGATCTTTGCCAGGATGCGCTTTCAGGATACGCATCAGCTTATCCGAAGAAACCGAGTTCAATTCCCGTGTTGCAAGCGTGATTTCTAGCTGCATTGGCGCAACATTCATATCCGCTTCAGAAAGCTCCAACGGTTTTGCTTCGTACACCAGAATTTGGCTACCACGATCATTTACTTCAAATTTACCCTTGCAAGTAATAATGGCGTCTTCCTGAATTGCTGCCTGATTTTTTTCGTAATCAAAACATACGCATTCAATATGTCCAGAAGTATCTTCCAGAGTAAAGCTCGCCATCAAAGTACCGCGTTTTGTACGACGAATATTTGTTTCCGAAACCATACCTGCAAACGTGGCAGATTTAATGCCCTCTTCCCTGTCCATCAAATCACCCAAGGTGTATTTCATCGTACGAGAAAGATAGTTCTCGTAAGGGCGAAGCGGATGGTCAGAAACGTACATCTTTAAGATGTCTTTTTCGAAAGAAAGCTTCGTACGACGATCCCACTCTATACCATCAGGTTCTGGAATATCTTCCTTGAAAGAATCATCCACATCAGCAAACATGCTAAACATATCAAGCTGACCTGCATCCTTGTCCTTTTGACGCTTGGTAGCGCTTTCCAGCATAGGAGTTTCGTCAACGAAATACATGAGCTGTTTGCGCGTATACCCCGTAGAGTCAAAACCACCTGATTTAATAAGTGCTTCAAGTGTTTTGCGATTGTAGGCAGAAGAATCAACGCGGTTTACGAAATCGTGCAATGAGGTATAAGGGCCGTTCGCCTCGCGTTCATCAATAATTACCTGCGCAACTTTTTCGCCTACACCACGAATGCCCGCTAAACCAAAACGAATTCCATTATCAAGAGGAGTAAATTCCAAGTTAGAAGAATTTACGTCAGGCGAAAGCACGGGAATACCATTACGGTTACAGCTCGCAATATATTTAATTAGGCGATCAGAGTTGCCCATATACGACGACAAAACCGCCGCCATATAGTCATTGGGATAATGCGCTTTTAAGTATGCCGTACGCATCACCAAAATAGCGTACGCTGCTGAGTGAGACTTGTTAAATGCATACTTAGCGAACTTTTCAGCATCTTCCCAAATCTTTTTAGCAATCTCTAGGCTAAAGCCATTTTCGACAGCACCTTGATTCCAGTCTTCTTGGAGCTGACGCATTACATCGATCTTCTTTTTACCCATTGCTTTACGCAGCTTATCTGCCTTACCAGCAGAAAAACCACTCATGACCATGGAAATCTGCATGATCTGTTCCTGGTAAACCATGGTTCCGTAGGTTTCTTCCAACAACGGACGCAAGCGATCGTCATAGTAATGAACAGGCGTTTTGCCGCTCGCAACCATAACATAATCATCAACCATGCCAGACTCCAGAGGGCCCGGACGGTTCAACGCAATCGAAGCGACAACATCAGAAAATCTATGAGGAGGTAAGCGACTAAACAGACTTACATACAGCGCACTTTCAACCTGGAACAAACCATCCATATTGCCGCTGCGTAAAAGCTCGAAAGCCTTTTCATCGTCGGTTGGAATTTCCTCTGGAATGATTTCCACCCCAAAACGGGCTTTAATATTACGGCACGCACGTGAAAGCACACCTAGGGTTCGCAGACCCAAAAAGTCCATCTTCAGCAAACCCAAATCAGGCGTATAGTGACCGTCATATTGCGTAATAATGCCGCCACCCTTGGTGTCGCGCTTCATAGGCACATGATCACTCATGGGGTCACGGCAGATGATGGTAGCACATGCATGCACACCTTCACCACGCACATGCCCTTCGATAGAACGTGCCGCATCAATTACACGACGGACATCTTCTTCGGTGTCGTAGGCTTGTTTAAGGTCAGGATTCTTTGCCATCGCATCATCGATCGTGATGCCCAGCTCGTTACCAATAAGCTTGGCTACTTTATCGCCTACCGCATAGGGGTAATCCAACACGCGAGCTGCATCGCGCACGGCATTTTTTGCCTGCAGCTTACCAAAGGTAATAACGCCTGATACATGGTCCTCGCCATAAACATCTTTAATATGTTCAATAACCTCTTGGCGACGTTCATCTTCAAAGTCAACGTCGATATCGGGCATCTCTACACGTTCTGGAGAGAGAAAACGTTCAAACAGCAAGCCATTTGAAAGAGGGTCAAGGTCAGTGATTCCCATAGCATAGGCAACAATTGCACCTGCCGCCGAACCACGACCGGGGCCTACACCAATACCCTGACTACGCGCCCACTCAATGTATTCCTGAACAATAAGAAAGTAAGCAGGGAATCCTTGCTGAATAATAACGCTCATTTCGTAATCAGCGCGCTCTTGAACTTCCGCAGGAACGGGATCTCCGTATCGGCGTACCAGACCTTCCTGTACACGCTTTCGGAAATATGATTCTTCTGTTTCTCCTTCGGGTAAGGGGAAACGAGGAAGAATTGCATCGCGTTCTAATTCCACATTACACTTTTCTGCCAGTGCAACGGTATTGTCGCATGCTTCTGGGAATTCCTTTAGTGCGGCGCGCATTTCCTCTTCAGTCTTCATATAGAACTGATCGTTTGGAAACTTAAAGCGCTTTTCTTGAGTCACAGTAGAGTTGGTGCCAATGCAGAGCATAATGTCCTGCGCAACCGCGTCCTCTTGCGTAAGGTAATGAAAGTCGTTCGTTGCAATAGTTTGCAAGCCAAGCTGGTTAGCAATTTCGGTGAGCTTGCGATTCATTTCCAGCTGAGTCATACCACCGTTTGTGGTAATGCCTTGGTCCTGCAACTCAATATAAAAGTCACCGGGTGCATACACTTCTTTAAATCGCTTTGCCCACTCAACCGCCTGGGCGAAATCACCGTCGTCAATACAACGAGGAATAACGCCTGCAATACAAGCACTCGTTGCAATAAGCCCTTCGGAATACTTTTGAAGCATTTCAAACGTGGTGCGAGGACGATAATAGAAGTTATCAACATGCGATTCGCTTACCAGTTTGAGTAAGTTGTGATAACCCGTATTGTTTTTTGCGAGCAAAATCATGTGATGAAGCCGACGTTTTTCTTTTTTAAGCTCACTATCGGTTGTGAAGTATATCTCACAACCAAAGATGGGCTTTACCCAAATGCCGGTTTCCTTCTTTACCTTTTCACAGGCATCAGCCAGCTCAGGCACACCACTCATAACGCCATGGTCGGTAATAGCAACGGCAGGCATGCCTAAATCAGCTGCACGTTTAACCATGTCATAAATATGCGTTGCGCCGTCAAGTAGGGAATACTCCGTGTGATTGTGAAGATGAACGAATGCCATAAGCTCACACCCTTACGTCATGTGCCAAGAAGTACTGTTCTCGTCTCTGTTCCAATATTTCGGGTACTCATATTAGCAGCATTCACGCTTAATGAAAGCGAACAGTTAGTGGATTAAATGCGAAGTTTTGTTAACGGCTCACTATACGGCTTTGTTAATCTTTGCCGAACGACTCTTTATATTCAAAGGGCAATTTTCCTTCGAGTGCTTTCTTCTTTGCATTGTATTGAACTTGAAGCCAACGAAGTTTTCGACGAAGCACCGAATTAGCTATGAACTGTTCATGACTAAGCGAAGAGAGACGCTCTTCCAATTCCGGAATTGCCTTTTCTAGAAGTTCAAGTTTAATATCTTGAATTTGGCGCGTCTTGTCACAAAGAACTATTACGCGACTCCCCATTACTTGAAGATAGCCACCCATATTCGCTGCAGCTATAACTGGACCTGACTCAGAAGTTTCTCGGCCCCAAATGACCCCATCTTTAAGCGCAATAAGCGCTGGAGAGTGATTTTCAAGCACCCCCATATAGCCCTGAACACCAGGAACGGTTATCGAGTAGAGCTCCCCTGAAAAGAGCATCCTATCTTTAGCAACCACATCACAATGCAGCACTGACATATAGCTCTCCTTTGAACGTCCGTATGAACGCCCCCCATGGTTTACTTGAGAAACCTCTCCCCTTGTTCCTCTTCAGCAAATAACTCAAAGTGAGTCATTGGGGAGGAATGCTATCAGCCTACCCGTATTTTATCCACGATTTTTTAATAAATGCGCCAAATAGTCACACTTGAGTTATAGAAACAAAACAACCCCCTCCAAAAAGGAAGGGGTTGTTTGAATGCTGGTACCGTCGAAACCAAATTTCGTCCGGAGGAATCGTGGAAGAAACCTAGACGAACTGGCTTTCCTTTTCCTTAGCAGCAAGTTGCACTTTGCACCAGCGAAGCTTTCGAGTAAGAACGGAACGAGAGATAATCTGATCCTCGCGAAGGTTTGCAATACGCTCTTCGAGCGAAGTTATATCCTTGCGAACCTTATCCTCGTTAATGCGCTTGATTTCGCGTGTTTTGTCGCAAAGAACAATTACACGCTCTCCCAAACACTGGACATAGCCGCCCATAATAGCCGCACTCAACGTGGTGCCGCCTTCGGGCTTGGTGCGTGCCCAAATAACGCCATCATGAAGAGCGGTAACAAAAGGCTCATGGTTAGCCATGATACCAAGCTCGCCTTCGCTTCCGGGAACCATTACAGAATGGAGCTCGCCGGAAAAGAGAACCTTATTCTTGGCTACGACATCACATTTGATAGTGGACATAATTTACTCTTCTTCCTGCTTCTTGATCTCCTCGTAAGCTGCGTAAACATCCTCGATGGTGCCCTTGTTACGGAAGCAAACCTCAGGAATTTCGTCGCAGTTACCGCTGAGGATCTCCTTGAAGGAGCGAATGGTGTCCTCCAGCTTTACGTATACACCATCTTGGCCGGTGAACTGCTTTGCAACATGGAAAGGCTGACCTAAGAAGCGCTCGATCTTACGAGCACGATTTACGATGATCTTCTGATCTTCGGAAAGTTCTTCCATACCCAGAATAGCAATGATGTCCTGAAGGTCCTGATAAGTTTGAAGGATCTTCTGTACACCAACGGCAACTTCATAGTGCTCTTCACCAACAATTTCTGGATCCAATGCACGAGAAGTAGACTCCAGTGGGTCAACTGCAGGATAAATACCCTTTTCTGCGATGGAGCGGTTAAGAACCGTCTTAGCATCCAAGTGGGTAAAGGTCGTTGCAGGAGCAGGGTCAGTCAAGTCGTCTGCAGGAACATAAACTGCCTGTACCGAAGTAATAGAACCAGTCTTGGTAGAGGTAATACGTTCCTGAAGGTCGCCCATCTCCGTTGCCAGAGTTGGCTGATAACCTACTGCGGAAGGCATACGGCCAAGCAATGCAGATACCTCAGAACCAGCCTGGGTGAAACGGAAGATGTTGTCGATGAACAACAGTACGTCCTGGCCCTGGTCACGGAAGTATTCTGCTTCGGTAAGACCGCAAAGACCTACGCGAAGACGTGCTCCAGGAGGCTCATTCATCTGACCATAAACGAGGCAGGTCTTGTTGATAACACCCGCATCAGTCATTTCAATGAACAGGTCGGTACCCTCACGAGTACGCTCGCCTACACCAGTAAATACAGACGTACCGCCATGTTCCTGAGCCAAGTTATTAATAAGCTCCTGAATAATAACGGTCTTGCCTACACCAGCGCCACCAAAGAGGCCGGTCTTACCACCCTTGATGAAGGGCTGGATAAGGTCAACAACCTTAATACCAGTTTCATAAATCTCGGTTGTGGTAACCAGTTCTTCGTATGCAGGTGCAGGACGATGAATTGGGTAGAACTCTTTAACTTCAGGCATTGGCTTGCCGTCAACAGGTTCACCCATAACATTCCAAATGCGACCAAGGGTCTCTGGGCCTACTGGCATCATCATAGGATTACCAGTGTCCTTTACCTCAAGACCACGCGTAAGGCCATCAGTAGATGACATTGCTACTGCGCGTACCAAATCACCAGGAAGGTGAAGCTGGACCTCGAGGAGAACCTTGACGTCGCCAGCGGGGGTATTAGCTTCAACGGTCAACGCGTTGTAGATTGCGGGGATCTGGCCCGGAGCAAACTCAACGTCGACAACAGGGCCAACGATACGGACAATATGACCGATCGCACCACCCTGGTTGGCCGCAGATGTAGTAATTTCTTCAGCCATTTAGTCCTCCAAAGCTGCGGCGCCACCAACGATTTCGTTGATTTCAGTTGTAATGGCACCTTGACGTACACGGTTATAAACTCGATTGAGTGTTTCAATCATTTCATCGGCATTATCCGTCGCGTTTTTCATTGCGTTACGACGAGCAGCCTGCTCTGCGGCAGCCGACTCAATAAGTACATAGTAGAAATAACCACTTAAGTACTCAGGAAGCAGCTGGTTGAGAACCTCTTCCTCACCAGGTTCGTATTCAATAGAACCGGGCAAGTCATCCAGATCTGCGTCAGGCTCCATGATGCCACCAAACTGGAAGCGTTCGCCCTCAGGAACAAACGATTTCAAGTCAACGGGCAAAATACGATGAATCGTAGGAACCTGCTCAGCTGCATTCTTAGCGTGATTGTAGATGGTGATAACCTCGTCGATATTGCCATTGAGATAATTTTCAACGCAATAGTCGGTCATGGTTTCAGCTTCTTCAACACGCGGATCGGCGGAAAGGTCGCGGAAAGCAAGTACCGGATCATGTTCGCGATACTTGAAGTACGCAATCGCTTTCTTACCGCAAGCAATAATGGCAACGTTTTTACCTTCTGCCTTACGATCCTTCATGATCTTTTCAGCACGACGCAAAATGTTTGAGTTAAAGCCACCAGCAAGACCACGGTCAGAAACAATAGCTACGATAAGCGTAGTTTTAATTTCGTCGTGTTCCTTGGTCAGTTCGGCATTACAGCTGCCCATACGACCAATATTGCCGAGCAACTCGCGCATTGCATTAGCAAATGGAGTTGCTGCATCGCAACGCTCAGTAGCGTGGCGAATCTTTGCAGCAGCTACCATCTGCATGGTATGCGTAACCTGCTTCGTCGATTCGACGGATTTAATTCGTCTTTCGATATCGTGAAGGTTCGGCATAATCAGACCACCTTACGCGATGAACTGAGACTTGAATGCTTCGATTTCAGCATTAAGCTCGTTTTCAATCTCGTCGGTAAACTTCTTGCCTTCCCTCAACTTAGCAATCGTACCAGCATGGTTAATACGCAGGTAGTCAAGCATTTCGCCACGGAAACGTACGATGCTTTCAACCGGAATATCATCCAAGTAACCCTGGTTGCCAGCATAGATAGCAATTGCCTGCTCTTCTACGGGCAAAGGAGTATAACGAGGCTGCTTTAACAGTTCAGTCATAGCAGCACCACGAGTGAGCTGCTGCTGAGTTGCCTTATCAAGGTCGGAACCAAACTGAGTAAATGCTTCCAACTCACGATAAGCTGCCAAGTCAAGACGCAAGGTACCTGCTACAGACTTCATAGACTTAACCTGAGCATCGCCACCTACGCGGGATACTGAAAGACCTACGTCAACAGCAGGACGCTGACCCTGGAAGAACAAGTTGGTCTTCAGGTAAATCTGACCGTCAGTAATAGAAATTACATTCGTAGGAATGTATGCACCTACGTCGCCAGCCTGAGTTTCGATGATAGGAAGTGCGGTCAGCGAACCAGCACCATTTTCATCAGAAAGCTTAACTGCACGTTCCAAGAGGCGTGAATGCAGATAGAAAATATCGCCAGGATATGCTTCGCGTCCGGGTGGGCGACGAAGGGTCAATGACATCTGTCGATAAGCAACTGCCTGCTTAGACAAGTCGTCATAGATGCACAGTACGTGGCGTCCTGGATTGTCTGCTCCAGCAGGCTTTCCGTCTTCGCCCGTGTACATGAAGTATTCACCAATTGCTGCACCAGCCATAGGAGCAAGATACTGCATAGGAGCAGGATCAGATGCCGTTGCTGCAACAACGATGGTGTAGTCCATAGCGCCGCGACGTTCGAGGGATTCTACAACGGTAGATACGGTAGAAGCCTTCTGACCAATTGCAACGTATACACAGATCATATTCTGACCCTTTTGGTTCAGAATTGTGTCAATTGCAATAGAGGTCTTACCAGTCTGACGGTCGCCAATGATAAGTTCACGCTGACCACGTCCGATTGGAACCATTGCGTCGATAGGAATGATACCGGTCTGCATTGGCTCGTGAACAGGCTGACGCTCATGAACGCCAGGAGCCTTAAATTCGATTGGACGATAACCTTCAGCCTCGATTGGGCCCTTGCCGTCAATAGGCTCGCCGAGTGCATTAACAACACGGCCGATCATACCCTTACCGGAAGGAACTTCGAGAATGCGGCCAGTGGTACGACACTGGTCATTTTCTTTGATTGCAGTGATGTCACCCAGGAGTACGGCGCCGACCTCTTCTTCCTCAAGGTTCTGAGCCAGACCATAAACGATCTTGCCACCCTCGCCGGTGAACTCCAAGAGTTCGCCCTGCATAGCACCCTTAAGGCCATCGATACGAGCAATACCGTCGCCAATTTGTACAACAGAACCGACTTCGCGAGATTCAACGCTGGTATTAAGGGCATCAAGCTGCTTGCGCAGTGCTTCGTCGATAGACTGTGCGGTGATTTCAGTCACTAGCATTCACCTCCATCTGTCTTTTCTTTGAGAGCAATGCGGGCACGATCAAATCTAGTGCGAACGCTTGCGTCCACATAGCGACCACCCGTGCTCATAATGATGCCGCCCTGAATGGAGGGGTCAATGTGCTCGACAAGCACGCATTCCCTACCCAAGTCGGATTCGGCCTTTTCAGTAATTACAGTTCGCAAGTTGTCATCAAGCTCTACAACCGTCGTTACGTCAACAACGTTGAAGTTCAGCTTGGATTCAATGAGCTCTTCATACTTGTGATAAATGCCGCGAAGCTTGCCCATATCGCACCTAGATGCCATAACGCACAGCAGCGAAACAAGAATCTCGTTGTATGAACCAAACACTGCCTTCACGATGCCTTCGCGCTCTTCGGGGGTATAGCCCTCATCATCACACGCAAGGCGAAGATCAATGTTCGAAGCCATGAAACCAAGGATCTCCAGCATCTGGTTGCGGATCTCAACGACCGCTTCCTTACCGCCAGCGGCATTAGCGCCATCGATTGCAGCATTTGCGTATGCTGCGATCGTTTCATTGATGACATGACGATTAGGCATTTAAGCTACCTGCCTCTTTTACGTAGCGTTCGATGAGCTTACGATGCTCTTCGTCGCTGAAATCTTCGCCGATCAAGCGAGATGCTACTGCGATAGACGTATCAGCCATAGAATCCTGAAGTTCCTTCATAGCTGCACGCTTTTCTGCTTCAATAGCAACCTTTGCCTTCTCGATCATTGCGTCTGCTTCTGCACGTGCGCGATCGGCGATTTCTTTTTCAAGAGCTTCACCGGACTTCTGTGCATTGTTGAGCATATTCTGAGCCAAAGACTTTGCGCCTTCGAGCTGCTCTTGATACTCAACTAACAGACGTTCACTTTCCTGGCGAGCTTCTTCAGCTTTTTCCAGGTTAGTCTTGATCGTGTTCTCGCGCTTTTCGAGCATGCCCTCAAACAGAGGCCAACCGAACTTAGCAAGAACAATCCATAAGATAATGAAGGCAACGAGCATTGGAATGAACTCTTCCATCTGGGGAAGAATTGCTTCAATTCCTGCTCCACTTTCTGCGGCGAAAGCGGACATTGGGCAAACTGCGGACGCAGCAGCAAAAGCGAGAACACCGCTTGTGCAGTTACGTACATATTTGCTTACAGTTGCGTTCAATTCGCTTGCCTCCTTTTCTTCTGATCGGAATTTCATCAACTCTCGTTGTATTTACTAGCCGATGAAGAAAAGAACCAAGCCGAGCAGTGCCAATGCCTCAGACATTGCAGCACCGATGAAGAAGTAGCCCATGAGCTGACCCTTCATTTCTGGCTGGCGAGCAGCGGATACGCAGAGACCGTAGGTAGCGATACCGATACCAATGCCAGGGCCGATTGCTGCGAGGCCATAGCCAACGACCTTAAGCGCAGCGATAGCGAGTGTAAGTTCCACGATTACCTCCTTTATTGGGATGAGAGCCTATCCCCCATCCTTATTACCTTTCAGCTGTAAGTTCTTATGTACCAGCTGTAGTACCAAAGTGATGCGGCAGCTTACCAACCCTTGTTAAGCTGCCGACGCCCGATATTCAGGCGCAAGCCAAAACTGTTTCTTCTTGATCAATGAGGATGGATGGCCATGCCGATGTAGGAAGAAGACAGGATGGTGAATACGTATGCCTGCAAGAATGCAACCAAAGTTTCGAGAGCATACATAAAGAACAGTAAGAAGAACCAAGCTACTGCAGGAAGTGCGGTGACGAAGTCCATATTGAATACCGCAAACTGCAAGAAGATGGTGGTTGCCAGTGAGAATACTGCCAATACCATGTGACCAGCGAGCATGTTGCCATAAAGTCGAACAGCAAGGGTCAGAACACGGATGACCATAGAAACAAACTCAAGGAACCAAATAACAGGAACCATTGGTGCGGGAACGCCGGAAGGAGCAAAGCTTTTCATGTAACGGAAAACGCCCAGCTCTTTCAAGCCGTAGAAGTTAAAGTAAATAAACGAAATTGCTGCTAAAGCCCAGGTAATAGAAATGGTACCCATAGCTGCCTTAGCGCCAGGAATCAAACCAATAACATTGGCAATAAGGATCATGAAGAACAATGTTGCCAAGAAGGGAATGTGCTTCTTAAATCCTTCACCGATAACATCGGCGCCTACGCTTTCACGAATAAAGTTGTAGCCATATTCAACTGTAGCCGTGAACTTCTTGTGGGGGATCAATTCCAGTTTGCGTCCGCTAATAAGAACAATTAGCAGAACCAAAACAAGCGCGATGAACATATACAGTACATACTGTGATACATCCCATCCCGCGATGGAAAAGACCGTCGCCGAATCAAACGAAGACGAAAGATGCTGCGCCTCCTCGACGAACTGTGAAAGTGCTTCACCCATCTTGATTCCTTACCTTTCCGTTGCCTTATTTCTTGCGTTTAGCAAGGACGTTTTTATAAACGACATAAAGAGATGTTGACACAATAAGTGCCGCAATCTCGGCTATACCAAATGGAAGAATGGATTCACGTGCAACTTGAGCGCAAATGATCATGGCGACTATCACGATGATGAGGGACACAAACGTGCCCGCCAATCCATACAGTCCCATGCTCATGGCAGAAATACTATCCGAACGCCTAGCAAGGCGCAGAGAAATAAACAATGGAAGAAATCCAATGATTCCTGCCACAATTCCTGCTGCTATAGCTGCGAGCATGCTTTCCTTTCCTTCGGTAGCGGGTCTTTTTGGCCCTTAAACCACATGAAGCATACGTGCCTCACGCCAGTTTAATTAATCATTTTCGATAACGTGCAATATACATGGGCGAATGGTTACCGAACCATCACAAATTACACGGTATCTTACCTGTTCCTTAGTTTTTTGTGACCAGTTTTCACCTGGCCAAAAACATGCAATGAACACTCTACCTTACGAACATGTTCTAAGAAACACTTTGTTTTGAAATAGATGGTTAATATTTTTATTTTGTCCGTGAATGGTTGTGAATATTGCCTTATCTACTTCAGGAGATTTTATTTATTGCCCTAAAACCTTCTCTATTTGACCAACATATTATTCGGTTTGTCCATCAAATATCCGCATTTTTATCCCCGATTCCTTCAAAAGCTCCATCGAAAGTTCATCAGGATACGGATTTTGATAGATGATTTCACTAATTCCTGCATTAATAAGCATCTTGGCACACACCACACACGGCTGCGTGGTGATATAGATTGATGCTCCCTCGATATTGATGCCATAGCGCGCCGCCTGCAACAGTGCATTTTGTTCGGCATGCAAACCACGACAGATCTCATGGCGCTGACCCGAAGGAACCCCGAGTTGCTGACGCAAACACCCAGTGACGTCACAATGTCTTAAACCAGTTGGCACTCCGTTGTATCCCGTTGCCAAAATACGACGCTCCTTGACAATCAAAGCGCCCACGCCTCTGCGCAAACACGTAGTGCGTGTCGCCACTTCATTGGCAAGCTTCATAAAATACTCGTCCCAAGAAGGACGTTCATGTTTTTCCATAGAGCAAACCTCCTCTACTGCGCAGGCCCTTCGCTCGTCACTGGAGTTCCCGTCGTTTGAAAGATGCGATCTCCCGCATCGCCCAGCCCAGGAATAATATAGGCATTCTCGTTAAGCCCTTCATCTAAGGCACAAGTATAAATGCGTACATCGGGATCAGCATCTAACACAGTGCGAATACCCTCAGGTGCCGCCACGATAACCATAATTGTAATATCTTTAACTCCGCGATTTCGCAGTGCATGCAAAGCCGCGCATATGGAACCACCTGTAGCGAGCATAGGATCTACAAGCAGTACCTGACGTTCGGCTATATATCCTGGCATTTTTGCATAGTACTCGATCGGCTTATGAGTCGTCTCATCGCGATACATGCCCAAATGAGCCACGGGTGCAGAAGGAATAACTTCAAGCATCGCATCAAGCATTGCAAGTCCCGCACGAAGAATAGGCACAATAACAGGCTCCTGCTTTGCAATGCTCTTGCATACACATGTAGCAAGAGGTGTTTTTACCTCTACCTCTTTAGTAATAAGATGCTTGGTTGCTTCGTAGCATTCAAGTAGTGTTATTTCATGAACGGTCTGTCGAAAAACCGAACTAGGCGTAATTTCATTGCGCAGTACAGAGAGCTTATGATCGATTAGCGGATGGTCTAACACCACCACACGATCCCCGAACTCATGATTTTGCACGATAATCTTCCTCCCTCAACTATGCGAAAGACGCCTTTTATCCTTGCGTACCTTCACTCTATCGACATACAGCACGACACTGATGCGATACAAAATAACTCCATTCAAGCAGAGTGCCCTCTTCTACAAGAGGGCACTCAAGATGTTACTTAAATTCTATTGAAAATTAGGATACAAAGGATGCTTTGCAAGCATTTCGCTTACTTCGCCCGCAATTTCCTGAAGGCGCGCTTCATCACTTGCACTATAAACGCTTGCTGCAATAAGTTGTCCGATTCGGGTGAATTCATCCTTAGTAAAGCCACGCGTAGTTGCCGCAGCAGATCCAACGCGAATACCGCTTGTTACAAAGGGCGAGCGTGTCTCGTTTGGAATAGTGTTCTTATTTACCGTCAAGCCTACGCTCTCAAGCACCTTTTCGGCATCCTTACCAGTAATATCTGCAGGAGTGAGATCCACCAGGCACAGATGATTGTCGGTACCACCCGACACTAAGCGAAGACCACCATCAACCATGCCTTCACCCATCGCAGTAGAATTTTCTACCACATTATCAATGTAGGTTTTAAATTCAGGCTGCAAAGCTTCACCAAAAGCAACCGCCTTAGCAGCAATAATATGCATCAAGGGGCCACCCTGAGAACCGGGGAATACTGCCTTGTCAATCTTCTTGGCGATTTCCTCATTATTAGTAAGGATAAAACCACCACGAGGACCACGCAGGGTCTTATGACTGGTGGAAGTTACCACGTCAGCATAAGGTACCGGACTTGGATGAGCGCCTGTTGCGACCAAGCCAGCAATATGCGCCATGTCGATCATTAAATAAGCGCCTACTTCATCAGCGATTTCACGCATACGCTTAAAGTCAATTACACGAGGATATGCTGATGCGCCTCCAACAATGAGTTTAGGCTTGCATTCTTTTGCGATGCGCTCCATCTCATCGTAGTCAATCAGTTCGGTTTCTGGATTAACACCATACGCTACGATGTGATAATCCTTGCCTGAAAAATTAACGGGAGATCCATGAGTCAAGTGACCGCCATGATCAAGAGACAAGCCCAAAACCGTATCGCCAAGGTTTACTAATGCCTGATAAGCTGCCAAGTTGGCATTAGCACCACTGTGGGGCTGAACATTAGCGAACTGGCAATTGAACAATTTTTTTGCACGGTCACGAGCAAGATCTTCGACAATGTCCACCTTTTCGCAGCCGCCATAATAGCGTTTTCCGGGATAGCCTTCTGCATATTTATTGGTCAGGACTGAACCCATTGCCTCCATTACCGCAGGAGAAGCAAAGTTTTCTGAAGCGATTAATTCGATAGATGAACGCTGACGTGACAGCTCCTGTTCGATCGCATCGGCAACTTGAGGGTCTTCAGCGGTAAGTTGGTTGAGGAACATAGTCGTGTTGCTCCTTTCAAGCAAGGTTCCTAGTTTTTTCTATTCGTCACACCTTAGCACATAGGATCGCAAATAAAGAAGGACGGGCATTAAACCCATCCTTCTGATACAAGCTTTTTACTTAAACGGCGAATTCTTATGATTAATTCACTTCTATGATTAATTCATCTTAGAGAGAATAATCGCCAATCATTGCATCCATCAAAGCAGTCTGATTAGCAGCGCCCTGATCAAATACCCAATTGTTTCCATCTTTGTTTACTTCAACCGTTACGGTAGTCTCAACGGGAGATGCATTGTTGATTTCGTCCATAATGGTCTGTCCGGCATAAGCATAGATCTCATCCATGGAGGTAAATCCTTGTGCGGTTGCATTTTCCTCAAAGCTTGCCTGCCAATCCATCATGATAGGACCAAGCTGCTTAGAGGTAATGGTCATTTCAGCAGTTGCCGTGTCACCATCTACCGTAATGGTGCCAATGGTATAACCAAAACCATCAATCCAAGACTTAACCAATTCCGTGCTATCGATACCCATAGTGTCAAAGGTGCTGCCAGCGCCCGAAGTTGCTTCTTCTGCCAGCATTGAAATGGTCTCATCATCAGGCTCGACAATAATGCTCATCTCTTCATCAATAGCTTTCGTGATAAGCTCCTCGTCTGATTCGCCAGCACAACCCGAAAGCGAAAAGCCCAAAGCAAGCGCTGCAATAGCGGCAACCAGCGCAATCCAAATCCTTCTTGTTTTTGTCGTTGACATAACTTCCTCCTTTTACCCCTCTTAACTTTGCGTACCCACCCAACACTCTTAAAAAGTATGGTCGGTCGTAGCTAAGATCTTTTAATCGAGCGCGTTTATCTTTGCGACACGATCCGCATGACGACCACCCGCAAATTCAGTTGCAAGGAAAGCGTCGACTATGCGCTCGTTTTCTTCGATAGAAACAAAACGGCCCGAAAGCGTGAGTACGTTAGCATCATTGTGCTCGCGGCAAAGCACTGCAAAATCTTCTCGAACAATATTTGCAGCACGAATACCTGCCATCTTATCCGCCGCAAGCGCCATACCAATACCAGTACCGCATACTAAAATGCCTCGGTCGGCAAGTCCTGATTGAACATCCTTGGCAACCGCAACCGCAAAATCAGGATAATCAACGCGATCGTCCGTATCGGGGCCCCGATCTATTACCTCAAATCCTTTTCGAGCTAAATAATCCACCAACTGCTGCTTTTGCTCGAACCCGGCATGATCAGAAGCAAGAGATATTTTCGTGACCAGGGAGTTTTCCATTAGGTGCTCCTACAAAATAAATTCACAAAATTCAATTAAAAATGACAGAAAAAACATGGTTTCGTTACATTTCACAGTATAGCGCAGCTAAGCACCCTCAAGAGGGACATTCTTTTACCAGACGTTAATTTAGTTTTCTTGCGCTTCTGTCTTTAAATCCTGCAAGGCAATCTCACGCAAGATTGCATGCTGGGTAAGCCATGCTTCCACATCGGAATAAACGGTCATTTTTCCCGGTTCGTTAAGCACTTCATGACGCATACCTGGATACAAAACAACCTCTACGTCTTTTGCTCCTGATGCCCGATAGCAACGAGCTGCCTTTTGCACTCCTTTGCCTTTAGAGCCCACAGGATCTTCTTCACCCGCAATAAAAAGAAGAGGTAAGTCATGCGGAGTAGCTTCCGCGCAATCCTTTGATACTGCCTCGGAAACGAGATCGGTAAGGGTTGCATACCCGCCTGCACTAAATCGAACACCAGAGAGCGGATCCGCACAATACGCATCAACCACTTTCGGATCAGTACTCAGCCAGTCAAATTCCGTTCTTGGATCATCAATCGCCGAAATAAACGACCCTGACACCAGCGAATAAAGAAGAGGCGATCGATACTCTTGGCCCTTAACAGCAGCTACCACCCTCGACAAGATAGTGCCAATTTTAGCGACAAAAGCAGGCTGATTTCCCGCCCCGCACAAAACAACTCCCGCTGTATTCTGGGGGTATCGCGCCGCTATCACCCGCGCGATATAACTTCCCATAGAATGACCAAACAAAAAAAGGGGCAACTCAGAATGGGAGGACTGAGTTTCTGTTGACTTCTTTGATGAAGCGGTAAGAGAAGAAAGCTTCAAGCCACTCTCTTTCAAGAAAGCCTCACGCACCCGCAAGACATCCTCCACAAGGATATCTTTACCTCCCTGCAAAGGTAAGCACCCTAAATCGTTTGCCGAAGAGGCGCTTTTGCCATGACCAATATGATCATGCCCGAATACGACATATCCCAACCCCGCCAAAAAGCGGGCAAAATGATCGTACCTGGCAATATGCTCAGACATACCATGAATAATTTGCACTATGCCTCGGCGTGTATAGGTAGAATCAGGAAGCCATATCAGCATTCGCAACCAAGAATGACCATCGCTCGAAAGCGTTGAGGTTTCACGCCGCACTACGCCATAGGAAGCATTCATAACTAACCTCCTACACCAAAGAACTCTTTGCAAGCAAGCTTGCGATATCGGATTCTGTTATTGTTCCTTCCCGCAAAAGAACAGGACGTTCTCCCAAGGAACAATCCACAACTGTAGAGGCAATCCCCCGCTTCACTTCTCCATCAGAAAGAGCAACTGCCACCTTAGAGAGAATTTCTGGCTCCAGCTCATCAAAGGAACATGCATTAGCATGTCCGGAAATGTTTGCCGAAGTGGTAGCAATAGGACATCCTAACCGCGCAATGAGGTCAGTCGCAATTTCGCCACCCGGCATGCGCATACCAACGGTACCCCTTTCGGAAAGAAAGGCATTCGCTACCTTCTCGTTAGCTTTCACAATTATCGTAAGGGGGCCAGGCCAAAATGTCTTAGCAAGGACATAGGCAGAAGAAGGAATATCTTTACCATACGTATCAAGAGCCGAAATGCTATCAACCAACCAAGCAATAGGCTTATGTTCACTGCGCTGCTTTATCTGATACAAAATTTCCGGAGAGGGAGCATGCTGTACCGAAACTCCCAATCCGAAAACGGTATCGGTAGGAAAAATTACCGCTTCACCACACATAAGCGCCTGTAAAGCCAATATAGAAGGAGAGTGCGTTTGAGTCATGGATATCACTTCTTATAGGTACAATTTGGGACTTTCCATGATAACGCCAACTACAAAACTACACACCATCCCGCAAGAAAATTGCACTATCTGGTTACAAACAAAGCGATTCAATGATTGAGCGAGCAACACGCAAGCCATCACATGCTGCCGACATTATTCCTCCCGCAAAACCGGGACCCTCTCCGCAGGGATACACGCCAGTCCCCATTGCATCAGCCCCCCTCGCATTGCAGTCCGCGCTCTTTCCATAAGCCTGCAAATCTTTTCCTCGCTTAATACGCACCGGAGAAGAAGATCTCGTTTCAGGAGCAGTCATAATTGCGCAAGGGTCGTCGAAATGAGGCAATTTCTTCCCCATTAACGGAAGAGCCTGTGCAAGCGCATCAGAAACAAAAGTAGGCAAGCATTCAGCTATAGAAGCATTAAAAGTTCCACGTCCGTATGAGGGACGAACCTTTTTGCAAACTGAAGATTCTAGCGAGGGAGCCTTTTTATTAGCAATACTAAGAGGACTTACCGTCAAAGGTTTTACTTCAGAAGATAAAGAAGGGGCACTTTCTGCTTCTTTCTCTTGCAACTTTTCTTGCGCAGCCCTCTCTGCCAAAAAATCGCCTACGCGTTGGCAAGGCGCCTGGTACGGTAGGGCGTGATACTTTTGTGCCATAGCAAATGCAGTCTGTTCGATGTGGCGCTGCAGACTAACTCCCGCCAAGACATCATCGCTACCAAAATCGCGAGGATCAACATTGACCAGCAAAGCAGCGTTTGCGTTTTCTTCTGCACGCGCATAGCGGCTCATACCGTTAGTAACTACGCCGCCTTCTTCACTGGCAGCCGCAACCACTTCGCCACCTGGACACATGCAAAAAGTGTAAACGCTTCTGCCATTCGGCAGATGAACCGCAAGTTTATATTCTGCCGCTCCAAGTGCAGGGTGATTTGCAGCTTTTCCCCATTGCGCGCTGTTGATAACCTTTTGAGGATGCTCTATGCGAACGCCGACCGAAAAAGGCTTTTGTTCCATAGCGAAGTCACTGCGCTTGCAAAGGTCAAAGACATCACGCGCTGAATGACCACAAGCAAGTACCACCTTGCTGACTGGCTGAGCGTAAATCGTTCCCTTTTCTACCTGCTCAAGACTGACTGACGAAATAGCTCCTTCTTGAAATTCCCAATCTACCAACCGCGTCCCAAAACGCACTTCTCCGCCAAGCTCTATAATCTCATTTCGCATGGTAGCCGCAATCCCTGGCAACTTATCGCTCCCCAAATGAGGATGGGACTCGATAAGAACGCTTTCAGGAGCTCCTGCATCGGCAAACCAATGAAGTACATGTTTCGCATAGGGGCTTTTTATATTTGTTGTTAACTTGCCATCCGAAAAAGTACCTGCGCCCCCTTCGCCAAACTGAATATTTGAGTGGGGGTTAAGCTTTCCTGTTTGCCCAAAAACTTCCACATCTCGCGCACGTTTTTCAACCTCAAAACCTCGTTCCACCACCACGGGACGAAGTCCGCAACGTGCTAAATACAAAGCGGCAAAAAGCCCCGCAGGACCCATCCCCACAACTAAGATTGGAGCACTCGGAGGGGTGCACGCAGGGTACTCAAGAGGGCGGTATGGTTTTGCTTGCTTTACCTGAAGACCCTTTGGCGCCTTCTTAAGCAAACGCAGTTCCATATTTTCCGAAAGTTGACAGGAAAAGGTAGTCGTAAAGTGGATTTTGGTCTTTTTTCGCGCATCAACACTGCGTCGAAGAAGAACACATTCTTCTAGTTCAGCTGGCGATATGCCAAGGGCGCGAGCAACCTCTTTTTCCTGTAAAGCCCTTTTTTCAGGGAGCATAGCATCAAGCGAAAGAGGGATCCCCGATACTTCAATCACGCTGTTTCTCCTTTTACTTCCCTGTACTCACTTAGTCCCTAAAACGCACCTTAGGCTCTGCAAGATTAGCAGACCTTTTACTTTATGTAGGGTTCGCAAGCGCACTCCCCGCCAATAAACCGGTCGTCCACGCCCAATGAAGGTTGTATCCCCCGCAGGGGCCATCAACGTCAAGAGCTTCACCTAGCACAAAAAGCCCTGGACAAGAACTGACCTCTAAAGTAAAAAAGTCCACTTCTTCGGGCTGTACTCCCCCGCGGCGCACTTGGCAGGTGCGCTCGTCAGCTATCCCCTGCATTTCAAAGGGGAAAGTCTTACAAACGGCAACTAGATGATCTATGTCGGAACTCAGCAGCTCTTTATCACCCTCGATTCCCGCCGCTTGAAGCAATGCTTCGGCAAGAGGGTCAACAACAAACCCAACAAAAAAGAGACGAGCAACAGCATTCCTTTGCTGCTCAAGGCGCTTCAGGAACATCTCGCGAAGAACTTCGGCGGTAAAATGCGGCATCAAATCCAGCAACAGAACATCGCCTGCTTCGGCATAACGCGACGCGTTAAAAATCACGATACCCGACAATCCATAACTTCGGAAAAGCACTTCACCTTCTTCTTCAAAAATCGCCCGCTCTTTTGCTTTTGCATCTGAAAGGCTTCTGTAGAGCTTGACGTTTGACTGCACTCGAATTCCATCAAGAGCACTCAAATCAGCATGCGAAAGCGATTTTGCCTGAACAGGCCCTAGAATTGGCTTCGGACTACAATAGCTGATCTGCCTGCTTGGGAGGATATTCTGCGAAGTAGCACCGCCAGAAGCAAGTACCACCTTTCGTGCCGCTATCTCAAAAGACTGGTATTCGTTTTCTCCCTTGCAGGTTTTTCCCCTTACAACAAAACCGCCAGTTTCTTGCGAAGAGAAAGCAGCTTCATGTTGCTCGGATGTTTCGGCTTTGTCCATTGATAAAGAAGATGCCGAATGGTCACAAGGTGAAATAGTCAATACCTCTGACATTTCACAGATTTCAACGCCATAGGCATCAAGTGCTTTGCGGAGCACATCGAGTACCGAATTGGCTTTTTTTGAAAAAGGATATAAAAGACCCTCAGTTCCTGGCGCTTCTTCCCAAACCAACCCCAACTGCTCAAACCATGAAAGCACCGAAGGGATGCTACTATTCTCATCCAATGCCGAAAAAACTTTTTCAACAAAAGGCGCATGGTGATATCGAGTCACCTCAAGTGAGCTATTCGAAAAATTACAACGCCCATTTCCGCTCCTCATGATGGAAGTTCCAATGCGCTTTCCCGCTTCCAGGATCACCATACGCGGACGGGCTGTTTTTGGGGTATAAACAGGATTTCCCGTATCGCTATTTCCCGTATCGCTGCCTACCGTATCGCTACCTGCCGTATCACCATCTCCCGCATTGCCATCAAAAACGCTTCGAGCGTTCAAGTTCGCATCGCAAGAGACACTCTCTGAAAAAGATGATTTACAGTTCAATGATTCGCAATTGAGTGGTTCACGATTCGTTGGTTCGCAATTTAATAGCTCACCATTCTTTGGTTCGTAATTTGACAGTTCGTGACCCCATGTGCCGCGATTCAATTCTTTACGATTGAGCAATTCAGGCTTTGCCATCTTGCCAGAGGATTGATTGCGTATTGCTTGTGCGTACGAAACCGCACAAGCAAGGCCCGAAGCACCACCGCCTACTATCACTACATCATAGGCACCCGTTGGAACCTTAGCAGAGAAGGAAGGCTTCTTTGGTTTCTTCTTATTTGATCTGTTTTGTTTCTTTGACATATTCCCATAATACCAACGAAGGGAAGCTTTCGCTTCCCTTCGAAGAATACTTTTAGTGTTCTTTGCTTTTTACAGTTCAGCTTTCCAGAGACCATGCAAATTGCAGTATTCATACACTGCAACTGCTTCCTCGCCAGGAGCAACGGTAAAATCTGCAGCAGGTGCTTCTCCTGGATTGAGCTGCTTTACCTGGAAACCATGGGTGGTCTCCAAAACAATCATGGTGATGAAATGCTCTTCTTCCATTGGATGAGCAACGCTACCAACCTCAACATGAATAACATCGCCCTGAGTTACCACAGGAACATGCTTTTCCTGAGCTGCATCAGTAACGCCTGCTTCAAGAAGCTGCATTTTTTCACCACAGCATACCAAGGGTACTCCCTTATCGAAGACCTTTACTGCGACATTACCGCAATGCATACATTTAAAAAATTGAAGTTTACTCATAAGAAACCCTCTTTCCCCTGTCTTGTCTTTCTTTGATTATAGAGTTCTATCCACCGTATATACGCATGGAATTCATTTCGTTACCTTATATAATATGATACTAAATTAGTAACATATTAGAGAACCATAAGATATTCGGTAAAAGGTTCCCCTTGCAATGAGACACACCTCCAGATCTTGGTTTTTCTTGTCCAAGATTCGAAGGTGCAGTTTATAAACAGATCTCTAGCATTTGGCCAAAATTTGGTTTATTCGAACAATTTATTCGCAAAACGCTTTGCCCTTCAGTGCTCTTTACCCGTCGACGCGTTTTGCCCTTCAGTATGCTTGTTTCTCAAACATTTTATTCGTCGAAATCGTACCGAGGCCCCTCTTGGGGATGTTTTGTTTTATACGCATAGATAACCAACCCGATTCCGATAAGAATAAGAGGCACTGACAGAACTTGCCCCATCGTAAGCCATCCACCCCACAAATAGCCAAGTTGCACATCTGGTTCACGGATGAATTCGACCATAAAGCGGCAAATCCCATAACCAATCATAAAAACACCCGTATAGGTACCACGAGGAAACGGCGGTTGCTTTCGCGATAAGACAAACAAAAGAACAAAAAGAACAATGCCCTCGAAAAATGCCTCATAAAGCTGGCTAGGATGACGCGGCTCCATTCCTGCTGCACCACCAAAGACCACACCCCAAGGCAAATCAGTCGGCGCACCCCACAATTCGCCATTTGCAAAATTGGCGCATCGACCAAAGAACAAGCCGATAGGCACTCCGATCATGGCAAGATCGACAAGCGACAAAAAAGGCATCTTGATAAGACGAGAGGCAACTACCCCTGCAATGACGGCACCCACAAATCCGCCATGGAAACTCATACCGCCTCGCGAGAAGTCAAAAATAGCAAGCGGGTTGGCCGCATACATCTCAAAGTTGTAGAACAAAACATAGCCTAATCGGCCACCAACAATGACGCCAATCATTGCGCACAGTAAAACGATGCACAAAGGGTCGAAAGTAAAACGCATTTTCCAGCGCTTTCCCACTATATACATAATAGCTATAGCGCACAAAAACCCTGCAACGTAGGCCAAGCCATACCAGCGTGCCGTAAAGGGCCCTATTGAAAAGGCAATAGGATCAAGGCTTTGATATAGTTCGTTGAGCATATAATCCTTACTCTTTTGATGCCGATTCCTTTTCTACAGGACCACGCGAAAGAAAGAATTCGCAGAAACTGCAGATGTCTTTTACATTAGCATTTCGATCAAGATCAGTACGGAAAAGTAACTCGAAATTTGAAGTAACCACGTGAGTCGGCCTGTCACAGGAAGCATAATGGCAATCAGGAGGGCAATTATCATTTGCCACCGCATGAGGACAACGTGACTGCATTTCTTCATCACATCCACGAATTTCCCAACAATGTGCCATGTTCACCAGATCCTTCACTAAATAACCTGTGTTGCAAAACGCTTTCATGCATACTAGCGCCCAGCGCAGCGAAAATTCATCCGATAAGGTGTTTCCTCGATAAAAGGAAGCTACCGCACCTTAAGCAGGAACGATAGCTTCTTTAACGACTAAACTATGCAGTGAGTAAACGATACGTTTACTGAGCAGGAACAACGCGCGTAACGCCAGGAACGCGATCCTTCAATACGCGCTCAACACCATGAGCAAGCGTCATCTGGGACATGGGGCAGCCTTTGCAAGCACCCTGAAGCTCGACGGTTACTACACCTTCTTCGTCAACGTCAACCAGCTGAACATCGCCACCATCGGCCTGAAGAGAAGGACGAATAAGTTCAAGCACTGCTGCTACATCAGATTTTTCTACCATTGGAAACTCCAATCTTTTCTTAGAGGCGCTCAGTTATTCTTCTGAGCCCTTTTTGTCTTATTCCTGGGCCATTCTAGCACGCACGAGCGCACCCACCTGTCGGAAATCTTCAAGGAGCACATCTCGCTTCGAACGGTCATAAATTGCTGCAGCAGGATGAAATACAGGAAGCACCACAAAGCGCCCTGCTTGTTGCACCGTCCCTCGCAATCGAGTAATTCCGGTACCGGTACGCAAAATAAACTGAGTAGCAAAATTACCCATCGTCACAATAATCCAGGGATCGATCGATTGGGTCTGCTCTCGCAAAAAGGGTGCGCAGGCTTCAATCTCATCTGCTTGAGGATTACGATTCGAAGGAGGACGGCATTTCAGCACGTTGGCGATAAACACCTCTTCGCGCTTCAAACCCGCTTCTTCGAGAAGCTCATCGAGAAACTTTCCCGCAGCACCTACAAAAGGTTTTCCTTGAAGATCTTCATTCTTCCCTGGCGCCTCTCCCACGATTAAGACCCGCGCATGAGGATCACCATCGCCAAATACAATGTTGGTACGCGTCTCACAAAGAGCACATGCTTGGCAATTTTCCACCTGAGCCCGAATTGCATCCAAAGGAAGTTTTTCCACCTGCATAACGTACTCCTATCGATAAAAACGAGGCATACGACGAGAGAAATTACATACCAATTCGTAGGGAATAGTGGCAGCACGATTTGCCATTGTATCAATGGAGCAATCTACGGTCTCATGTGAGCCTGCGATCAGCACTTCGTCTCCTATTTGGGGATCCAGCGTTTTGATGTTGGCACGTGAGCGTAAATCCACTTCAAACATACATTGGTCCATGCAGATATTACCTACCTGATGAACTGCGCGATTCTGATAGGCAAAATCGATTTTCCCCGACAACAAACGCATAAGACCATCAGCATATCCAACGGGCACCGTACAAATTTTTACGCTACCAGGACTACGATAATTCATCCCGTAGCTCACGCCTTCGCTCATCGGTACCACCATTACATTGGTGATGCGCGCATGAACACTCATTGCGGGACGCAAGTCAATCAGACGATGCGTATCAGGAGCTGGCTGATATCCATACATAGCAATGCCTAAGCGCACCATATCGAAATTGGTTTTAGGGAATCGATAAGTCGCAGCAGAATTATCGCAGTGAACAATTCCGGGATTAATACCGGCAGCCTCGACAGCACGCATCGCTTCCACGAAGTGATTGATCTGAATTTGGAAATCGAGCGTTTCAAGAGAATCGGCCGTCGCGAAATGGGTAAAGCAACCCTCAAGCTCAAGCGCTCGATGAAAGCTAACTTGAGATAAAAATTCCACTACGTTATTAAAACGTACCCCGATGCGGTTCATACCAGAATTGATCGCGAGATGATAAGGAGCTTTTATTCCTTGTGCATCAGCGGCTTCGGCATATGCGATCGCAAATTCGGAGGTATATACCGCAGGACGAATTTGATAATAAAGCAAAAGCGGAATTGCTTCAGCGGGAGGCTGCGAAAGAATAAGAATGGGTTCGCGCATGCCTGCTTCACGCAGCTCAATGCCCTCATCCACCGTGGCAACACCGAGATAGCTTGCTCCTGCACTGCAGGCAGCCTTCGCTACCTCCAGCGCTCCATGACCATAGGCATCAGCCTTGACCACCGCCATAAGACGGCAGCTATTAGGGAGGAGACGCTTTGTCTGCATTACGTTGTACTGAATAGCGCTTCGATCAATTTCCACCCACGCCCATCGACGATCGCGCTCATCGATGGTAGCAAGTTCTTCTTTGGTGGGAGCATCAGTTATATTGCTTGGACGCGAAGCGTGCGAACGGGAATACTGATAGTTGGATGAGCCCTTTATAGCACTCCCCGTAAAGGCACCCGATTGACGACTGGATGCATGATTTGCCGCAGAGGCATTTCTATAATCCGCTACCGAATTTTTTGGGCGATTCACAAAGCCCGTAAACCCATTAGGTAAGTCTTGCACGAAAGTTCCTTCTTCCTGAAGTTCTTCCTGAAAAGCTAGTATCCTTTTCGTAAAAGCTGTTACCTTTATTACGCAGACAAAAGCTGTGAGTAACAGTTTTTTATGTAACTAGAGAAGTATAGCGCGAAAGAAGGCTCTGCATGCATTGCCTTTCTAAGCGTCGCACAAAGCACAGTACTTGGCGTTATTTGTTCATAACGAACGACGAGCAAGCCACGGCGCTCGCCCACAACACTTGCCTATAATAGCTAGTTGCAACGCTTAACTGCAACGCTTAGCCACAGCGTCGATTATTACCAAAACAAAAGGACCCTGTCATGCCTTTCTCGATAGAACGAAATGACTTAGCCTCTGTATCTGCCGATGTCATTATTGTTGCCGCAAATGAGGATTTGCAAATTACTGGCGGCGTCGGAAAAGCTGTTGCGCAAGTGGCAGGATTCGGAAAAGTGCAAGAGGCGTGCAATGCAATAGGACACTGTCCCACAGGCAGCGCTGTTGTGACTCCCGCCTTTGATCTTCCCGCTCAAGCAATCATCCATGCAGTGGGTCCTGTTTGGCAAGGTGGCACGCACAATGAAGTAGCTTCGCTTCGCAGCGCCTACGACGCTGCCCTTTCTCTTGCTGCAGAAAATAATGCCTCCTCTATCGCCCTGCCATTATTGTCTGCAGGAGTATACGGATTTCCTGTAGATATATCTCTTTCTGTAGCGCAAAATGCCATACACGATTTTCTCGATTCACATGATTCCGAAATTCGTTTGGTGTTATTTGACCACAGCGCACTTCAGGCAGGTCTTTTGGCGTACGACCGCATCAAGGAATATATCGATGATGTGTACGTTGATAAGCATTCCTCTGCCCGCGAAAAAACGCGTGAAGCTGATGACGAAGTTATTTACGCAGCAGCCCTTGCAGCCGAAACGTTTGGTCAATCTCCTTGCCTCTCCGAATTGCTTAGCTCATTGGATGCCTCTTTTTCCACTACTCTACTTTCACTTATCGATGCCAAAGGTATGACTGATGCACAAGTTTACAAACGGGCAAACATGAGTCGCCAACTCTTTAGCAAAATTCGAAGCGATGCGCTTTATAAGCCAACAAAGAAAACGGTGCTTGCACTTGCTATTGCTCTTGAGTTGGATTTGGACGCTACCGAGGACTTACTTCGCCGTGCTGGATTTGCGCTTTCCCACAGCAACAAAGCAGACATTATTGTTGAGTATTTCATAACGAATAATCAGTTCGATATTTTCGAGATCAATGCAACGCTCTACGCTTTTGATCAGCCTCTTTTGTAATTATCGTATTTCGCGTTTACTGTTCGCCATACTTCCCCTTCGTTAAGGTCGGCTATCTAATACCAGCCGTTCGGTGCCAAACATCCAGTGTCAACCACCTAATGCCAACTATCTAATGTCAACCACCAGTTGACCTACTAAAGCATTACCGCGCGTATTCTTCTTCCTGCAAGCAGACAAAGTAACAGCAGGAGGATATATCATGAAAAAGGACTTAACTGAACTGGTATTTATCGTTGATCGCAGTGGTTCTATGAGTGGTCTTGAAACTGACACTATAGGAGGATTCAACGCAACCCTCAAAGCCCACAAAGAAGCAGATGGTCAAGCAGTTGTCTCAACTGTGTTGTTCGATCACGAGACTAAAGTCTTACATGACCGAATGCCAATTGAAAACGTTTCCCTAATGACGGAAAGAGACTACCAGGTTCGTGGATGCACTGCACTTTTAGATGCAGTAGGCGGTGCGATTCACCGCATCAGCACGATTCATAAGTATTTACCAGAAGACTACAAGCCAGAACACACCATCTTTGTTATTACGACCGACGGCTTGGAAAACGCAAGTGTTCACTACACCTACCAACAGGTAAAACATCTTATTACCGAAAAGGAAGAAGCTGGTTGGGATTTCCTTTTCTTAGGCGCAAACATCGACGCAGCAGCAGAGGCAATCAAAATCGGTATTCCTGTAGCTCGCGCTGCAACGTTTATCGCAGATACAGAAGGAAGCAAAACTATGTTTGGTGCAGTTTGCGCTGAAACTATCAACATGAGAACGGGATGTTCACAGCGGGATGAATCTTGGAAGGGCTCAATCGAGCAAGATACGGCTGCCCGTAAATAACGAGATCAGCTAGCACCCAATAAATAGCGTTAGGCGAGTAGCTCCAGGTAATTAACCCACAGCAATAGCTAGGCAGCCTGCGCTAGGTAGATAACTCAAGACAGCTAGCACCGAGCCAAATAGCATCTGGCAGAAAGCGAAGAAATAGCGCTGGACAGGCAGCGTCCGATAAATAACGCCAGCAAATATCGTTAAGCAGGCAGCACTAGGTAAACAACCCCACGAAAGCATTGACGTACATCGGGATATTACATGGATGAAATACATGCGGTAGTTGTCACGCCAACACGCGACAATACCCGCAATGAGCTAATATACTCACCCGTATACACTCACACACATACGACCGCACGTATCCGACCGCACGTATTTCCGCAATAGACCAAGGTGCCCGCAAAGTGAATTTTAGTTTGCTTTGCGGGCGATACCAGCATACACAAGCAAAGCAGCGTAAATAAAGCAACCGATAGCTGGGTAGTCTGACCCATAGGCGTAAGTCAAATCGCCCAAATACCGAATGCCAGGATTAAGGATTACCAAAACTGAATAGATGAAAATAACACAGCTGATTGCAAAAGCGACAATCATTACGGCGACTCGTTTTTCACTTGGAGTTTTTAGCAATATAACTATCGACACCGCCAAAAGCAGGGCAAACAAAAACATTGGAGATTTAGCAAAAACATAATTTAGAATCATTCCAATAATTTGGTTATGCATAGCCATCTGCACGGTCATATCAAGAAAAGGGCTATCAAATCTACTGAGTGACTCAGAAACATAGCTTTCATACAGAGGAATTACTAAGCATGTCAGAATAGGCGCGATTATCGCAACGAATATAAAGGGTATTATAGTGCGATTCTTTTCTTCATTTGAAACAATCATAGGAATGCCTCCTATCAAGCATTGTTTTTAACATAATGCCTGATGAGACCCTTATGCGCAAGTGCTATTGCGGTAATATTGTTGTGCGGTACATCACACTGCGAAATCCATAATTCCAAATTAAAATCGAAGCTTGTTCACAAAAAGGACCGAAAGGGAGTGCGGCAGAATGTTGGACCGCTGTAAGGATCGTATTTCTTATGACACGACGTAGCCCTACCATCCAGGAAAGGACTGCGTATGTACAGAAAAGAAGGTCTGGATTTTCATATAGCGCACATTTGGATACTAAAGTATCATCCCTGCCAAATACCATCCCCATTAAAATAGCTACCCCTACTAAAATGTCACCCCTTTTAAAAGTGGCAATCTCGTTAAAACGTTACCCCTTTTAAAAAGCAGTGCCCTCATCAAAACACCACCCTTATATAAGCATCACTCTAAAAAACGCCACCCCCGTTATAGGAGTGGCGTTAAAAGTTAGGTTGGTTTTGAGCTGTGTCCTAATGCCAATACGTTTTGTATGGTTAATGCGCCCTATAAAACATCGGACATCTAGCTCGTATGGTTAATGCGCTGCATAGCATCAGTACTTCTAGCTCAGGTACATCTAGCACAGCGTCAATATACCTAGATGTAGCATCGTCAAATCCAACCTGCATCATCTCGATTTCAGTGACAATGCATCCTAGTTAGGCCCCGCACTGCATCATTTCCCTTGATTGCAGCACTATTACGACTCTGACAATTATTGCCGCATTAGTGACTATTATATTGCCGCGTTAATGATTGATATATTGCCGCGTTAGCATTGCTGCATTAGCGATTAATATTGTAGAACGCTTTCATGCCCGCATACTGACCAGCATCGCCCAACTCTTCTTCGATGCGAAGAAGCTGATTGTATTTTGCAACACGATCAGAACGGCAAGGAGCACCTGTTTTAATCTGTCCAGCATTTGTAGCAACCGCTAAGTCAGCAATGGTTACATCTTCGGTTTCACCCGAGCGGTGAGACATAATGCACGCATATCCTGCTTGCTTTGCCATTTGAACAGCTTCCAACGCTTCAGTCAGAGAACCGATCTGGTTTACCTTGACCAGAATTGCATTAGCACATCCCAGCTCAATGCCCTTAGCAAGACGCTTAGGATTAGTTACGAACAGGTCATCGCCAACCAGCTGAACTTTGTCGCCGATACGATCAGTCAACGCCTTCCAGCCATCCCAGTCCTCTTCAGCCATACCGTCTTCGATGGAAATAATAGGATACTTTTCAACAAGTGCGGCCCAGTATTCGACCATTTCTTCGCTGGTTAATTCGCGATCTTCGCCTGCCAAAACATATACACCACGTTCTGCATCATAGAATTCGGTAGATGCCGGATCCATAGCAAACATGATGTCTTCGCCTGGCTTATAACCTGCTTTTTCGCAAGCCTCAACAATGTACTTCAATGGTTCTTCGTTGGTGGTGAAGTTAGGAGCGAAACCACCTTCGTCGCCTACGCCGCCGCCAAGACCAGCCTCATGAAGAACCTTCTTCAAGGTGTGATAGATTTCTGCACACCAACGAAGCGCCTCAGCAAAAGACTGGGCCCCTACCGGCATAATCATGAACTCTTGGAAGTCCACGTTGTTGTCAGCATGCTCGCCGCCATTGAGAATGTTCATCATAGGAGTTGGCAGCATATTTGCATTTACTCCACCAACATATTTATAGAGAGGAAGTTCTGCAGATTCCGCAGCCGCTTTAGCTACCGCTAAAGATGCGCCCAAAATTGCATTTGCACCAAAGTTGCCTTTGTTTTCCGTGCCATCAAGAGCAATCATTTCTGCGTCGATTTCGCGCTGATCTTCCGCTTCCATGCCAATCAGAGCATCGGCAATGTCCTCGTTTACATGAGAAACTGCCTTGAGCGTGCCCTTGCCAAGATAGCGCTCAGAATCCCCATCGCGCAACTCAACTGCCTCAAAAGCACCCGTAGATGCACCAGATGGAACCGCCGCACGACCCATTGCGCCGTCGTCAAGAATTACCTCAACCTCGACCGTAGGATTACCGCGGGAATCCAGAATTTCGCGACCAAACACATCGATGATGGTAGCCATTGAATTTCCTCCTTGGAGAGTGTTTTACCAAACGCATCAATGATACCACGCCTCTTTAAGTCGAGTTTAAAACTTGCTTTTTTCTAAGATGTTCCGCATCAAACGGCGCGTAGAAAAGAATGTGCGGCTACAAAAACAGAACAAACAGTACACAGCAAAGCAAGGAAAAACCCAAAAAAATGATTTGAGGAAACGACAGACTTTTACCGTAAAGACTTGTTCGCTTTTTTGCCCCATAGCATCGTGCGTCCATTGCTTGTCCCAAATTTCCAGCCCTCCTAAACATTCCAACCACTAAGGGAACAAGAACCACACGCCAAGATAGAACGCGAGTCAGTAAGCCACCCTCTTCAAATCGAGCACCCCGTGCCTTTTGTGCTTGGCGAATCTGTGTAGCCTCCGATGCCATCATGGGAATAAAACGAAGCGCAAGAGCAAGAATCAACGCGATGTTATCTACGGAAACGAATCGACGCAAACCCGAAAAGAGCGAAGAGAACGCATGAGTAAGTGCTTCTGCGGTAGTAGTAAACGAAACCACATAAGTTGCAAGCAGAATCAGGAACACGCGCACAGCGTACGTAAGCCCAATCATGCATCCTTGCGGATTAAAGCCAAAAGTACCCCAAAGAGCAATTGGTTCCCATCCCGCCATAAAGCCCGCAAATCCATCTGCTGCGTGAGAAACTTGCGTTATGTCAAAGGTAAACGCATTGCAAATCCAGATAAAGACAAGAAGCACCAGCAGAGGAAGAGACATCTTCACAAAACGCAAAAGCGGAAGTCTCGCAACAAGAATTAATGCGGCGATCACCAAAGCCCCTAGACTAATACCCCACCATGTTTTAACCAGAAATAAAGCAACCGAAAGAAAACAAAGGAGCAGAAGTTTAATGCGTGCATCGCAACGATGTATACCTGAAGTTCCTGGTATGTAGAGAGAAAACACTGTGCTCATACGTTATTTCGAAGCTAAGTTTATGCCTTACCTTTAGGAAGCCTCATTTCGCTACAACGACGCTCCGCTTTGCACCCAGCCATGAGTTGCGTAATTAGTATCGTCATTCCAGAGACATACCGAGCCTTTCGCAAGTGTCGAAGGGACATCGATAATTCGCTGGTTTCGCGAACCACGAAAGCGCAACGTTATATCATGCTCAGATTCTATATAGGGACCATCTACCAAAACATCAATATAGGTCAAAAGCTCTTCAGTTACTTCGGTATGTCTTTTTGATTCGGGATTAGTCAAATCCTCAAATACATCACCGGTATAGCACCAGATTGTTTTTTCAGGGTAGGCCTGTTTTGCCGCACGAACAAAGGGAAGCAACGCACGCTGATTTTCTGGCTCCATAGGCTCCCCTCCAAGAAGTGTTATTCCATCAACAAACACTCCTGAAAGACTGGCGATGATCTTTTGAGCTACCGCATCGGTAAATTCTTCTCCGTAAGAAAAACTCCACGTTTCTGGCTGAAAGCAGTTTTTACAATGATGAGTACACCCTGAAACAAAAAGCGTAGTGCGCACCCCTTCACCATTCGCAATATCGCAGTATTTTATTTCAGCGTAGTTCATAGCCCTTCCCCATATTTATCTACCATGTGCGCGAAAAATCAAATTCTGGCACAAAAGCTTGAGTCGTGTACTGTTGTGAGCCCTTTTTCAGTCATGTTATTCTACAAAAACTAATTATTTGTAGAATAACATGGGTTTTTAGTCTTGAATGAATCGACCAATCAGCAAAAAACTATGCACATAATACCTTTTTGTGTCAAAATCGCGCTTTCAACGACACACATAGCAGTTTGTATCAGCCACAATTCGAAGTACTGTGCACGAATGCTTTACACGCGAATGCTTACAAGACAATTCTTCAACGATTCATGCCACACATCTCGGGTATCAAACATGCAACACAGCTCGAAGATCAAGCATGCAGCACAGCTCGGACATCGAACCTGTAACACATCTCGGATATCAAACACGTGCAACCAGAGCATACGATGAATTGCGCAGATGCTTAATCCGAATTTTTGGCCCGTTTTAAATGAGAGACACAATACAAGGATTATACGCAATGCGGGTTTTGCACGGGACCTCTCCAATACCGCAAGTTTTCTACGACCCTTTACGGTGCTTGCCGAAACATCTAAGCAAATTTTAGCCTAACGCCTCAAACGATTATTCATCCGCATAGCGGATGAATAATCGTTTCGGACTCATTATCGTTTCAGACGCTTCGCGTCCTCACCGAGCTGAAGCCTCAAACAAAATCAGTGGGCTGATGTAATATCAGCCCACATAAACTAGTCGCATGTAAGCACAAAGCGTTTTTCAAAACAAAGATATCTACGAAGAAATTCTACAGATGCAAAACGCGATCACGAATCTCTTCAGTACGTCCCTGATTCCAGAACTGAGTTCCGATATATCCGCACGTACGACGCGCTACATTGAGCTTCTCTTGATCACGGTTACCACAATGAGGGCATTCCCACACCAGCTTGCCATCGTCTTCGACAATTTGGATTTCCCCATCGAAACCGCATACCTGACAGTAGTCGCTCTTAGTGTTGAGTTCGGCATACATGATGTGATCATAGATAAACTGCATTACACGAATAACAGCCTTCAAGTTGTCCTGCATGTCGGGAACCTCTACGTATGAAATCGCTCCGCCAGGAGAAAGCTGCTGGAACTGGCTTTCAAATTGAAGCTTGGTAAAAGCGTCGATTTCTTCAGAAACATGCACGTGATAGCTGTTTGTGATGTAGTTCTTGTCTGTTACTTCAGGAATTACACCAAAGCGACGTTGCAATGCCTTAGCAAACTTATACGTAGTCGACTCAAGGGGCGTTCCATAAAGCGAGAAGTCAATATCGGTTTCGGCTTTCCACTCAGCACATTTGTCGTTCATTTTTTGCATTACCGCCATTGCGAAAGGCGTCGCTTGCGGATCAGTGTGGCTATAGCCGGTCATGTATTTTACACACTCGTACAGACCTGCATATCCCAAGCTAATGGTGGAATAGCCGCCATAAAGCAACTTATCGATAGTTTCGCCCTTCTCAAGACGAGCAAGAGCGCCATACTGCCACAGAATAGGAGCCGCATCTGAAAGCGTGCCTTTCAGTCGGTTATGACGACACATCAATGCCTTTTTGCAAAGCTCTAAGCGCTCTTCGAAAATCTCCCAGAATTTGTCCATATCACGATAGGACGAGCAAGCCACATCCACCAAGTTAATTGTTACTACGCCCTGATTAAAGCGCCCATAGTACTTAGGCTTGCCAGGCTCATAGTTGCCCGCATTTGCAACGTTGTCATACCCGTTACCAGAGCGGTCGGGGGTCAGGAACGAACGACATCCCATGCAGGTATAACAATCACCTTCACCTGGCTTTTCACCCTTGGATAGCTTGAGCTCGAACATTTTCTTTTCAGAAATATAGTCAGGCACCATACGCTTAGCGGTGCATTTTGCCGCAAGCTGGGTAAGGTAGAAATATTCGGAATCTTCAGATACGTTATCTTCCTCTAACACATAAATGAGCTTAGGGAATGCAGGAGTAATCCAAACGCCCGCTTCGTTCTTTACGCCTTCATAGCGCTGACGCAGCACTTCCTCGATGATGATGGCAAGGTCGTGCTTTTCCTGATCGTTGCGAGCCTCGTTCAGATACATAAAGACCGTCACGAAAGGAGCCTGTCCGTTGGTTGTCATCAAAGTTACAACCTGATACTGAATGGTTTGAACGCCACGACGAACTTCATCGCGCAGACGCTCTTCAACAATAGACGTAAGTTGTTCTGCGGAAGGCTCTACACCAACCATGTTCAATTCATGAATGACTTCACGGCGAATTTTCTTGCGACTGATATCAACAAAGGGAGCCAAGTGAGTGAGCGAAATGGACTGCCCGCCGTACTGGCTTGAAGCAACCTGAGCGATAATTTGCGTTGCAATGTTGCACGCCGTCGAGAAGCTGTGCGGCTTTTCGATCATGGTGCCCGAAATTACCGTGCCATTTTGAAGCATGTCTTCGAGGTTTACCAGATCGCAGTTATGCATATGCTGCGCAAAGTAATCAGAGTCATGGAAGTGGATAATACCCTCTTCGTGAGCACGAACAACATCTTCAGGTAAGAGAATACGCATTGCTAAGTCTTTGGAGACTTCGCCTGCCATATAGTCACGCTGAACGGAATTAACCGTTGGGTTCTTGTTGGAATTTTCCTGCTTAACTTCCTCGTTATTGCACTCGATAAGGGAAAGAATTTTGTCGTCGGTCGTATTGGACTGACGTTTTAAGTTCTGAACATAACGATAGATGATATAACGACGGGCAACCTCGAATTTATGAAGTGCCATAATTTCGTTTTCCACCAAGTCCTGAACTTCCTCAACGGAAACCGTATGGCCAGCTTCTTCGCACTTGTCCGCTACATTGTGAGCAGCGTAGTCAATTTGACGCGGAGTAAGACGTTCGCTTTCCGGTGATTCATCGCTCGCAGCCTTAATAGCGTTTGCGATTTTAGTGATATCAAAAGTCACTTCGGAACCATCGCGCTTGATGATTTTCATCCGTACAATCCCCTCTCGGTTGCTAGTTTTTTCGTGCACCAGCTATAACAAAAAGCTCCGCAGGTAATCTTCTTTGCTTTAACCGCAATTCCTTAGGGAGCTTCGTTGGTTATCTGCCGTTAGATACTATACACAATCTGGCACAACATATTGTGACAATTTAGAGGTTTTCCTACTATTTGTAGTAATTTTTAGATTAATGGTACAAATTTAGTAGCATTTTACATAAATACACACCAATTGAGGAGATTCGTTTTCAACAATACAGGAGCAATACAGGAAACAAACCCTGAAATTCAAACAACTCTCGACTTTGTTTTTGGTTTAGACACATGGAATTGAGTATCCTAAACCATATTTGAATACTCTAGAAGATTCTTATTTCAAGAGAATTCTTTATTATTCTTTGACGAAGTCTATTATTTAGGATTTCTTTTCAACTTTAGTGCCGCACTTCGGACACGTTACCAAAAGTTTGCCTTTTCCCTTTGGCACATTTAGAACCGTATTGCAGCCTTTGCATCTGAAATAGAGTGTAGTGTTGCGATTTTCCCATCGCTTATTGGTTAAACGCCACCACGCTTTTGGTTTCTGCATTACTTCTTGATACTTTTCCAACTCACGCGCTCGAGCTGAATAATTTTTTGAGTAACAGCGGAAAATTCCCCACACGAATGCTGCGAGTGACAGCAGTGAAACGAATGGGATTCCGAAAATAAAGTTGATTACCGTCAACGCACACCCAACAATAATCAACGCTTGAGTCATTTCGTCGATACCATATCGACCTTGCATCCATTGCGCAATGCGCATTTGCCAATTTGTGTTTCCGCCACGTGCCACGCTATTTCCACGTCCTTTATAGGTTTCCTTCGTAGGTCAGATTCGCAAGCATTCGCCTTTCGGCTTTTACCAGTAAACCGCTAGAATACATGCGGTAGTTGCGATCTATGTCTTTCTTCCCTTTTATATTAATCGGACGAGATATAGAGCCAGCAAATTTGCACGAAACTCCTACGAAGGAACTACAAAACAGGCATAACTCCTAATCAGATCAACCTACAATCTTTGCCTGAGCATAGGCATACGCATCGGCGGTATACACCTCATCATTGTTTTCCTGGGGACGTTCGCCCGGTGTAAGCGTCTTCTTCACAACGCCCGGAACGCCTGCCACCAACGAATACGGCGGGATTACGGTTCCTTCCTTAACCAACGCTCCTGCGGCAATAATGGAGCCTTCACCGATTACCGCACCATTCATCACAATCGCACCCATGCCAACAATTACTCGGTCTTCGATTGTCGCACCATGAATGATTGCCGAATGCCCAATCGAAACGCGACTACCAATTCGAATGGGACAATCGTAATCAGCATGCAGCATAGTATGGTCCTGGACATTGCTCATTTCTCTAACACTGACAGAAGCAACCTCTGCGCGAATTACCGCATTGAACCACACGGAACTATCTTTTCCGAGCGTAACGTCGCCGCATATTGTGGCGTTTTCAGCTATATAAGCCGCCTGAGACACATCGGGAGCCATTCTTTTGAATTCGATAAGCACTTTAAAATCCTTTCGCGCCATTCCCTCAAATCACGCACCAGTTAAAAGGATCGACGTACCGCACACATCACCTATTGTTAAGTATCTCTACCTCTCTTGTACTTCATCAGGCGAAACACATACAGGAGCCCGTAAAAGCGAAGATTACTCAAAGTCCCGTTAGATATCCTTCGTTTCGCCCAAACGCCCAATGCTTTCGTCTAAATGCTCCTCTATACAAAAATAGACCCCCGATTTCTCGAGGGTCTATTAAAATGCGTTTGGATTTTAGAAGCTTGGTTGCACTCAATGGTTGTGTCGAATAGTCGTACTAAACGACAATGCCAAATAGCAACCTTAAACGCTCATAGCAAGAGCCAAACCTAAGAAGTAGACAAAGTGGTTTGAACAACCGTTAACTACTCAGCCTTCTTTTCCTCGGCCTTTTCTTCTGCAGCTTCTTCGGTGGTTTCAGCTGCTTCTTCTGCAGCCTCTTCCTTAACCTCTTCAGCTTCTTCAGCCTTGGTCTCCTCAGCCTTAGGTGCTTCTACAGCCTTAGCAGCCTTCTTCTCGGCAGGCTTTTCAGCCTTTTCCTTTTTCTGAACTGGCTCGGTGCAAAGCTCCATGATTACCATAGAAGCATTGTCGCCCTTACGATTGCCAAGCTTCAGAATGCGAGTGTAGCCACCCTGGCGATCAGCGAACTGACCCTGAGCAACCTTCTCGAATACCTCGCGTACGAGTTCCTTGTCACCGAGAGCAGCGATGGCAAGACGACGAGAGTGGAGGTCGCCCTTCTTTGCCCAGGTGATGATTTTATCAACATCAGGGCGAATTTCCTTAGCGCGAGCCTCAACCGTCTTGATGCGGTCGTTGGTGAACAGCGCACAAACCAGGCTCTTCTTCATTGCCTTGGTGTGGCTGGCATCGGTGCCAAGCTTACGCCCCTTCTTGTAATGCCTCATCTTATATCTCCTATTGCTTCAAATTGAGGTCCATAGAAATGAGCTTGTCCTTCACTTCTTCGATGGACTTCGCGCCAAAGTTCCTAATGTTGAGCAAGTCGTTTTCAGAGTATTCAACCAACTGACGAACAGAATGAATACCTGCACGCTTCAAGCAGTTGTAAGAACGTACGGAAAGATCCAAGTCCTCAATCTGCTTATCAAGCTCAGCGTTTGTTTCCTGATTTTCAGGAGCGAAGATAGAAACAACTTCTCCGTCTTCGTCTTCCTCGACTTCATCAAGCATCAAGAATGCGCCCATGTACTGGTTAATGATGTTCGCAGCGCTGCAAACTGCTTCCGTTGGGTTAATGGAACCGTCGGTTTCCACTTCCAGCGTAAGCTCATCGTAGTCAGTACGCTGACCAACACGCGTATCGGAAACGCTCATTGAGCAGCGACGTACCGGTGAGAACAGTGAATCAACATGAATGATGCCGATTGGATCTTCGGTACGCTTATTGCGCTCTGCAGACACATAGCCACGACCAACACCGATGCGAATGGTCATATCGAGCGTGCCGCCGTCAGCAACCGTTGCAATAACATGATCGGGGTTGATCAGAGTGAATTCCGTAGGAACCTCAAGATCAGCACCAGTCACCGTGCAAGGACCTTCAGCATGCACGTGAGCCGTAGCTTCGGTGATGTCGGAGTTAAGGGCGCTGAATACCAGGCCCTTAACATTCAAAACGATATCGGTAATGTCCTCGATTACACCTTCAGCAGTGGTGAACTCATGCTGAACGCCTTCGATCTGGATTGCAGTTGCCTTAGCACCATCCAAAGAGGACAGTAAAACTCGACGCATGCAATTACCGAGGGTGTAACCGTAGCCACGCTCCAGCGGCTCCACGACGAATCGGGCAATTGTGTCATTGACCTCTTCAATCGTTACTGTCGGCCTCATGAACTCTGTCATATTGAATAAGCCTCCTTAATAAACCGCAGTGCGTACGTTACTTAGAATAGAGCTCGACGATAAGCTGTTCGTTGATATCCAAATCAATCTGGTCACGTTCAGGAAGGGTTAAAACGCTGCCCTGAAGCTTTTCAATGTCTACCTCGAGCCAAGCAGGAACCTGAACGCCTTCATTAGAAACGAGAGCGCTCTTAATTACGAGAAGTTCCTTAGCCTTAGGAGCAACAGAAACAAGATCGCCTGGACGTACGCGGAACGAAGGAATGTCTACGCGACGACCATTTACATGAATGTGACCATGGGTCACAATCTGGCGAGCTTCTTTACGAGTCTTAGCAAAGCCAAGACGGAAAGCTACATTGTCGAGGCGAGATTCAAGGATTTGCATAAGGTTGTCACCGGTAACACCAGGCATAGCCTTTGCACGCTTGAAGTAGCCACGGAACTGCTTCTCGAGAACGCCATAGACAAACTTTGCCTTCTGCTTCTCGCGCAGCTGCATACCATATTCAGATTCCTTGCGACGACGCTTTGGCTGACGGTTGGATTCCTTCTTGCTGCTGTAACCCAGAACAGCAGGGTCCAGACCGAGCTGACGACAACGCTTGAGAACCGGAGTCCTGTTAATTGCCATAATGTATCGATCCTTTCAGTTAGACGCGACGACGCTTGCGCTGACGGCAACCGTTGTGCGGAATAGGGGTGCAATCCTGGATGCTTGCTACTTCAAGGCCTGCTGCCTGAAGGGAACGGATAGCGGTCTCACGACCAGAACCTGGGCCCTTCACAAAAACAGAAACCTTCTTCAAGCCATGCTCCATAGCGGTCTTAGCTGCTGCTTCAGCTGCCATCTGAGCTGCAAATGGCGTGGACTTACGAGAGCCCTTGAAGCCTACGGTACCAGCGGACTGCCAGGAAATTACATTGCCCTGAGGATCCGTGATGGAAACGATCGTGTTATTGAAAGTGGATTTGATGTGCGCAGCGCCAACAGCAATGTTCTTACGTTCAGAACGCTTGATGCGGGTGCGGACGTTTTTCTTAGCTGCCACTAGTTACACCTCTACTTCTTCTTGCCGCCGATTTGCTTACGAGGACCCTTGCGGGTACGAGCGTTCGTGTGAGTGCGCTGACCGCGAACGGGCAGGCCACGACGATGACGCAGACCGCGATAGCAACCGATCTCCATGAGGCGCTTAATATTCTGAGAAACTTCGCGATGCAGGTCACCTTCAGTGGTGAGGTGCTCCTGGATATAGTCACGAAGCTTGGAAAGTTCATCTTCAGTCAGATCGTTGCAGCGAGTGTCTGGATTTACGTCAGTTTCTGCGAGGATCTTCTTGGAGGTGGTAAGGCCAATGCCGTAAATGTAGGTCAAGCCGACTTCAATGCGCTTGTCGCGAGGAAGGTCGACACCAACGAGACGTGCCATGAATTAATTTCCCTTTCTCTTTAACCCTGACGCTGCTTATGACGAGGATTCTCGCAAATTACGAGTACCTTGCCATGACGTCGGATAATCTTGCACTTGTCGCACATTTTCTTGACCGAAGGACGTACCTTCATAATTCAATTCCTTTCGGTAAATGCGTTCTTTTCTTTATTACCACGCCCAGCCGCAGGCGATGATTGGTAAAGATTTTTCGCTTAGTAAATAATTACTACCTGCTAAACATTTCGATAGCCAACAAATAGGCGAACATTACGCAATTAACTCTGTTCGCACACAAAATCACCACATTTCGAGACACGAAACGTGGTAAATCGTCGCTTATTTATAACGATAGGTAATACGACCGCGATCCAAGTCATACACTGAAAGTTCAACTTGGACCTTGTCTCCGGGAAGAATCTTGATGTAGTGCATACGCATCTTTCCAGAGATATGAGCCAATATCTTGTGCCCATTTTCAAGTTCTACCCTAAACATTGCGTTTGGGAGAGCTTCGAGAACTGTTCCTTCTAATTCAATTGCATCTTCTTTTGCCACAATTGCTCCTTCAGGCAAATAAGTAGACGAGCGACAAATGGGTATGTTACCAAAAATTAACCCTCTTGTGCAAGTTCAATAATTTCTGCACATTCTGAGAGATACCCACGATTTCCTCGCGAATTATTCAACTACAAAACAAAGCCACCGACAAGGAATCAGTGGCCGAAAATTTAGGTGGTGCGCCGTGAGGGAATCCCGCGTCCGCTTACGCGAACGCTCACTCCCTCGGTGCAAGCACCTTCGGGGCAAAATCCTAAAAACTATCCACTGGATAGTTTTCTATACGGATTTTCACCTTATCGGTTCGATCCCCTCACGAAATCAAAACCTTCAAAAATTAAGCCACCGTAAAACATTCGGTGGCTGAGAATTTAGATGGTGCGCCGTGAGGGAATCGAACCCGCGACCTTGGGATTAAAAGTCCCCTGCTCTACCAACTGAGCTAACGGCGCATATGTAGTACTCAAACGTTTTGTTGTGAGCAGCTAAATATATTAATGCTCATCTATCTATTGGTCAATCAAAAGATTTCAAAAGATGATTTATACTCAAGAAAACTTTACAAGCTTCAACACTTGAAGATTGCTAAACAGGCTCAAATTACTAAATGAGCCCAAAAGACATCAGGCTCTTCAACGCCGTGACAAACGTCACCCTGCTTTTGAAAGGAAAAAGATGGCTGCGATAATCGTCGGAGTAATTTCGGATATCCATGGTGTGCTAAGCAAGAATGCCACAAAGGAGCTTGCTTCATGTGACGTTATTCTTTGCGCTGGAGATGTTGAACGCGAGTTTATTCTTATGGAGCTCGACGCTATTGCGCCAACTATCGCGGTAAAGGGTAATTGCGATTACCCCAGCATAAGTTCCGACGTTCCTTTTACTGCCTCTCCACGTATTGGCGGAGTTCGATTCTTTATGGTGCATCGTCCTGAAGATATCGGCACGCCCGCAGATGACGTAAAAGTCGTCATCCATGGACATACTCATATTCCACGCAACCAAGTACTAGATGGTATTCGCTACATCAATCCTGGAAGCGCTACACGTCCTCGAGGAGGAAGCAAGAAAAGCTTGGCGCGTTTAACTATTGAATACGGCAAAGTGTCGAAGGTCGAATTCATTACCCTTAACTAAGTCACGTTTCGCTCTAACCTTCGTCCAAGTTCTGGCAACCGCTAGTCCATTCATTTTTCCTGCGTCTACCAGTCTATTTATTTCCCTCGTGAGAACCGCCCATTCACTCCCTTCGCTAGCGCCAGCACGAATAGCAATATTCTGTCGGTTGATCCGAATCCGCCTGATCTATGCCAGATTTATTTGAATTAGGCTGATTCAAATCTGACCGATCTGTATTCAAGTGGTCTGAATTAGATTGAACCGAATCATTTTGAACTAAGCTGTTTTGATCAGAACTATTTTGATCCAAAAAACACTGTTTTGATGCAAGCACTTCAGGATTCAGACAGTCTTTCGGCATACGCCCTAACACCACATCAAGGGCTGCTTGCATGGAACGACGATGCAATTCTTCGCCTGATTCTTCAGAATAATAGGCAACATGAGGACTCAACACCGTGTGAGGTGCCTTCATGATGGGATGATCCCAATCGAGCGGTTCTTCTTCGAACACATCAATACCCGCACCCCAAAGCCTATCCTCACGCAAAGCCGCAGCCAAAGCAACAGTATCGATGACAGCGCCACGCGAAGTATTGACCACTACCGCACCCGATTTCATAAGACGCATATTATCCGCGTTCAGCAAATGATGAGTTTCTGAAGTAAGCGCTGTGTGAAACGACACCACATCAGCCTGTTTAAGAACATCTTCCAAAGTACCAATTTCGTATCCTTCGGGCGTGCGACGACTCGGCACTAAGGAGCGAGAATAGCAGATCACCCGAAAGCCTAAGCCTGCTGCCTTGCGCGCAACCGCTCGACCAATTTCTCCCATGCCTACAACGCCAAAAACCCTGCCAAATACTTGACCGAAGGGCCTACGACGCGTGTAATCCCATACCCCCGCGCGCATGTCGGCATCGCACTCGTTTAGTCTGCGCAAGCAGGCAAGCGCGAGCGTTATGGCGTGGTCAGACACCACTTCAGTGCCATAACCAGGAACTATACAAACTGCCGTGCCATTTTTTGTTGCGGCTTGTGCGTCAATATTGTCATAACCAATACCGGTCCGACTCACTACTTTTAAATGAGGGAGTGCTTCAAATACTCGCGCTGAATAATCGCCATAGGAAGTTACAACACCATCAGCATCTTGGGCATGACGAATGATAGCTTCAGCGCTTCGATCATTGTAAAGAGCAAGCTCCACGCCCGCTTCTTTTGCCATCTCGATTTCAATTGCATTATCTTCAAAATCGGTATCAGTAACTACAATCTTTGGCATATGAGCTCCTCAAAGTATTCCTTATCACCACTTTAGCGACAAGCAATTCAATCTTTCGGCAATTTGGCATTTCTTGCTTTGAGGTTCACCTTACCACCACTGCGTCACGGTTCCGGACCCATCAAGGTTAACGGGCTCACTTTTCGTTTCGGGTTCACTGTTAATCAAAACGGCCACAAAATCTTTTACGCGAGCAAGAACTTCCCGTTTCTCATAATCGTCCATATGATCGTAGGTAGACTTATCCCCCGGAACACCATACGCATCTATTCCGAAAGACCGCGCGTCATACAGCGCTCGATAAAGATGGTATTCCTGGGTTACCACTACACACCGTTCCACTCCAAAAACATGACGAAGCCTATACATGCTGTCATAAGTAGAAAGCCCCGCATGATCACAAAAAACGGCATCAGCAGGCACGCCTTGCTTTTCAGCATAAAGCGCCATTGCCATTACTTCATTGTACGAAGCATCGCTATTATCACCACTCATGATGATTCTCGTGGCTACCCCTTCGTTGTAGAGTGCGATGGCTGTATCGAGGCGATCTTTCAAAACAGCCGAAGGGCTACCATCCCAATTAATCCCCGCACCAAGCACAACAATGGCATCTGCCCCGAAGGTATTCTGTTGGATATCAGGACTTGAAACAGATGAAAATTCAGGACGCGTTGAAGCACACACGAAAGCATTAATTGCAAGAGGAACTCCTACGACAATGATCACAACTGTAAGCATAAGCCCTACAACTGCTCGCACTAAGCGACTAAAACAGCCCCTGTTCTTATGTCTATCCTTACGCGCAATCATCCCTAGATTAAACCGACCTCACTGCTTTGTACTACTCTGAGAATCTTTACTTTTCTCCATACTTTCTCGAAATTGCCGTTTTTTCTCTGGAAAGGCATAGTTCCAATTTTGTTTACTGCGTTCTTTTCTGCGCTCAAATAAAGCTCAAATAAATACGCCCCAGATGGGGCGTATTTGGCAATGCAATTCGTTGAACAGTGCAACTCATCTAGCAATGTAACTCGTTGAACAGTGCAACATATTTAGCAATGCAACTTATGAGTGTAAGTATTATATTTTGCTCAAAGTCAATTCGTTTAGAGGAAGAAAAGCTCCATTATTCCTTCGCACGACATCCACAAGATACGACACCGACACATGCATTATCGAAAGATGCGACGGTACCTTGTATGGTGCCATAATATGTGACGCCGCAATACGCGGCGTCACATCAAAGTTTTATACCTTGTCAGTCCACAAGAATTTATTTTGCGACGATATTAACCAAGCGGCCAGGAATAACAATGACTTTCTTGATATCTTTTCCTTCGGTTGCGCTAGCTGCCGCCTCGAGTGCTGCCTGACGAATAGACTCCTCGTCAGCATCGGTGGCAACCATAATCCTTGCCTTAACTTTACCGTTTATCTGAACCGCCAACTCAACCTCGTCAGCTTTCGCTGCTTCGGGATCAAAATCCGGCCAAGCTTGATGATGGACCGAATCGCTATGACCGAGTTCGGTTTGCCATAATTCTTCTGCCCAATGAGGGGTAATAGGAGCTAAAAGCTTAACCAAAACTTCAGCGATCTCGATATCAAACGAACGCAATGCTTCATCGGTTGCACGCACTTCAGGAGAAGTCTTATGCAAATAGTCACTTGCCGCATTAGCCAACTCCATGATTGCAGCAATTGCTGTATTGAAGTTGTTGCGTCCAAAATCCTCGATAACTTTACCTACTACACGATGGCGTTCGCGCAGCAAAACATCTTTTGCCTCTTGTGCTTTCTCCTTCGTTGCACCTTCCTGGAAGAGAGTCTTTTCTCCTGCATCTCCCACCAAATCAGCAACAATTCGCCAAGCACGATTGAGGAATTTATACATACCAGCAAGGCCATCTTCGTTCCACTGCAGTTCTTTATCTGGTGGAGCCATGAACAAAATATAAGCACGAACTGCATCGGCACCATAGCCGTCAATCATTTCCTCGGGGGAAATAACATTGCCTTTAGATTTCGACATAACATCGCCATGCTCATCAAGCACCATGCCTTGGCACAAAAGATTCGAAAATGGCTCATCGAAATCAAGCATGCCCATATCGCGCAAAACCTTCGTGAAGAAACGCGAATACAGCAGATGTAAAATTGCATGCTCAATGCCGCCGATATACTGATCAACGGGCATCCAACGATTTGCACGTGCAGGATCAAAAGGCTGCTTGTCGTTGTGAGGATCGGTATAGCGCAAATAATACCAACTTGAGCAGGTAAACGTATCCATGGTGTCAGTCTCGCGACGAGCGGGTCCGCCACATTTTGGACAGGCGCACTGAGAAAACTCTTCATGCGTTGCCAGCGTTTCGCCTGCCGCTAAATCGATATCCTTAGGCAGCATAACCGGCAGATCCTCTTCGGGAACAGGTACCAAGCCGCACTTATCACAATAAATAGCAGGAATAGGATTGCCCCAGTAGCGCTGACGCGAAATAAGCCAATCGCGCAAACGGAACTGAACAGATTTCTTTCCTTTGCCCTCTGCTTCCAAATCTCCAATGATGGCATCTACTGCAGGTGAATGCTTACCACCCACCATGCCAGTATATTTGCCAGACTGGACTAAAACGCCTTCTGCCTCGTAGGATTTTTCCCAATCTACCGTGGTAACGCGGCGCTCTTGTACACCGTTGAGTTGATCAAACAGCGGGTCATCTTCGCCTAAAATAATTGGAATAATAGGAAGATCATACTTGCGTGCAAATTCGAAGTCGCGTTGGTCGCCGCAAGGAACTGCCATAACCGCACCCGTACCATAATCAGCAACAATATAATCAGCAACCCAAACGGGCACCTTGTCGCCATTGACAGGATTAATCACATAGCGACCCGTAAAAGCACCATGCTTTTCGCGATCCCCTTGAGCACGCTCAACAGCGCTCACTTTTGAGGCTGCCTCAACAAGCGCCTTAACTTCTGCTTCGTATTCGCTACCTTCAACCAGTTTTTCCACTAAAGGAGATTCGGGAGCTAGCAAGAAAAAGCTACAACCAAACAACGTATCTGGACGCGTAGTAAACACGGTAATGGTGTCGTCCTCGCTGGGATGCTCGGGGGCATTGCCTTCTTTATCACACAACAAGAAATCAACTTCAGCGCCTTCTGAACGACCGATCCAGTTTGCCTGCATTTGCTTTACCGGCTCTGGCCAGCCTTTGAGCTGATCAAGATCGTCTAGTAGCTCTTGCGCATAGTCGGTAATTTTGAAGTACCACTGGGTAAGGTCGCGTTTTTCAACCGCGCCATGACAACGCCAGCATTCGCCTTCAGTTACCTGCTCATTTGCCAAAACAGTCTTACAGTTTGGGCACCAATTCACAGGAGAGTTGCGGCGTTCAACCAATCCGCGCTTCCAGAACTGGAGGAAAATCCACTGACCCCAGCGATAATACTCAGGGTCACATGCTACTACCGTGCGATCCCAGTCGTAAGAAAAGCCCATGCGCTTAAAGCTTGCTTTTTGCGTTTCGATGTTGGCATAAGTCCAAGTAGCAGGGTGACTATTGTGCTTGATTGCCGCATTTTCGGCAGGCAATCCAAAAGCATCCCAACCCATAGGATGAAGTACATCATATCCACGCATGGTGTAATAACGTGCCGTAACGTCACCAAGCGTATAGTTACGAACATGGCCCATGTGAATATCGCCCGAAGGATAAGGGAACATCTCAAGTACATAGCGCTTTGGCTTCGACTCGTCTTCGCGAGCGGTATATGCGCCCGTATCCGCCCAGACCTTCTGCCAATGGGGCTCTATTTCATGCGGGTTGTACTCTTTCATAGGTCAATCCTTTTTCTTGTTAGTAAGACTGCCAACTATAAACTTCAAGGACGCTTTATTCGCTTGATGCAAATTGATTTCGCATCGCGCAAAACAAAGCGTCCTTCATTATAAGACCGAATTATTACAAGTGGGGAAATAGTCCAGAAAAACGACTACAGAATACGGTAAGAAACCGTTCTTACCCCCCATGCTTGGCAGGTGCTAAAGCCAAACGCTTTAAAAACACCTGGCTGCAAATCGAGATGACGCGCTCCTCCTGACAGACCACCGCAGTCGTTAATTGTGGCAACAACTGTCTTGCCAGCATATTTGATCTCGACTGCACGACCATAATATGAAGAACGGTTTGGCCAGCTTACTGGAATCGCGACACCCATTGAATTATCGTCGCAAACGGCGCCAGTAGCAGTAGTTCCAGGGTTTGGAGTATAAGGATCAGAAGATCCACCATAGGCAGAAGCAAGACCGCTCTTCCATCCTTTTGAAGTGTCCGCAGACCCGCTATCGCCAGAACTGCCACTATCGGAAGAACCCCCTCCTGTAGCGGGACGCTCGTTGTTAGTATTCCAATCTGAGCTTTCTTGCTCGCCACTGCCTGAAGACTCATTGTTGCCCATCTGGTCAGCCTGAGCCTGAAGTTTTGCCAATTCAGCTTGCGATTCTTTTATCGACGAAACTTTTGCAGAGGCATCTGAAACAACCTTTTCGGCTTCAACCTTCTTTGCTTCAGCTTTATCTAAAACTGCCTGTTGATTATCGCGTTGCTCATTGAGGTCATCGAGCGCCTCGTTAAAAGTTTCATTGAGCTGACGCTGCTCAGCAATTTTTTCAGCCTGATCTTCCTGAACTGCCGAATAGTATGTCATGTTGGTGACAAAGTCCGAAATAGTTTCGGAGGTCAAAACGATATTGACCAAAGAGAGACCACCGTCGCTTTTGTATTCAGCAAGAACAGCGTCTCCTAAAAGTTCCTGACCCTCAAGCATAGCTTGCTGAGCCTCTTGCACCTTTTGAGTTGTAGTTGCAATTTCTGCATCAAGGTTGTTAATTTGCGTTTGTAGATCGTTGTATTCTGCAGAAATTGCCTCCAGCTCAGCAGAAGCAGCATCAAGCGTTGCCTGGGCATCGGAAAGCTCATCTGCATAGGCCTTTTGAGTTCCTCCCACATAAGGAAGAAGCATCGAAAAAGCCAACAGAAGGCTCATGAATGTGGCGCAAAGCGCTTTTTTTGTTCGCGTAAACATGTCTAAAAGTGTAACGTAGAATGGCTTTTCCTCATAATTCCGACCAACCTCATCCCCCTCTTTAAATGTTACGTTTCTCTATAAGCCCAGTTCATTGATATATTTTTGCTACCTTTACCCCCTTCAATTTCGGGGAGATTTTGTGAAGAGGACCCAAGGCGGTCCTTGGTGATACCTCTTTTAAACCCTGCTTTTCCCGCCACACACCAACCAATAACGAAGAACCGCCACAACAATAAAGGGAGTCCACCTAACGCCTTATCCCAAAACCGATCTAAACAAAATACTCAATCGATTAGATCGTGAGATTCAAGGCGTAGAGAGAACTCCCTATGCATTTCCCTTGTTGAGAAATTTCTTCAAAAGAAATTTCTTGGTTAAACCTTAAGATCTTTACAAGCTTCTTTTGTTTTTAACCACGAATGGTATTACCCACATAAGGGGTTTTGTCCTTCAGCAGAACGTCGTGCGCACCGCCCTCGACGATAGAGGTGGAGCTGACTACCGTAAGCTTTGCCTTCTCTTGCAATTCTGGAATAGTCAAAGAGCCGCAATTGCACATGGTGGATTTAATCTTAGACAAGGTCATATCCACATTGTCCTTCAGGGCACCAGCGTAAGGCACATAAGAATCTACGCCCTCTTCAAAAGTGAGGCCCTTCTTCGAACCACCCAAATCATAACGTTGCCAATTACGTGCACGAGCAGAACCTTCACCCCAGTATTCTTTCATGTAGCTGCCATTCACCGTTACGCGATTGGTAGGGCTTTCGTCAAAACGAGCAAAGTAGCGACCCAACATCAGGAAGTCTGCACCCATTGCAAGAGCGAGCGTCATATGATGGTCATAAACGATACCACCATCAGAGCAAACAGGAACATAAATGCCTGTTTCTTTGAAGTATTCATCACGTGCTTTTGCAACTTCGATCAGCGCAGTTGCCTGACCGCGGCCAATGCCCTTCTGTTCACGAGTGATGCAAATGGAACCGCCGCCAATACCAACCTTGATAAAATCTGCGCCAGCTTCTGCCAAGAAGCGGAAGCCTTCTGTATCTACAACGTTTCCTGCGCCCACCTTAACTGAATTGCCATAATGGTCACGAATCCATTTAATGGTGCGCAGCTGCCATTCGGAATAACCTTCTGAAGAGTCGATACATAAAACATCGGCACCCGCCTCGATAAGGGCAGGAACGCGATCAGCATAATCGCGCGTATTGATACCAGCGCCCACCAAATAGCGCTTATGAGAGTCAAGTAGTTCGTGGGGATTAGACTTATGCTGCTCGTAGTCTTTACGGAAAACCATGTACATCAAATTGTCGTCATCGTCCACAATTGGCAAGGAGTTAAGTTTGTTGTCCCAGATGATGTCATTTGCTTCTTTTAAGCTGGTATCAGCAGAGGCAACGATAAGTTTTTCGCGAGGCGTCATAAATTCAGAAACAGGCGTATCCAACCCCATACGAGAAAGACGATAATCGCGACCTGTTACAATGCCGAGAAGCTTTCCCTGAGGATGGCCGCCTTCAGTAACAGGCATGGTGGTATGGCCATTCTTTTCCTTTAAAGCAACCACATCACGCAAAGTTGCCGTTGGCGTTAAGTTGGAATCGCTGCGAACAAAGCCCGCCTTGTGATCCTTTACGCGCCCAACCATTGCAGCCTGAGACTCAATAGTTTGAGAACCGTAAATAAAAGAGATGCCACCTTGCTGCGCAAGAGCAACTGCCATGCCATCATCGGAAACTGCCTGCATGATTGCAGAAACCATAGGGATGGAAAGTTTGAGTGGACATTCTTCTTCGCCCTTGCGAAAACGCACCAAAGGAGTACTGAGATCCACCGCTTCAGGAATACATTCTGATGAAGAATATCCCGGAACGAGGAGATATTCGTTAAATGTACGAGATGGTTCTTCGAAATAGTAAGCCATTGAGCACCCCTTGCCTGAGTTCTTCTATGTGTTCTGATTTCTGCCGACGAACTAATAATATCCCTCTATAAGGATAAGTTTTCACCATTATAGTCACGCACGCGGCGTATGACATGACTTTATTTATATTTTTTTCTTTAAGCCAACCGCTTTCTTTCACTCAAGGCCGATTGTTTTCTTAAACACAATGCCGACCCTACGGTCGGCATTGATACTACGCTTCAAGAAATGCTCGGTAGGCGCGATATGCTTCATAGATATCTGCTTTTGAAGTTGCCTCCCAAGGAGAATGCATCGAAAGCACCGCAACGCCTGAATCAATAACGTCCATGCCATATTTCGCAGGGATGTAAGCAATGGTGCCACCGCCACCCGCATCTACTTTGCCAAGCTCAGCTGTTTGGTACGAAACACCCGCGTCGTCCATAACGCGACGAACATAAGCCACGTATTCAGCGCGTGCGTCGTTGGAACCGCTTTTACCTCGAGCACCCGTATACTTATTGAAAACAATACCTTTACCCGCAAAGGCAGAATTCTTGGATTCAAAAACGCTTGCATATGCAGGATCGTACGCCGCCGAAACATCCGAAGATAGCATGCGCGACGAAGCCAAGCAGCGACGAAGAGGCAATTCGCCCTCTGCGCCCATAAGTCCTAATATTTCTGCAATGGTATTCTCGAAGAACAACGATCCCATTCCAGTTGCTCCCACACTACCAATTTCTTCTTTGTCAACCAAAACGGTAACTGCGGTAGTCTTCGGAGCTGAATCGAGTGCAAGCTGAGCTTCGAGAGAAGTGTAGGCGCACACACGATCATCCTGGCCATAACCCAGTACCATGCTGCGATCAAAACCAAGATCACGCGCGCGTCCAGCGGGCACCACTTCAATTTCAGCAGAGATAAAGTCCTCTTCGGTGATGCCATATTTCTCTTCAAGTAAAGCCAAAGCGAAGGCTTTTACTCCTTCCTTGGACTTCTTGCTGTCCTCATCACCCTTTTCGTGGGCGCCGTCGGTTTTAGTAATATCGGAAGCCTGTACCGATTTTTGTTCGACAGCAAGTGCTTCGTTATTGCTCGATCCTTCAGTTTTGTCGTTTTTCAGCACTAAAGGACGATTACCCATGAGAATATCAAGGCTCTCCCCCTCAACGATTTCGCTGCCCTTCTTCGCCATCTGCTGACTTCCCAGATGAGGAAGAAGATCGGTTACGCAAAATACAGGATCGTCGGGATCATCCCCAATAGCAATATCAACCACGGTGCCGTCGGTCTTAGCAACCACCCCATATAAGGCGAGAGGTAAAGTAACCCACTGATAGTGCTTAATGCCGCCATAATAATGCGTATCCAAATAAGCAAATCCATCACTTTCGTAAACAGGATTTTGCTTCAAATCCAATCGAGGACTATCAATGTGAGCTCCTAAAATATTGAGACCCTGTTCAAGGGGATTTTGACCGATATGAAGAAGCACAAGCGTCTTGCCATGGATTCCGCTCCATACCTTGTCACCTGGTTTGAGCGGTTGACCTTTTGCTATCGCCTCTTCAAGCGAGATATAGCCAGCTGCTTGTGCCTGAGCAACTGAAGCGCGAAAGCAACGTCGCTCTGTTTTGTTATCAGAAATAAAATCTATATACCGCTTGCTGAGCGCCTCTAGTTCTTCCAGCTGATCTTCAGAATATGATTCCCATGCAACTTTACGTTCCATAGCATTCCTTCCTTTATGGTTTCCATAGAAAAGTTTTTCAGCTACAGCATATCCCTTATCGCCTTGGATGCGAGTTCTTGTTACGAAAGGTATTGTTGTTGGAGGTTATCGAGAGTTCCATCTTCTTCCATTGAAGCAAGGGCTTCATTAATCGCCTCGGTTAATGACTGGTTACTCTTGTTAACCGCGATGCCATATCCCTCGCTCGTAGTTATCCGTTCTAGTATTTCGCAATTGGAATAAGAAGTAGTAAACGCTTTTGCTACAGGATATTCTGTCACCACCGCCTGGACCGCACCTGTCTGTAAAAGATCAAAACAATCCTGTATCGAAGTTCGAGAAACCACTTTGCTCGATACTGAATTGGTTGCGTAGTCAAAACTTGAGGAATTTGTCAGAGCTACCACAGGTAGATCCGCCAGCTCTTCTACGGTTTCAAAGGTTGTCCCTCGGATAACAATTGCCTGATCAACATAATAATAAGGCGTCGAAAAGTCGACCTGCTCTCTACGCTGATCGGTAATGGTAAGCGGAGCTACACCCACATCACATTGTGTTCCCGAAGCAATGGTTGAAATAATATTGTTGGAGGGTACCTCTTTAATTTCACATTCCAGCCCAAGCCGATTTGCTACTTCCTGTATAACCGCGATGCTATAACCGGTAGGGGTATCTCCTTCAAGATGCTCAAAAGGTGAATAGTCGAGAGATGCCGCAACGGTAAGCTTACCCTCTGTTACTAAAGAATACTCTTCTGATCTTGAGGATGACGAACAGCCTCCTGTTGCACTGAGAACAAGAGTTAAGAGCAGCGCAAGAGCCAAAAGAACGCCGATTAGCTTTAAGCCTTTTGATTTCTTTTCAGATTTCGCCATAGTCACTTACTCTACGTTGCGTCAATTCCTGAGATTCCGAGACTTTCCCGTCTAGCGGCTTTCCCGTTTAGCTGCTTTCCCGTCTAGCGGCCCATCCTACTTGGATTCCTGCTCCTCTAAAACTTCAAACGCACGCTTATAGCCACCCGCTCCATAGTTGAGCGCTTTCGATACGCGTGCGATAGTGGTGGCAGAAGCGCCTGTTGTCTGCTCAATTACTGCGTAAGAGCGCCCTTCCTTCAACATGCGCGCTACATCGAGCCTTTGTGAGGTGTCTTTAATTTCGCGCACCGTAAACAAATCTTCCAGTAACGCAAAAATATCATCAGGATTCGTCAGGCCCGCAAATACGGTTAGCAAGTCTTCAACTTCACGGGTACGCAATTCAGCCATAATCCCCTCGCTTTATTTCACATCTATCGTATGTACTTGCAGTAGCTTCAAAGAGACGCAGCCCACCTTGCAGACTGCCCTCTTCCTTATTATCGACCGCATTTCACAAGACCATATTCAAACGAATCAACCAAAGCATTCCAAGAAGCTTCAATAATGTTCTCTGAAACACCAATAGTTCCCCAGGTTTCTTTTCCGTTTGATGTAGTAATCATGACTCGAGTTGTGGCACCCGTACCCACATTTTCATCCAGAATTCGAACCTTGAAGTCCACCAGCTCAATATGCTCCACCTCAGGATACACATCCGCCAGTGCCAGACGCAGCGCATTGTCCAATGCGCCAACAGGGCCGATTCCTTCCCCGATTGCAACAAAACGCCTATCGCCAATATGGACTTTAATAGTCGCTTCACTCGTTGCATCCTTCGCCCACGCATTGGTATCTTCTTTGTCATCCACGATAACGCGGAAGCTCTCCAAAGTGAAATGGGGTTCAAAGGTCCCCAGATGCATGTGAAGCAACACCGCCAACGATCCATCAGCAATTTCGTAAGAAAAACCTTGATTTTCGCGTTCTTTAATATCGTCTAAGATTTGCTGTGTTAGGGCACCGTTACCACTCAGATCGAACCCGAGTGATTTCGCCTTCGCCACCAAAGAAGCTTTACCAGCAAGCTCGCTTACCAAAACGCGGGTAGCATTACCAACCTTTTCCGGCTTTGTGTGTTCATACGCTTCCGGAAAACGCGCAATAGCGCTGGCATGCAATCCGCCTTTATGAGCAAACGCCGATGAGCCAGTGTAGGGATGATGCATAGAGTGAACCATGTTGCACATCTCCGCAATTGAGCGCGCAACACTGGTGAGCTGCCTTAAATTTTCTTCCCCTACCACCGTGCAATCCATCTTTAGCTCTAGGTCGGCTATTGCACACAGAATATCGCAATTACCTACACGCTCTCCGTAGCCATTTACCGTTCCTTGAACTTGGGTACAGCCCGCCTTTACCGCAGCCAGCGAATTCGCAACTGCACAACCAGAATCATTGTGGCAATGTACACCAAAACGTTGGTTAGGAAAACGACTGGTTACGGCGCGTGTTATCTCTTCTACCTCAAAAGGCAAAGCTCCGCCGTTAGTCTCGCATAGATCAATAGAATCAGCACCAGCCAGCACCGCAGCCTCGATAACCTTCAGAGAATATTCGGGGTTTGCCTTGTAGCCATCATAAAAATGTTCCGCATCAAAAATTACTTCAACACCTTGGTTTTTAAGGTATGCGATGGATTCAGAAACCATGCGAAGATTTTCTTCAAGCGTAGTCATAAGCGCCCGTTCTACCTGCGCATCCCAGCTTTTACCTACAATAGTAACCACTGAAGCGCCTGAAGAGAGCAAATCCTGAAGACCGGAATCTTCTTCAGCGGCTACACCTTTTTTACAGGTGGATCCAAACGCAGCAATACGGGCATGCTTGAGATCCATTTTGGCAACTTCTTTAAAGAAGGCGATATCTTTAGGATTCGAGGCGGGGTATCCCCCTTCGATGTAATCGACCCCAAAGTCATCTAAGCATGCAACAATACGCAGCTTGTCTTCCAAAGATAACGTAATACCTTCGCTCTGTTCTCCGTCGCGTAAGGTGGTATCGTACGCAAAAACTTTAGTTGCCATAGCTTTCTCTTTTCAGATACAAAAAGAGCCCCGACTGCTATCGAGGCTCTTGAATTAACTGCCTTGAGCCCTCTGCGCGAAGACAGATTCTTTCTTTTAGAAACGAGTAATCCAATCTTCATACTCAGGAACTTTGCCGTATGCAACGTCAAAGTAGCGCTTCTGAAGCTGCTCAGTGATTGGGCCGCGCTTACCAATTACACGATCGTCGATGCTATTGATAGGAGTAAGTTCTGCGGCAGAGCCCGTCATGAAAGCCTCGTCAGCAATATAAAGATCGGAGCGAGTGAGGGACTCTTCAATTGCAGGAATGTCCATATCGGTTGCAAGAGTCAAGATGGTATCGCGCGTAATGCCTTCAAGCAGGCCATCAGACAGTGGAGGGGTGGAAAGAATACCATTGCGAACAACAAAAATGTTTTCGCCCGTGCCCTCGCAGACGCGGCCCTCTTCGTTAAGCATAATCGCTTCTGCATATCCGTGAAGCGTTGCTTCCTTCTTCGCCAAAATTGAATTCATGTAGGAAGCAGAAGACTTAACTGCAGGAGGAATAGCGTTGAAAGAACGCTGGCGCCAAGAAGAAACGCCTACCTTGATGCCATTTTGGAGTGCTTCTTCACCCAAATAAGCATCCCAAGGCCAAACTGCAATGATTACATCTACAGGAGCGCCCGTAGGGTCAACACCCATCTGGCCATATCCGTAATATGCCAAAGGACGAATATAGCAAGACTTGATATTGTTCTTCTTGATAATTTCTACCGTAGCTTCGCACAGCTCATCAACGCTGTAAGGTATTTCCATCATGGCAATTTTTGCGCTGCGATGCAGGCGTTCCATATGGTCACGAAGACGGAAGATTACTGCCTCATCCGTATCGGTATTGTGGTAACAACGAATACCCTCAAATACCGCAGACCCATAATGCAAAGCATGGGTCAATACATGAGTCGTTGCCTGTTCCCACGGAATAGCTTCACCGTTTTTCCAGATGTAGTCCACAGCTTCCACGTCAGCCATGATGCGTCCTTTCGTCCTTGATCCTTTGGCTAGTTATAGCTTTTCAAGAATCGTATTCTACTCCAACTAAGTGGAGTGAAAAACGGAAGAAACATATTTGCAATATTTACGGGGTTCTCTGCTCCGTAAATGGTTACTAAAATTTCGCCCATAAAAGTCATTTCAAGCAAAAGCTACTTTTGCGCACAAAACGATTCTGTTGCCAATTTGGCAGCGCTCCGGTTTTCAGCAAGCGTTCGGTTATTAGCGAGCGATTCAGTTTTCAGTAAGCGCTCCGGTTTTCAGCAAGCGTTCGATTTTTAACGACTAGCTTCAACCACCTGGAAAGAAGGCTGAGCTTTTGCCACGCGGGCTTCCTGTTCTTCGAGTTGTTCTCTTCGCTTGCGCGCCGCTTCTTCGACATCGGTAGTCTGAACTGCATGCATAAGAATTTGCATGCGTCGTTCCACGTCTTCAATAATCTCAGAACAGTTTTTAAGCTCGTCAAACATATCAATACCTTCAAGCTGGACATCCTGCTTGTATTTAAGGGTATGCTCAAGCGAAGCCCAGAAATCCATTGCGACGGTGCGGAATTGAATTTCTACAGGCACATACTGTTTGCGATCCAAGAAGTACACGGGTACTTTGACGATAACGTGCAAGCTGCGATACCCGTTTGGCTTTGGGTTTTTAATGTAGTCTTTCACCTTGACGATCTTCAGGTCATCCTGCATCGAAAGCACTTTGACCATGGCATATACATCGTCGATGTAAGAAACAATAACGCGCATACCTGCAACGTCTAAGATATGTTCCTCTACCGATTGCAACGTGATTGGTACTTCATAACGCTGCAGTTTTTCGAACACACTCTTAGGTGTCTTCAGGCGAGATTCCATATGATGAATTGGGTTTCGATTAAAACGATATTCAAGGTCAGCGTCAAGAATCTCGAAACGCGTCTTCATTTCCTTGATTGCCGCATCATATTTCTTAAAAAGTGATTTGCTTGCTTTTTCAAAAAGCTGAAAGTGCTCTACAATTTGCTGTTTTTGTTCGGCGGTCATTTGTTCCCGCTCCATAATTATTCCCCTCCTGTGGCCAACATTGACATAGGCCCTTTCTCACAATAATAAAGGTTTCCTATTTGGTCGCCGTATAGCTACGGAATTATTTCATGATAGCAATTTAACCAAAGAGCTTTGAAGGAAATGCGAATTCAACAAAACTATTACCGCATCGTTACGCAAATTACCCAAAACAGTTCATGCGGGCATCTACTGTCGTAATAAAACCAGCACCACCCGCGCAGCGGATGGTTTATTGTTTCGGACGCTTCGCGTCCTCACCAAGCTGAAGCCAAAAAAGTACGGTGGCGAAACCACCGTACTTTCAACACTCTTCAAGAGTCGTGCCCCTACTCATCGTTGGAACACTATTTGCTTTGGAGCACTATCTCCTATTCTTTAAGCATAGAACAGCATGTCATTATAAGTTGGAACTGGCCAGAAATCGCGCTCAACGACACATTCCAGATCGTCGATTTCTTTGCGCAAAGCCTCCATTGCAGGAATGACCTTTTCTGCATACGCGTTTGCCTGCTCTTGTGGATCTTCGATAGCCTCCGTTGCATCATGAAGCTTAACCAAAGTACGCACACAATCTGCCGCGCGATTGAAGCCTGCCAAAATAATATTGAGAAGCTTCTCATGTTCGGTCATATCAGCACCAGAAAGCGCAGCTTTTACCGTCGTGATATTGCTTGCTAATTCCGCCATATAATCACTGATCGCAGGAAGATAGGTACGACGAGCCATGCGAATCATAACACGCGCTTCAATGTTGAGTAGCTTGTTGTACTTTTCAAGCTTAACTTCATAGCGGCTACGAACTTCCGCCTCGGTCAAGACGCCGAACTCTGCAAACAGGTCGATTGCCTTTTGAGATACATAGCAAGGAAGCGCCTCTGCCGTGTTGCGATTATTCGCCAAACCACGACGCTTTGCCTCTTCTTCCCATTCCTCGGAATAGCCATTGCCGTTAAAGATAATGCGCTGGTGATCGGTTAGGGTCTTCTTAATGTACTTGATGGCCTTCTTTTCAAATTCAGCACCCTCAACATCGCCCATAGCATCGGCGAAGTCCTTCAAGCCTTTTGCCATAGCCGTATTCAAAATCATGTTGCAGTCTGCCAAATTAACATCAGAGCCTGGCATGCGGAATTCGAACTTATTGCCCGTAAAAGCGAAGGGGCTGGTACGATTGCGGTCGGTATTATCCTTCAAGAACTTAGGCAATACTGCAACGCCCAAATCCATTGCTACTGCTTCGGCAGAATGATATTCCTCGCCAGAGATAAGAGCATCAACAATAGCACCCAGCTCATCACCTAAGAACATGGAGATAATAGCGGGAGGTGCTTCGTTGGCACCAAGACGATGGTCGTTGCCCGCAGAAGCAACCGACATGCGCAAAAGCTCCTGGTATTCATCAACCGCTTCAACAACACAGGTAAGGAAAACCAAGAAACGCAAGTTATCCATTGGATCGTCGCCTGGATCAAGCAGGTTAACCTTGCCATACGAAAGCGACCAGTTGTTGTGCTTACCAGAACCGTTAATGCCTTCAAAAGGCTTCTCGTGAGTTAAACACACCAAGCCATGATGAGAAGCATCAAGACGCATTTTCTCCATGGTGAGCAGATTCTCGTCAATAGCACGATTTGAATTCGTGAAAAGCGGAGCCAATTCATGCTGAGCAGGAGCTACTTCGTTATGCTTGGTTTTTGCAGAAACGCCCAAAGCCCACAGATCGTCGTCTACTTCTTTCATGAAGTTATTTACGGTAGGACGAATAGCACCAAAGTAATGCTCTTCAAGTTCCTGACCCTTCGAAGGAGGTGCACCAAATAAGGTACGACCCGTCATGATCAGGTCCTGACGCTTTACATAATCTTTTTCAGAAATTAAGAAATATTCCTGTTCAGCACCCACAGTAGAAACAACACGATGACCATCTTCGCCAAAATACTTCAACACACGCTGCGCTTGTTTATCAACTGCGTTCATAGAGCGAAGTAAGGGGGTCTTCTTGTCGAGCGCTTCACCTGTGTATGAACAAAATGCCGTAGGGATACAAAGAACTTCGTCTTTAATGAATGCAAACGAAGTAGGATCCCACGTAGTGTAACCACGGGCTTCAAACGTTGCACGCAAACCGCCTGAGGGGAAGCTGGAGGCATCAGGCTCGCCCTGTACCAGCTCTTTACCGGAAAAAGTCATGATAGCAGTGCCGTCCCCTACGGGATCTAAGAAGCTATCGTGCTTTTCGGACGTAATGCCTGTCAAAGGCTGGAACCAGTGAGTGTAGTGCGTCGCGCCTCGCTCAATTGCCCACTCCTTCATAGCGTGAGCAACAACATTTGCAACCTCAATATCGAGCGGCTTGCCCTCGCGCACGGTTTTAACGAGACTCTTGTACGTTTCCTTGGGAAGACGTTCCTTCATAACGTGCTCGTTAAAGACCATCGATCCATAAATTTCCTGAACGTGGGCCATCTCTTCTCCTTATAGGTTCATGCCACACATAGCGGCCTTACATACGAGATCCAATACTTTATTGTGCCATAACTCTGGCTCAGTTCCCTATAACCCTTGAATCTCTTTTACGGTATTTACCGTAATGGGCCTATGTTTCAAGCTGTTTTCTTATGCGAAAAGCCTGTGTTTCAGGAAAAAGAAGCTTTTGTTTCGGCAGATTACTGCCCCGTTTTTCCTTTTGCGTAATCAAGCAACAAAGGAAATCGATACGAGCTCATAAAATCAATGAATTCCTGAACGGCTCGAGGCCTCCTACTTTCGTCGCGGCATACCACATACGTTTTATGAAAATCAACAGGAGCTTCGCGAATGGGTAGGCACACAACATCGTCAAACGCGCTAATCAAAAACGAGTAGCAAAACAGTGCCACGTGAGAAGGATCGGCAGCCACAATAGATGAAAGCGTTATCTCATCATCATAGGCATAATGAACATCTAGGTCATAGCTTTCTGCCAAACTCTTCAGTCCTTCAGTAACAGGAGAGTTTGGATTGTAAGAAAGCAGCTCCATTCCCTTTAGCTCTCCCAAAGAGACATTTTTTCGTTGAGCAAGAGGATGCTTTCGATTAACCCCCAACACCAGCGACTGAGACCAACAGAGGCTATACTGCAAACCCTTCATGTCTCCTACTCGACTACAAATAACGACATCAAGCTGACCAGCCCTTAGCCGACGAAGAAGCTCACGCGAATACGCTTGCGTCACTGTAATCTGCGGATCGAAAGAGCTTTGAGCTCTGAAGTCGAACAAGGCCTGTGACCAAAATTTTCCCTGCATCGCATGTATAGTACCCAAGTTGATAACCGCGTTTTCGGTCCCCAGAGACTCTTCCGCCAATGTTTGCGCACGATCCAAATCATACAAAGCGCTCGAAATACACTCCACTATATCGTGACCAATATCGGTCAGTTCTACCGTTGCGCGATTACGCTCCAGCAACTGAACTCCCCATTCATCTTCGAGACGCTTAACCGCAAGCGATAAAGTCGGCTGAGAAATATGTAAGTCTTTTGAAGCACGAGTGAAGTTTAAAACCTTAGATAGGTGCTCAAAATAACGCAGGTCTTCAACTCTCATAGCCATCTCTTTCGTGTCTTTATAAAGGTAAATGGCATCCACGTCCGGAAAGACGAAGATGCCATTGCCTCGGAACTTAGTAATACCTCATACGGTACTGCTTAACTATACCTTACAAATCTACCGCCTGCTTTATTTCTGCTGATTTTTGGATGCCCTTAATAACGCGCAGCGTGTCGAGGGCATCTTCTCCTGAACAGCGAGGTACTGTTTCACGACCGCGACAAAGGTCAATAAAGTGATCGAGTTCTGCCGCCATAGGGTCATTTATCTCGCAGTCAAAATGTTCTTTGAGCAAAGGCTCATTCCAGCCGTAGTGATCCTTATCGTAGTAATACAGATCCATGTGAGGAAAACCAAACGAGCCTTCTGTACCAAAGATGCGTAAAGAATTTTCCTCAGTACAGAAACCGTAATTGAGATTTTCTTCTGCCGCTAAGTCGTAACTCCAAGGTCCTGGAGTTCCATCGCTTATAAAGTAAGTAGCGGTTGCTCCACCCTCATATTCAACAATCACTGAAACGGAATCTTCCACTTCATTATTACGAATTGAATTACGAGCGGCAGCGTATACTCGAACAGGCTTCATGCCAGTCAGATAGTTGAGGTCGTCAAAATCGTGTATCGCATTAATAAGAAGAGGACCACCACCCTTTTTAATTCGCCACTCTACGTCAAAATACGCATAGGGTTTTGCGATAGCGAAGCTGCTCTGCAAACCAATAATCTTTCCCAAACGTCCCGAAGCAATAAGATCACGCAGGAAAAGATAGCGAGGCGAATTGCGACGATGGTGTCCAATAAGCAGGGTAGCTCCCGCTTCCTTACATATATCAATAATATGTTGAGCTTCCTCGACGGTATTCGCGATAGGTTTTTCAAGCAGAATATGCTTTATGTTTGCAGCAAGCGCTTCTTCCACTGCCTCAACATGCAATCCATTTGGAAGAGCAATAGCTACCGCATCGAGCTGTTCTTGACGAAGCAACAGACGGTAATCTTCATAGCGCTTTAACCCCAATTCGCTTGCGAAAGATTCCGCCTGTTGTCCAAATCCGGCTACTGCGACAAGCTCAACTTCTTCGTGTTTGAGAGCGTCACGTACAATTTTTGCGCCTTGGTTTAATCCAAGTACCGCGAACTTTACCGGTTCCATGTGTCCCCTTAGTCTCCTTGTGAGTCCTTTGCCCAAGTCAGCGATGCGAAACCCCCTCTTTTTCTCACCCTGACTTCCCCTTGCTAAACCTATGCATGAGCTTTTCGCGTCTATCTTTTATCTAACGCGAAAAGCCCTTTGCGTTTCAAAACCTACAGCAACATCCCCTATTCGCTGCAAGCTTGCAAGGGTCACGCCTTTTGATTCCGCATACAAAAGGCGCAACATGGCTTTATGGCCTAGATATTGATACTTTTGATAAGAAAAATCCAATAAGGGATTATCGAATTTACTACTTCATATTAAGATTGATTATAAGACCAGGTAGTTGATAAATAGTCTCAACACTTCGTGTTGGTAAATCTTATTTTCTATTGTAGAAATCAATAGAATACTTCACCGTTTTATAACTGATGCTTATCGTATCGGTTTTATCTTGCTGGTTTTATCGTTTTGTTTTCTCGCGCTGGTTTTATTACAGTAGCTTTATCACAGCAGTTATATCGCACTAGTTTTATGACGGTGGTCTTCTCGCACTAGTTTTTAACCATATCGGGATCACCCGGATGTTTTGCCAAAATAAAAACCGTAGCTACGATAAACACAAATCCCACGATATCTATCCAGACAAATGAGGTTCCCAGCCACAATACCGCAAACGCAGTCGCCGAAACTGTTTCGATACTTGCCATGAGCCCTGCTCGAGCTGCCCCAATATCATTAATTGATTGGAAAAACAGCGAAAAGCCCACAACAGTTCCAAAGAATACCAAGCCCACAAAAAGCACGATAAAGCCTGACGGCTCCATCGCAGGAATATGCGCCCACGATTGAAGCAGCACACTAAAAACTGTTCCACCTATCAAAAGGGCAGAAGCAACAACGGGCACACTTCCATAGCGAAACATAAGCTTTCGCGGTAACAGCGAATAGAGCATATAGGCAAAAGCAGATACCAAACCCCAGAACAATGCATCAGGAGAAAGTACCATCACTGCAGGGTTACCGTGGGTTGCCAATAAAAATACTCCCACCACTACGCAAACAAGCGCGAGCAATTCTCGTTTCGTTGGTAGCCTTCGAGCTAAAAAGCAAAGAAAGAACACTGTGAGTACCGGTCCCGCATACTGAATAATAGTAGCGGTGCCTGCATTGGAATACTGTATAGCTAGCAAATAGGTAATTTGGCAGAACGCAAGACCAAAAATTGCAAACACTACCATTCGCCCTAAAGTATGAGGATTCTTCCAAAGCTGCAAAAAAGGGCCCCGAAAGCAGAAAAGGGCAAAGAGGGAAAGTATGATCCCTGCGGATAGCATACGCACCGAGGAGACCCATAATGGATCCACTCCGTACGCCCCAAAAAGATACTGAGCGCACGCCCCCGAAAAGCCCCAGCTAATACCACTCAAAAGGGCAAAAATAATTCCTCGTATGTTCCTCGTATTTTGCACTGACCCAACGTATCAACTTGCGAAGAAAAATAATAGGGCTTGACTTATGAAAAATTGCAATTCATTCGGATTGAATAATTAAATAAAGTAATTTAATAAATTTATAACACGTTCATTGATTTTTACTCTACATATTCTATTTATTTGTCCATTAGTTCAATTTTTTAAAACGCATCCATAGTTTCCGATGAATGGGTTCATCACATAGACATTAGTAATTATCGTATTAGCAAAGACTATAGTTACGGAAGCGGACTATTCAATTTGTGAGTAGATGGCTCCTTTCGAACCGATTACAAATTGACGTTCCACAAATCACAAAACATAAGCAAAAAACTCTCTGTGGAAGAGGCTTAGTTTTGTGCGCTCAAAATCTGGAGGTAATTCGATCAAAGAAAGGAAAACAGTCGTATCTGTCGGTACCATTGCGGAACTTAATTTTTAAAGGAGGGTCAAATGGCTTTAAAGCGTGAATACGGTGGCATTCAGCCATGTATTCGACTGGGAATATTCCGCATTCGTATTCCCTTTATTCACTTCAACATCTCTGGTCCTGAAATCATTACTGGACTTATGAACGCATGTACCTCTTATGGTGCACTTGCTGTTCTCATTTCTACTTTGGGCTTGGATCCCAACACCGCATATGCTCTCGTAATTTTTGAGACCGCTTGTTATACCTTGAGTTGGTTCTTAGGCGAACCAGCTGTTTGCGGTTGGATTACGGCGGCGATGGCGGTAATTGTGCTTTATCTGGAAACCCTTCCAGAAGGCGTAATAAGATTCCAAGCACTTACTGTTATTCAGTTAGAGCTCGGAATTCTATTCATAGTATTAGGCGCTACAGGGTTATCCAAGAAACTCAACATGATTTTGCCACCAGCCTTGAAAGGCGGCATCGTTTTAGGTGCTGGTATCAATTCTGTTGTTGCTCGTATGTCTGAGGGCGGCGCACTTGATACTGCAACTATCGCTTGCGTTGGCGGCTTGGTTGTTGTCTGCTTGTTCATGTTCAGTCAGCGTATTCGCGAAAAGATGTCTGAGCATAAGATTCTTGCACTGCTTGGCAACTACAGCTTCTTGTGGGGCGTTTTGTTCCTGTTCATCGTTGGCGGTCTTTCTGGCGACTTCCAATATGAATTCTCGGGCCAGTTCATCGTAATGCCTGACTTCGGTGCTCTTTTTGCAGCAGTATCGCCCTTCTGTATCGGATTCTGTGCTGATCCTACCATTTGGATTGCAGGCATCCCTTACGCACTGACGGCATGGATTATTGCCTATGGCGACTTCATTACCGTTCAGCAGCTTTGCATCAATTCTGCTCGTGATGACGAATACATTGAGTTCAACGTTAACCGTACCAACATTGTTTGCGGTATCCGTAACGTAGTTCTTTCCCTGTTCGCTCCTTACCCTGCACTGGCTGGTCCTTTCAGCCCTCCTTACGCAATTGCTACCTTTGCTCGTTATAAGGAATCTGGCCGTGAAGGCATGAACTCCATTTATGACGGTACTGGTACGAACCTTATCTTTACCGTAGTAGGCTTGTTCTTCTACCCACTCTACGAAGTATCTTTGGCTGCATCTGGCGCTCTGCTGGTTGTAATCATGGTTGTCCAGGGCTTCGTTTGCGCACAGATCGCTATCAATCTGCTTCGCGACGACATGGACCGTGGTATTGCTGGCATGTCCGCTGGCTTCATCGTTGCTCGTGGTGCTTCCATTGGTCTTCCTGCTTCTATCATTCTTTACCTGTTGCTCTGCAACAACAAGAAGATCCGCATCGACTATGCAACTAGCAAAGAAGAACTTCGTCGTGAAGAAGAAGAAACTGCTAAACAGCTGAAAGCTTTGGAAGAACGTATGGCAAAAGCTAAGGCTGAGCACGACGCACAGTAATTGCGACGTATCTTTAAGTGCCGCGTGCTAACACGACACTACCTACATAATAGATCTGCAGTGTTTGGCAGAAGTTAACCCCAATGCTAAACCTGTTTGATTGTTTACCTCCGACCCCGCGATTGTCCACAAATCGCGGGATTTTTATTGGCATAGAGTTATGGAAATATGTACTCCAAACGCTCCTGACAAAAGAAATGCTCCCAACAATTATTGTTCATCCGCATAGCGGATGGTTCATTATTTCGGACGCTTCGCGTCCTCAACAGGCTGAAGCCATTAAAAAGAAATACTCCCGACCGAAGTCGGGAGTATTTCATGAAAGCATTAAGGAGTTCTTTAATAACTTAGCGACGGCTAGAAAGAGCCTCTTCGTACTGCTGAAGATAGAAGTCACGTGGCTCCTGAACGCCAAGCTGAACCTTACGACCTGCATGAGCACGAGCTACAGCGAGTTCCAAAGCTGCACTGTTGCCCTGACCAAGCTTTGAGAGCATAGCCAAACCTGCTGCAAGGAAAACTACACTAATTACTGCTACGTACAACATTTGAATCTAACCTCCAAGATTCTGATTCGGATTCCTTTACCGAAACCTTTAAACTTTCTCTCTCTCGAAGCGACTAAGATGACCTTTAAATAAGCACCTCAATCGCTTATTACCAATACGGAATACTGCACATAAGGGACGCAGCACTTATACGAATGCTGCGTTATGAAATAAACTCTTCCTGTTCCACAACCACAACCTTTCGTAAAACAAATAGGGACCTGAACACCTTGGTGTTGCAGGTCCCTATCCCAAACAATTTCCCTAAGCGTTTAGTCAACAAGCTCTTGGCATACTTCCCAGTTTGCCTTAACCGTCTGCCGTTAAACTCTACGCTTTCAAGCCAATCATTTTTGCCTCTAACCCCTGTGCAAAAAGATTGTCTTGAATTGGTGCCCATTCTAGAGAGCGCTATTCTTTTTGCAACGTGTGAACGTGTTGCAGTGGTTGATTTCAGGGATGAACGGGTTTTGAACCTGTTTTGAACTGGTTCGATGTAAAAATTCGCTTACTTCGCTTAGAGAAACTGCGACCCCAAGCAATGCTCTAAAAGGCACATCAAAGTGAACACTGAATCTGCATAAACCCCACTACCGAATTCGCACAGATTTAATTACCGAAATTGCCTGAAATCCACTATCGAGCTTTCATAAGGACTATTAGCAATAATTCTCATAAAAGTTGCATAAGAATCCGTATCAATAACCCAATCAGATCTTCTCTAATAAACTAGACAAACAAGAACCTATATTCTTTAAAAATAATATCGGCGCTCTATTGGTTCTATGTACGCTACAGTACTACAAACTTCTTTCATGTGTTCTATAAAGGAAACTATCTCGGAATTGTATTTGTAATTCTTGCGATACATAAAGCCAATCCAATGGTAAGGTTTATCAAACTCCTTAATCGGAATAAGCTTTAACGAGTCCCAAACAACATCACGAATACTATCCAACATAATCGCAACTGCATCTTCATTAGACCCAATAACTGATAAGGCACTAATTTCGTCCTCAAACGACTCGATAGGCTTAAATCCCCATTCAGAGAAACAACCCTGCAGAGCATAATACATATATGATGGCTCACGATATGTTAGCAACCTATAATTTTGTAAATCAGCTAAAGATACTGAATCTTCTTTTGCTAAAGGATGACTGTCGCAAACTGCAATCACCACATTTTGAGGCAGCAGGGGCATCCATTCAAAATCCGACTCCTGAACGGGAAAACCGCAAAATGCAACATCTAGCAAATTAGCCCTTAGCCCAGAAATACATTCTTTGGTTGACCCTTTTTGTGAAATATCGAAATTTACTTTTCCGAATATTTCATTGTTATATGCATTAAGCAATCCAGACAAAAACCCACGCAGGAGCGAAGCAACTGCTCCTATTCTTATCCTTGAATTAGATTCCTTGGCAAAACCTTTCATTTGCTCTACAGCATCATCCAGCTCTTCAAGAATACCCGACACACTTGATAGAAATTTTTTGCCTTGCGGCGTAAGAACAACATTTCTGCCAACGTGCTCAAATAGCTCTACTCCAAGTTCCTGCTCTAGCCTACGCATAGAATTAGAAAGCGCAGATTGGGTAATATATAAAGCCTTTGCAGCTCTACCATAATGCTCCAGCTGAGCAACCATTACAAAATAACGCAACTGCTCAAGATTCACGAACTAATTCCCTTCCTCTCGTACCCTCATTGAGAAGTAAGAAAACGCAATAACTCGCTATTGAAATACTTAATCTTACTAAATAATGTTAATAAGCATATATCACCCCCCCCCCGAACCAATGAGAAAAGATGATTTATTTTTAATCTCCGCATGATATGTAAAACAGATCAAACCTCACACAGAAAACAGTGCGACTCTAGCAGGAAACCAGAAGCAAATAGCACCCAGAAGGTTATTCGTCTTTAAGATACCTAGCGAAGCAATATTTCAATATATGTCCCTGCTGAAAATTGTAGATATCCTCAATTCAAAGTTTCATTTCATATTGTGATCAATGTCCTTTGATTGAAATGATTCCCTTATCCTTTTGTGATCTACCGTATAGATATTCATATCGAAATTTCATTACATTCGAAATGAGGGGATTTGATTGGACCACAAAGAAGCTAGTGTCGGAGACGATGGTCTCTATATGACGAAAAAACGAATTATGATGCACCACATCCTTAACTTTGCACTGGTTTGGGGAATAGTTTCATTTTTACTAACGCTTCTATTTGCCGCCCTCGCTTACTTCCAAGGGCAAACTTTTATTGGATGGGAGCTTATAGCGTATGGCGGTAATACCTTCAACGGATATTACACCGCAGATCTTCTAAGAATTGAAGCTGCTCTTTGTTTTGTACTTGGGATTCTTTTTGTAGTTATTTACCAAGCGGGCTTCATGTGGCTCTATGAGAGAAGAAACCAAAAAGTATTCTTAATCGCACTCTTTGCTGCCATAATTGCTTGTGTGGTTTGGGAAATATTTTTGCTTACAATTAGCGCTTTTGATCCCATTGCACTTCTTGGCATTCTTTTTTCTTCTTGTATTATCCTATGCAATAAACGCGTTGAAAAAGAAAGAAAAGAAATCGACCTTACCGTTTAAAGTAAGGTCGATTTCTTCAATATAACGAACATTCAACTACGCAAATTTGAGATCTACTAGAATCTGATTACCCTGGCGATATAACTTAGATATCTTCTTCCGATTAGCTCTGTCAATATCTTCTAGCGCTTCTTTAGGAGGAAACGCCGTATCAAATACTTGAACAGATGGATCATTCTTAAACCAAGAATGAAATACGCTTTTCGCATTAAGGTCAAACAGGTGGAATCCGGTTTCACTATTTCCAGCTTTTCCTCCGCAGCACTTCAACATCACCAAAGCATTTGCAAAAGTGGCTCTTATCAAACAAACCAATTCTTTTACTTTTTTTGCTGGCCAGTTTTCACCAATAGCGGCAATAAAAACGAAACCGTTCTTTGCTTTACACAATTCCAAGACTCGCTTTGTCCATTCCGTATTGTCTGAATCCCAAACAACTTGGTTGATTCGGGAATCTTGGTCAAAACCTAAATCTTTTCGCAATTTAAGAACTTCTGGGCTGTCTAGCTCTATCCAACGCGCCCTTTTATTATCTAATTGATAATACAATGTGCTTAGTCCGCAATTGATTTCTACTATGTTCGCTTTTGGATTCCGCTTCAAGAAGTTTCTTGCCACGGCAATGTAATGGCTTTGTTCATATGCATGAAGGTACGACAGGGGATAAAAGCTTTTAACCTGCTCAGACGTGCAGCATGTTTTAGCAACTTGAACCGCAGCCTTGTCTTCAAAAAGAGAGGGATAATTTGAAGTACAGCGGGCTCTTTCTAAAAGCGGCTCTAAAAACATTTGATCAGAGGAGGTAAAAACGCGAGAGCTAAGAGTTTTTGGCAAAGAAAACACACAGCCCCAAGCAGATCTCTCTGCTGCTTTTGATGCTATCTCTCTTTGCTGAGCTTGTTGGATAATGTCATCATATTCTTTCTGTTCTTTTTCTCGGCGTTGACGAAACTTACTGAACAGCATCTCAAACCCCTCCTCTGCCATACCTTACATAACCTGAAGCTTACTTACTTAGAATACTTTTCAGCATCTTCAAGAACATCCGCATTAATTTCCTCTAATGAGCGACCTGTTGTCTCAACAGCAAGGAACGCAACAATTAAGGCTCCGGCAACGCAGATTAAACCATTTACTAAATAAACACCGGTTGCACCGAGACTTGTCTGCAGTAGCGCAGCAATCCAAAATGGGCTCAATACCGCACCTACGCGTCCAATGGCGTTACCCATGCCAGCACCACGAACACGAATTTGTGTTGGGAATGGTTCTGGAAGATAAACCGATGAAGCAATGAGGCCCCAATAATTTGTCCAGGCTGCCAAGAAGAATCCAACAGCAACGATAGCAATAAAGTTATCAACTGGGATAAGCGTCCAAAGATAACCGATAATGCCTGATCCCAAAATACCAATAATGAGCTGAGGCTTTCTTCCCCATTTATCAACTAGCAAACTCAGAATTGCAATACCAACCGGGATACCGATAAGAATCATTGTAGTGAGCGCTGTTGAGAACTGAACATCCAAACCTCTCTGAACAAAGATAGTCGGTGTCCACGTAATAATCGTATAGCTAACTACAAAATTACAGAACTGGATTGTACCCGCAACGATAGTACGGGGAAGCATACGCTTTGAGAACAAGAATCGATACGGAAGTTCTTTGGGCTGATTTTTTGCCTCTTCAACCATTTTCGCGATTTCTTCATCAGGAATAGGATCGACCGTGTGGCCCAGTTCTCGCATCTGATTTTCCATTAGAGTAACACGTGCATCAGCTTCATCGTTACGGCCGTGCTGAGCAAGCCAACGAGGAGATTCAGGGAACCACTTAACGATGCACAAAATAACAGTAAGTCCCATAGCCGCTGCGATAATAAACATAGCACGCCAACCGACCACTGGGAGAAGGAAAGTGCAAAGCAAAGTTGCCGTTGGCGTACCAGCATTTGCAATAAGACCTACCCATGCCTGATAGCGACCTCGATGTTCAATAGGACTAAATTCACTCATAGCACCATAACCACATGGATATGTTGCTCCCAAGCCAAGTCCCATGAAGAATCGAGTTACGGTAAGAAATACCATATTCGGCGCCATAGAGGCAACAACTGCCGATATGGTAAAGATAGCTGGGAAGATAAGTAATGCTTTCTTTCGTCCAATACCATCAGAAACAACACCCGAAATCAAGCCACCGAATAAGTAACCTAGCGCAGTGATAGAAACAAATAATGCATTAGCATCTACGTTAGACCACCCCGTGGTTAAAAATTGAGCGATAATTGGACCCGCGATGTTCATATCAATCGAGTCGCAGAAGCAGATACCACCTGCTAGCCAAAGGACAGTACGTACTGCTTTGCCAGCAGGAATTCTGTCTAGTCGTGCCGCAATACCATAGTACGACTTTTGCAAAGACCCCTTAGCTGATTCCTCCACAGCATCAAGCCTTGCATTAATTTCAGCGGATGAACTCATTTTTCCCTCCTTCTATTCATCTGAAACTATGAGATCCCCAACGAATTAAAACCTCCATTCCCTTCGCTTTTGACTTCCAATTCTTGAAAGTTCATCCAACACCCCTCTGAACGAAACTTTCTAATTTGAGATTACGTCCCTTAACGCCCGACTTCTAATTTCAAAAAGACTGCTTAGATTACAAAAAGAAACATTTTCATTACCGCTGATAAAGAATGGTTATAAAAAGGGTGCCCGCTACTGCCGGACACCCTTTAGACAAGTTCTTCTTTTAAAACAACGATTACAGATCAACTGGTAATTTCGAGTCTATTGAGTCAAAAATCGCGTTGATTACTTTCAGAGTATCTAGTGCATCTTTCCCACTGCAACGTGGTTGAGTTTCTTTCCCGAGACATAAATCAATAAAATGATCCAACTCAGCACGCATAGGGTCATTTTTTTCTACATCATAGTGCTCGTGAATCAATGGACTCGTCCAACCAAAAGCATCATCGTCGTAGTAATAGAAGTCCATATTTGGAAAACCGAATGATCCTTTTGTCCCATAAACCCTTAAACTATTCTCTCCTGGACACATGTTCCAAAATACATTTTCTTCCGCTGCAAGATCATAATTCCAAGGCCCTGGTGTTCCATCACTAATAAAATAGCTTGTGGTAACGCCACCTTCATATTCAACGATAGCTGTTACAGAATCCTCAACCTCATTATGTCGGATAGTATTCCTGGCTGCCGCATACACTCTTTGAGGTTTCATCCCTGTGACAAAATTCAAGTCATCAAAATCGTGAATTGCGTTAATTAAGAGTGGTCCGCCTCCCTTTTTAACACGCCACTCTACATCAAAATAATCGCGATCCTTCGCAATAGCGAAACTACTCTGAATACCAACTATATCCCCTAGCTTTCCAGACTCTATGAATTTCCGCAGGAACTGATAGCGGCTTGAAGATCTGCGATGGTGGCCAACTAAGAGTGTTACCCCTGCTTTTTCGCATATATCAATAATGTGCTCAGCCTCTGGAACCGTATTAGCTATTGGTTTTTCCAACAAAATATACTTAATTCCAGCCTCGATAGACTTTTCAACCGCTGGAACATGCAAGCCATTAGGAAGAGCGATTGCAACCGCATCAAGATCTACTTGCTTTAAGAGAAGCTCATAGTCTTCAAACCTCCTAACTTGCAATTCGTTAGCAATTTCTACTGCCTGATCTCCAAATCCTGCCACAGCAACTAAATCGACATTTTCATTTTTCACCGCATCGTGAGCAATTTTTGAACCCTGATTCAAACCAAGTACGGCAAGTTTTACTTTTGACATTTTTCCTCCCCACAAGAATTGCTGTATCGTTTCAGTGTTTGATCCCCTAAACACGTATTATTAGAAGAAATTTTTTTCGATATAGGCAACAGGCATATCAGTGCCAAACCATATCTTTTCCGCTAAAGCCGCCTGCTGCAGAAGCATTCCTACGCCTCCGGCAGTAACCAGGCCATAGTCCTTTGCCATCTTAATCAGCTTTGTTTCCAAGGGTTTGTACACGGTATCTGCTACCACAAGACATTCATGAAGCATTTCTTCATCAATTGATGATTGCCCTTCAAGTTCCCCAGAGCCAACTTTGGTCGCATTAACCAGCAAGTCAGACACAAAAATACTTTCTTTAAGTTCATCTCGATTATTCAAATCGTGCAAGGAAACTTTTACTCCAGTATGCTCAGCTAGTTGAGCTACACGCTTTTCGGTCGAATCCCAAAAGCTATCCTTGATGTTATAAACATAAATCTCTTCAACTTGCTCAAGTGCTAGCTGCGTGAAAACAGCAGATCCTGCACCTCCCGCACCAATTACCGTTGCAATCTTTCCTTTTGGATCAAAGCCAACATTCTTAATATTCTCTACAAACCCTGCACCATCAGTGTTATGCCCAATGCATTTACCATCACGTATTTCAACGGTATTTACAGCACCCATTAGCTTTGCTGCTGGAGATAATTCATCCATGTATTCGCAAATGTATGTCTTGAAAGGCATGGTTACGTTATATCCAACTGCAATATCTTTAAGACCAGCAACAACCTCTTTTAGTTGGTCCATCTCAATCGGAAGACTTAAATACACCGCGTTAACTCCAACTTCTTTGAAAGAAGCAGTATGCATCATGGGCGAAAAAGACTGAGTAATAGTGTCCCCACCAACAAGACCAGCCAGTTTAGTCTCTCCATTGATCGCCAATTCCATAATCATTCCCTCCTAAATAGGCAATTCTTTATCCTTTGGAAAATAGACAGCAATTTGGTCAGATTCGCGCATATCTTTAGCGCAATGAATGGATTCCATAACTTGGTTCAAGTACTGCATCGGGCACCGGTTTTCCGTCATACACAAGCACAGCACCTTCAGAAACCATTCGCTCAACATCTTGAGCACTATATCCATATTCAAGAGCAACTTCTTTTGTGTCATAGCCAATAGGCTTTGAGCGCCGCAGCACTGGATCCCCAATGCTCTTTAAACGATATGGTGTCGTAGTAATGGTGTAGCTGCTATCCTCCCCATAACCTTGACCATCATCATATTTAACGCGACGAAGCTGATCATTAGCGAATGCTTCTTCATCGTGTAGAACATCTTTAACTGATTGAATCTTTTCAAACGGAATATCATTTTCGCGGAAACGCTTTTCCAGCTCTGCATAGGGCCATTTCATGCATGCTTTATGTATAGCTGCAGTCACTTCAACATAATTTCCGTTCTGAGCAAGAGTTTCGAGGTTGTTATACTCTGGATCCGACCAATACTTTGAATCCATTTCCAAAGTTTCAAATACCAACTTGCAGTAACGATTGTAATGCCCGAAACACATTAAGAACCAAATACCATCTGCTGATACATATGAATTGTTCGTCGGGCACTTTGCCATCATCCTATCCTTTGGATAATCACATCCTTGTTGCTGCGCAACCAAAGCAGCAGTCATGCCCCAAGTTCCCACGTGATACAAACTTGTAGTAACCTTGTCGCCTTCTCCAGTCTTTAGGGCATTTGCGTAAGCTGCAAGTACTCCTACAGCCAAAGCATTGGATGCATTCCAATCACCAAAAGCGATAGGAGAATTTCCGGGTTCAAAATGTTCGTTTGCCTGTGGAATTGCATGCACGAAACCAGATCGCGCAGCGAAACTCGTTGCATCAAACCCCTTTGCATCTTTCATAGGGCCATACTCCCCATAGCCCCTCATTTGACCAAAAACTAACCGAGGGAATTTCTCATGAAGAGTCTCATAATCAAGTCCAAGATGCTCAAGTGCTTTATCTCGATAAGACGTTAGCAAAATGTCTGCCTTTTCCAACAGCTTCATCATAAAAGCGTGGCCATCTTCCGTTTTAAGGTTTATTGATACCCAACGTTTATTAAATGAAGTGCAGTCCATAGCTACGTCGTCAAACTCAGTACGGAATTTCATTCCCCAAGCCATTCCCTGAGTGCGCATTTCGTCACCGCCGAACGGCTCAACCTTTATAACCTCTGCACCTAAATCACCCATTATGCGAGCGCATGCTGGTCCTGCAACATATGCAGTAAGGTCGATTACGGTCGTTTTTTGCAAACCTCCCATTTTGATCCCCTTTCTTTTAATTACTCCCCTTGTGGCGCTACAGGATTTTCATCAACAAAATTCCAATCAACTGGAGTGTCGAGCTTAATTGCTCCTCTTTGCGCCATTTCCTCGATTGCTTCTTCCGTTGCTCCCAGTTTTAGAAGAAGAGATTTTGTATCTTGTCCTAAACGCGATGCTTCTTTAAATTCGCTAATAGTCGTTGGAAGGCTAGAAATACAATGCGGGATATTAGTTTGTAGAACCCTGCCGACGTCTTCGAAATCTACATATGAAAGCAAGTTAGGTTTCTCTTCGACTATCCGAGGAATCGCTTCGTTTTTAGTTAATATTGGCGTAACGCTATATTCCGTTCGTGTGCTAAGCCAATCTTTCCATTCCGCCAAACTCTTCGATTTCACGTAATCTGCTAATTTCGAGAAAGATTCCGGGGCTTGCCACATTCTTTTCCTACAGTCATCTTTGAGTTCCGGAAGTCCTATCTCTTCAGTAAAGGGAACCCAGAACTTTGGCTCTATCATGGCAAACATGAGTCGAGCGCCATCGCTTGTTTCGTAAATGTTGTATCCCACGGATGGATATTCAAGATCTGCACGTTTATGAACTTTGCCATTAAACAGCCAACGAGAATCAATGAGCGATTGCCACCAAACGAAGCAGTCAAACATAGAAATATCTATATAGGCTCCTTCATTTGTTTTATTGCGCTCTAGAAGCGCTGCAAGAAGAGCTTGCCCGGTAACCATTGCAGTGGCTATATCAGACAAAGGCAAAGGAAAAGCATTATCGTCAGCAAGATCCAAAAATCCAGTTTCCGCAATCAAAGCAAAATCATGAAGAGCTTTCTGTGATCGTGGGTCCTTTTGACCATAAGCAGAAATTGAAGCATAGATTATTTTTGGATTCTGCTTTTTGATTGTCTCGTAATCTATTCCTAGACGCTTCGTAACCCCTGGACGAAAACTTTCAACAATAATGTCTGCTTTTGAAGCAAGTTTAATGCAATATTCTTTAGCTTCTTCGTCCTTAAGATTCAATGAAATCGATTGTTTGTTTCGACATAAAGCCGTGCTGTAATACGAAATTCCATGCCGTGTGGGAGGATCGTGACGACAAAAATCTCCCTGACCTGTGTCCTCAACCTTAATTACCTCAGATCCCCAATCGGCAAACGGCTGAGTAGCATAACCCCCTGGTAAATAACGAGAAAAATCAAGAACCAGTAAGTCATTAAAGACGTTTTGCTTCTCCATTTCTCACCCCTTTCTTCCTGCAAGCCTTATCGTTCTCCAATCGGCTTGGCGAAGACTTAGCTTTGACATTTCAATCTTATGAAGGGGTGTTAAATAAAATCTAATTCCAAAACTGCAAAAACAGTTACAGAAGGAAACATTTTCTTCTGTAACCATTTTGTGCGTCTCTGTAATAGGTTAGATCTTGCACAAAAAAATGCCCGTCTCCGACGAAACGGAAACGGGCACCGATTGACCGAAATGAGAAGAATCGATAATAAATATCGACTAGCGCTTTGAGAACTGAGGGCGCTTACGAGCCTTCTTCAGGCCGTACTTCTTACGTTCAACCATACGAGAGTCACGCGTCAGATAACCAGCACGCTTGAGCTCTGCACGATAATCGCCAGCTTCAAGAAGAGCGCGAGCGATACCATGACGAAGAGCGCCAGCCTGACCAGATACGCCGCCACCATTGCAACGAGCAATAACGTCAAAGTGACCCTTGGTGTCAGTAACTACGAATGGGCTGGTTGCATAATCAACGAGTGCTTGGCGACCGAAGAATTCTACGCCATCGCGACCGTTAACTGTAACCTTGCCGGTACCAGGAACGATACGAACGCGAGCTACTGCGTTCTTTCTACGACCAGTGCCGTAATAGATTGCTTCGCCTGCCATTAGTTATCCTCCATCTTGATCTCACGAGGCTGCTGAGCCATGTGTGGATGCTCGCTACCAGCGTACACCTTCAACTTCTTAGCCATTGCACGGCCAAGCGTGTTCTTTGGCAGCATGCCCTTAACTGCGTGCTCGATAACGCGCTCAGGATGCTTTTCCATTGCTTCCTGGAACGTTTCGCACTTCAGTCCTCCGGGATAACCGCTGTGACGATAGTATTCCTTGTCCGTAGCCTTTACACCAGTAACACGGATCTTGTCTGCGTTGATAACAACAACAAAATCGCCCGTATCAACATGTGGGGTGTATTGTGGCTTGTGCTTGCCCTTTAAAATCTGAGCTGCCTTTGATGCAACGCGACCAAGTACCTGATCTTCTGCGTCGATCAGAAGCCATTCGCGCTCAACTTCGTTGGGCTTTGCGTAATAGGTCTTCACAGTGTTCCTCCAATAAAGTAACAAGTGTCGTTTTTCAAAAGTTGCTGCCGATCCGAAGCGGCGGGATCCTACTCCACCATCTCCAAACTTCCACCACCTAGCTGCGATGCCTTTTCGCTTCTGGACTAACGAAAAGGTGCACCTAAGAAACTTCTGTTTTGGAGTTCGAATCTCAAGCTCGCACGGGGCTTTTGAAAGCGAACTTTTGTAGTGTATAACGCGCGCGCGTAAGAAGTCAATCAGAAGCACAGAAGGGTTTAAAAAGAAAAAGAAAATTCACGTTTTCTACGGAAGTAGCACCCTTGCACGGATGTACCCCCTGCGCAGAAGCCCACCCTTACACGGAAACGCTGCTCCTGCACAAAAACGCCACCCTTATATTTATGCACTAACCCACACAGAAGTACTGCTCTTATACGGACCCCGTGCAGAAATGCCGCCCCTTTACAGAAACGCTACCCTGTACGAAAACACGGCTCCTATGCAGAAACGCTACCCCTGATTTTCAGCACTTTGTGACTGGTCCGTAGATGACGAAGCTGTCGGTTCAACCAACACATACCCCTCACTTGGCGCAAGCGTGCTTCGTTGGCTCCACAAGGCCGCCACTAAACGAGCAACATCTTCACGCGTACCATCGCCATCGGGTGCTCCCGTCATAACAGAAATGAGATAAGCTTTATCGCCATCGTATACAATTCCAGCGTCGCAGAGGCCATCATCTGTTTCACCGTTGAGCCAACCTGCCTTATCGTAAACAACAATGCTTGATCCCGAAGTTGCCATGTCTGCCGCAGATAGACCAGAAGAGGTATCTTCTTGCTGGCTAGCGCTTTGGTCGCTTGACTGATCACTCGACTGCTGGTCGCTTGACTGATCATCATTTGACTGATCGCCGCTTTGGTCCGTGTTTTCCTCAGAATTTGTTTGGTCTCCACCCTGGTCAGTCTGAGTAGTTTGATTGATATAAACCTCGCCACCATCAGTAATCAAGGCAAACGAAGGATCAACCCCAGCGCGCAGCATAGAAACTTCCGTCTGAGAGAACAGATCCTGCGCCCATGAAACTATTTCTGGATCAGATTCAGAAGAGGTGAAATATAAATAGGCATTCATCCATAACTTTGCCGATTCGCGTACTGAATAATGCGGGAATGAGGTATCGGTCTCGACATCTGAATCGATATTCATATTGGCAAGCCAATTAACAAGACTGATTTCGCTGTACTCTTCAAAAATTGCACGCATATTGTAGTACGAGTTATTGTCCGAATAGATAATGGCATTCGAAGCCGAGTCGTTTACCGTATCAATCGACAGAATACCTGGCTCAAGCGCTTCTTGGCATCCGTAAATAAGGACAGGGCCCTTAAACGATGATGCACCGTAGACTTCCTGGTCAAGGTTATAGGAATACCCGCTTCCCGTCTGAAGATCCATCAGGATAAAGCCAACGTCGTATTCGTTTTCCATAAAAGGAGCAAGTGCTGTCTGAATGGTGTTTTGCCCTTCCTCGGACAACGAAGGCATATAATTCTGTCCTTCGTTTGCCAAGGTGAATCCAGCAATAGAGGACCCCGAGTCCGCTACCGAATCAAGCCCCGTCACTGAAGCCTGATAGCTCAAGTTTACTGGCTGGACCTCCTGCACCTCAATCTGCTCCTGTTCACCACCTGACGAACAAGACTGAACCGAAGAAACAACAAAAACAAGAAGAACAATGATAAGAATTAAAACCACAACAGGCAGCGCATAAAGCACCGGAAGGGGCAACGCTGAAAAAAGAGATCCTCCTCCTGCAGCATGTCCTCCTCGGTATCCTGTTCCATACCCGCCCAATCCAAACGGAAGAGAAGGCCCACCGCCAAAAATTCCTCGTCCAGATCCTGATCTCACGTACACTTCCGGTTCGGAATGACGGCCTCTTCTCGAAGCATGAGAAGCATAGCCGCCTTCTAAGGAAGCATCATAATCACGAGAATGGCGCTCTCCTCGAGGGTAGCGCTCTCCTCGCCGGTCGCGCTCTCCTCTTTCGCCATAACCCATCCTGCCGATCTGTCCGCCATCTGGGTCAGAAAATTCTCCGCGTCTTCTTCGGGACTGATATCCATCACCTAACTCAAAATCCTGCCTTGGATCATTGTCGGCATGGCGTGCATAATCTGATGCCCGCCCATAGCTCGAACGAAGAGAAGCGGAACTCCTGCGACGTTGCGAAGCATCCACAGAAGCATCACGAGCTGACCTGCTACGCTGCGATGAGCCAGCTATCCGATTTCGAGAATTTCCTTGACGCAGAGATTCAGCATTCGAATCACGGTAGGTTTTGCGGTGTCTAATATCTGCGCGATGCGTGCGATCAGCACGACTCATCCGACCATCATTATTTAAGCGACCTGCACTATCTGAACGACCAACGCTTCTCGTGCGATCTGCGTTATCCGAACGATTTGCACGATCCGAACGACCCGCGCTTTCCGAACGATTTGCGCGATCAACACGAAAGTTGCGTTCTCCGCGATTATCGGCATCCCATCGTTTCGTAGCGTTTCTTTGGCTAATACGCTCCGTGTGTTCGCTGTGATCGGCGCGAGAACTACGACCGCGATTCGTACGCTCTGCACGTTCGCCGTGATTCACATAACTACGCGAAGTAAAGGCAGAACGCACTTTTTCAAGGGCTTTTGGTTGAGACTGGTTTTGCGCTTTTGATCTTGAATTTCGACGATCTGAGACAGCAAAATAATCATCCTCTTCATGGGAGAATGATTGTTTTGATCTGTGATTACCTGATGTGCCCCGATCATCCATGGGCTAATGGTATCAGTTTGTTTTATTTCTTTGTCCTATTTACGTTATCTATCCGTATTTTCTATACATTTTCTTCTACATAATCTTGCATTTTGTTGAACTCTTACGAAACGGTACCAAATTAGCACTCTCGGCTTAAGAGTGCTAATTCCGCGCTATTATACCAAGTGAACTAAGAAACGCGATGAGCGGTAACTGTTTAAGTGGCTGTTCCTTCTCTTGTTCGAACGTTGCTTTGCAAACCATTTGTTGGTTTCAGCAAGAGTTGACTTAAGCACTTGAAACAGCGAACCGCCACCACACACACATGAAAGAGGATGATGATCATGCTGGCACGTAGAAACTTCTTTAACGACTTTTTGAGTGATCCTTTTGATTTCGGATTCTTTAACGACACCACACCAAAGACCACTACCGCTTCTTTAATGAAGACCGACATCAAAGAAACCCCTAGCGCTTATGAGCTTGATATTGATCTTCCTGGCTTCAAGAAAGAAAACGTAGAAATTGCTTTGGACGAAGGCTATTTGACTATTAACGCTCATACTGAGCAGAAAACTGAAGACAAGGATGAGAACGGATCATACTTACGCAAAGAACGTTTCGTTGGCTCTTGCCGTCGTAGCTTCTATGTAGGTGACGACATCTCGGAAGAAGATATTTCGGCTAAGTTCGAAAACGGCATCTTGAAAATTAATGTTCCCAAGAAAGAATTGCCAAAGCCTGAGGATCGCAAACGTTTGATTTCTATCGACTAACCCTCCCCCGACTGCTAACTAAAAGCAAGCTTTCGAATAGTTCGTTAGCTTAAGCACTTCGGTTAGCTTCAGTTTACGAAAACGGTTATTACTACTGTTTGATTCCGACATTTATATAAGATGGCAACTCTGATTTCTCTGTACCCTCTCACGTTGTGCATCCTCTAGCAACAAGCCCGTCTCGTGCGGGCTTGTTGTGTGTTTAAAACAGAAGCAGGTAAGCTGTTGGTTTTGCCACGCGATATTTCTTCTATACTCATATAACGAGGTAGATGACAGCTTATTAAATGACGACTTATCTCGTGAAAGACAATTCGAGAACCAAAGCGCGTCAAAGGCTTAAAGCCCCAACAGACAATAAAGAGCCAAACGGAAATCACCAGAAAGTGAGCCATCCCATGGCCTACATTGAATTTAACAACGTTGTGAAATGCTACGGATCAGGCGCAACAGAAATTCGTGCGCTTGACGGAGCAACGTTTTGTGTCGAACAAGGAGAGCTCGCAATTATCCTTGGTGCATCGGGCGCAGGAAAAACTACTGCTCTCAATATCCTGGGAGGTATGGACGGCGCCACTTCAGGTGAGGTTCTGGTAGACGGCACCGACATTGCCCAGTGCAGCGAATCTCAACTGGTTGAATACCGTCGTTCTGCTGTTGGATTCGTTTTTCAGTTTTACAATTTAGTCCCCACCCTCACGGCAAAAGAAAATGTGGAGTTGGCGGCACAAATTTGTCCCGATTCGCTTGATGCCACTGAAACACTTACACGAGTTGGGCTCGAAAAACGCCTCAATAACTTTCCCACACAGCTTTCTGGTGGTGAACAACAGCGTGTTGCTATCGCCCGTGCGTTAGCAAAAAATCCTAAACTTCTTTTATGCGACGAACCCACAGGCGCGCTGGACTACAAAACAGGCAAACAAATCTTGCAGCTCTTGCAAGACATGTGTCGCACAAGCGGCATGACCACTCTCATCATTACGCACAACGCCGCGCTTGCCCCCATGGCGGATCGCGTTATTCGGATAAACAGTGGCCGCGTCACTTCCACTGAAATTAACAAGCATCCTGCACCTATCGCAGAAATCGAATGGTAGCGAAACAGGCGATTCAGTAGGTAGTTATGGCACACGCGTTTAGGAAAGACATATGGCGAACCATCGTTCAAAGCCGCAAGCGCTTTATTTCCATCCTGGTTATATGCGTGCTTGGCGTAACGATGGTTACTGGTTTGCGTGCTTCCTGCTTTGACCTGCGCAATTCTGCCGATGCTTTCTTCGATTCGCAACAACTCTATGACGTTTCTATTCAATCCACCCTTGGTCTGAGCGCCGAGGATGTAGAGGCCGTTTCGAAAATTGAGGGCGTCCAACAGGCGGAAGGCACCTGGACAGAAGACACGTATACCGATGCAGGATCGTCACGCTTAAGCGTTGAAGTAAAAGTGCTCTCTGAGAGCGGCATCAATGAGCCCTATCTGGCTTCAGGAGAATTACCAACCACCTCAAACGAAATTGCGGTCACTCAAAATTATTTGGATGTTTCTGGGGCATCCATAGGGGATACCGTAACCCTTGAAGACAACGGCTCTGACGCTCTTTTTAAGCGCACCGAATACATCATTACTGGCACGGTAATCGATCCAACAGAACTGACCAACCCTACTGGTCCTATCGCAATTCGCGCGAGTGCTTCTCCTGATTGCTGTTTTTTCGTAACAGCGGATGCGGTTGATCCCGAAGTGGCCGATACCTTCACCACGATATACATAAAAGCAGCAAACGCTGACGGAATATCAAGTTATTCAGATCAGTACACTTCTCTCATTAACACGGTTGTGGATAATCTTGAAACCTTACGTACCGACCGCGAGCAGGCTCGCACCGATGAAATAAAGCAGGATGCCCAGGCAACTATTGATGAGCAGGAAGCTGAAGCGCAAGATGGATTTACGGAAGCTGAATCCCAGCTCGCCGATGCCCAAGCTCAAATTGACGACGGCTGGGAAGAACTCAATGCGAGCAAATCGCAACTTGCCGAAGGTAGGCAACAGCTCGCCGATGGCGAAGCCGAGCTGGAAGCACAGGCCCAACAGCTCAAAGAAGGACGTGCGCAAATTGAAGAGGGTCTTAACCAGGTTACTGAAGGACGCACCCAAATTGAAAGTGGCATACAACAGATAAATGCTGCATGTGATGCACAAATTGAAGATGCACAAGCGGCCCTTGATCAGGGGTTAATAGACGAGACTACTTATCAGGCAGCACTACAAGCGATCGAACAAGAACGTGCCAACCAGCTTGCCCCTCTTGACGAACAACTAAAGACACTTGAGACCACCGAACAACAACTCAGCACTCAGCTTTCTCAAATCGCCGAAGGCGAAACCGCACTTGCCTCTGCACGCCAGCAACTCGAAGCAAGCAGACAAGAAATTACCTCAGGTGAACAGCAGATCACAGCAGGCGAAAAAGAGCTACAAGCAGGTCAAACCGAGCTTGATACCCAACGCCAAGAGTATGAAAAAACTAAAGCAGATGCCCTTCAACAAATCGCTGATGCTCGCGCTGAAGTTGACGATATCGAAGCAGCGCAATGGTACATTCAAACGCGCGATTCCAATGCAGGATACACCAGCGTCGAAAGTGACGCCTCCTCTATTGAAGCTATCGGCTTAGTATTTCCTGTTGTCTTTATTATCGTTGCAGTTCTTATTGCCCTTACGACCATTACACGCATGGTCGAAGAAGAACGAAGCCTTATTGGAACATACAAGTCCTTAGGCTACAGCCGCCATACCATACTGATGAAATACTTGATGTATGCCCTAGGCGCTTCCCTTATTGGCGGCATCCTTGGAGGTGTATGCGGTTTTATCGCATTCCCCACCTTCTTGTTCTCGGTTGTTTTTGAAGCCATGTATCAAATCCCTGAATATCTCTATTCCTTTGATGCCCTGTATGGAATAGGGAGCGTACTATTCTTCATTATCGGAATTGCAGGAGCTGCTATACTCGCCTGTCGTTCTGAACTAAAACAAACCCCTGCCGCTCTCATGCGTCCAAAAGCACCCAAAGCTGGTTCCCGTATTTTCTTGGAACGCATAACTCCGCTCTGGAATCGCATGTCCTTCTTAAATAAAGTTACCGCGCGTAACATCTTCCGCTATAAAAAACGTTTTCTCATGACCATTTTTGGCATTATGGGATGCATGGCTCTTTTGATCTGCGGTTTTGCTATTCGCGACTCCGTTCACGCTCTTTCGGTAATGCAATATAACGACATCAATCGCTACGATGTGCTCGCCGTGGTAAATCAGGAGGATTTCGACGCATCGCTTCAAACCCTCGAAGAAGATACGCGCATCTCTTCAGTTCAGCCCCTCAGCGTTGACAACGTTACTGTAAGCTCGCCCGCTTCACCCAACAGCGAAACAGACACATCTTCTGCAAGAGGCACTACGAGCGAAGCAAAAGAAAGTCTTCAGCTTTTTATCGTGCCTGACGGGGCTTCTTTATCGGATTTCATCAATACCCGCACCTCCGCAGATATCCCTTGCGAGCTTTCCGATGAAGGAATGCTACTCACGAGAAACGCAGCAGAGCTCCTTGGTATTTCAGAAGGCGGAAGTGCTCATGTAGAAACAAGTACCCTAAAACAGGCGGATGTCCCCGTTCAATACGTTATTGATAACTACTTAGGTAATGCCGCCTACCTTACCGAAAGCACTTATGAAAAGTATTTCGGCACTTCAGCAGACCCGAATGGCTTTTTCATCAACCTCGTAAGTGATGACGCTGCAGAACAAGAAGCATTTGCCAATGAGCTTACCGACAACGAAACCTTTATGACCGTAACAAGCACTCAAAAAATGAGCGAAGAATTCTCGCAATCCTTCTCGCTTATTAATACCGTGGTGTACGTCATTATCGTATTGGCAGCTGCTCTTGCCTTTGTGGTGTTGTTCACGCTTTCTACAACCAATATCTCTGAGCGTATTCGTGAGCTAGCAACTATCAAAGTTTTGGGCTTTCGCAAACGCGAAGTAAATCACTATGTAAACAAAGAGACCATTTTGCTTACCGCACTAGGCATGATATGCGGCATTCCTTTGGGTTATGCGTTCAGCCAGTCACTTACCTACGTGCTGAAGATGCCTTCTATTTATTTTGCTGTCACGATTGAACCCTTAAGTTATGTTTATGCGTGTGCCTTAACCTTATTCTTCGCCTGGCTTGTAGCTCTGCTCTCGAATCGCGCCCTGGCTAAGATTGACATGATTGAAGCGTTAAAGAGTGTCGAATAGAAGGGAATTCAAGGCGCTGGTGCCCAAAGCGTGATACTCGAAATGCGACGCCTGAAGCGTGATGTTCGAAATGTGGCGCTCGAAATATGGTGTCCGAAGCGTAACGCTCGAAAAATCAAGCCTCATCCTGAACGTTATCGTTTGCGCCATCAGCATTCTTCTCGGAACGATTTGGCTTGGTGCGCGGGTTGAAATGATGGCGTAGCGCATCGCCCAAAAGGCGTAATTTAACGATGGCATACACCGTAACACCTGCCGCAACCAAGAAAATAGGAATGCGAACCAGATTGTCTGCCACCGTAATAACAATCGCACAAGCAGACAGCATTATCGTCCAGCCCCACATAATTAAGACCGTAGCACGCTGGCTAAATCCCGCACGCATTAAGCGATGATGGATATGTCCTTTGTCTGCCACATCGATGGGACGATGTTCGCGCTTGCGTCGCACAATCGCGAAAAAAGTATCGAGAATCGGAACACCGGCCGCCAGGATAGGAACCAGCAAAGAAACAAAAAGAGTAGAACGAGCCACCGCAAAAAGTGAAATGATGCCAAGCGAAAAGCCCAGCAAAAGAGCACCTGAATCGCCCATAAAAATAGAAGCAGGATAAAAATTATCTTTCAGAAACCCAATGCAGGCACCCAGCAGCAAAACACTAAAGACCGCAGCATCAGGGCGATCGGTCCAAACCGCAAACAACAAAATCGTAGCTGCCGAGATTGCAGTAATACCCGCCGCTAAACCATCAAGACCATCAATTAAGTTGATAATGTTCGCAAAAGCAACCAGATAAAATACGGTTAAAGGATACGCAACCCATCCAAATTCAATATAGCCTTCGCCAATAGGATTGTGAATATTTGCGAGCAACAACCCTGATCCCGCTACGATACAGGCAGCGATAATTTGGCCGAGCATTTTTACTTTAGGGCTTAGGTCTACGACATCATCCACCGCGCCAACGCCAAACATAAACAAGATACCTACAAACACTCCCACATAATTAGGAGTAATGTCGTCATTTGGAGCGAAGGGATTATCCCACCCTAAAAAAGTCATACCTAGGCCAAGCACTATGAGAGCAGCAATGATGCCGCCTAGAATTGCCACCCCACCTAAACGAGGAATAGGAAGCATGTTTACTCGTCGAGCACTAGGATAATCAATGGCATCGAGACGAACAGCCAAGCGTTTCACCGCAGGAACAAGAGCAATAGTGACTGAGCCCGCAACAAGGAAGAGCACGGCATACTCAAGCCAATTCATGAGCCCCTCCTGGTTCTAGTTCGTTCTTTACCTGCTTGGCGAAACGGACTCGCAAACGCCAAATCATGATTATATACCGTATTTGGTCACCAAAGGGTATTCATTGGCAATACTTCACACAACCCCGCACCCCACAAAGAACTTCCTCGTAAAAAGTTCATCAGGGGGTGGGTTCAGTTCATCAAGGAGGGTTCCTTTTGAAAGCACAGTCTCCTCTTTGAGGAGTTCCCCTCTACAAAAGAAAAGCCGCCAACAAAGTAAAGCTTCAAAAAGAGCAACTAAAAAGGCTAAGGTGTCCTCGAATACATGGAGGTAGTTTGAACACATACGCTCTCCACAACTCTTACGCATGCCTTTGTATAGAATGACTTGATGAACCTTTGATTCGTAGCGAAATTGTTACTATTCGTTACGAACAAAAGGACATCTGGCTTTGCGCACTGTTTCGCACGCCTAAAAGCGCGCTTGTATCGGTCGTTATTGGAAGAAGATTGCAATTGTCTCATAGTCCTTCTATAAGCATCATTATTCCGGTTTACAACGTGAAACCTTGGCTTCGCCGTGCAGTTAATTCGCTGCAGAACCAAACGTTTAGAAGTTACGAGATTCTGCTTGTGGACGATGGAAGCACTGACGGAAGTGCTGAACTGTGTGACTTGCTTGCCGACTACGATATGCGCATCCGCGTCATTCATCAAGAAAATGCTGGGGCTGCAAGCGCTCGCAACGCAGCAATTGCAATCGCTCGTGGAACCTACCTATATTTTATGGACGGAGATGACTGGTGCGATCCCGAAATGCTCTCCGACATGTATAGCGTTGCTGCTGAACATGATCTTGATCTGCTTGTGACAGGCTTCACTATTGACACGTATTACGATAATGAAGGTCGTTATTATCGCGAATTACGCAATGCACCCAATAAAATTTTTGCAAGTCGTGAGGAATTCCGAAACGAAGCCTATAAGCTTTTTGATGCACAGCTTCTGTATGCGCCGTGGAATAAATTGTATCGTCGCGAATACCTTAATAAGCACAATCTACGCTTCCCTACTACTTTCTGGGATGATTTGCCTTTTAATTTGGAAGTAATGCGTGATGTTGAGCGAGTAGGTTGTCTAGATGGCCACTATTATCATTTCCTTCGCGCACGTGCAGAAAGCGAAAATACTAAATATCGTGCCGACATGTACGATAAGCGCGAAGAAGAGCATCAGTGGATGAAAGAATTATTTGAGTACTGGGGTATCGACACCCCTGAAGTGCGCGAATTTTTAGCCCGCCGCTATGCAGAACGATTAGTTGGATGCATCGAGAACATCACTAATCGCAACTGCACCTTATCCTCCGAAGAGAAACGTGCCGCGATTCGCGCAATGATTTCCACGCCTCAAGCACGTGAAGCATTAAAGCTCGCAAAACCACGCACCAAAATGATGGGTGTAGTGCTCTGCCCCTTGAAAATGGGCAATGTCAACTTGACTATGATGCAGAGCTCGGTAATTTCATGGGTCCGACAAAATAGTACGAATTTGTTTGCTCGCTTAAAGGCTAATCGTTAAGATTTCGCATGAATCTGCCCGCGTGCTTCAAAACAAATCGCCAGGGTTTTGCACGAATCTGTTTACGTGCTTTAAGGTAAATCGCAGAGGTATTGCACGATTCCTTTCGTACGAACCTGTTTGCGTGTTTGCACACCTCAAAACAATCCGCTTAAGTTCCACCTTATCTCGTATCGCGCTAATTGAAGATTCGGCTTCGTTCTCCTGAAATTACTATTTCAGGAGAAGCACCACTGCAACAACGATGAGCAGAATATAACTTGCTTTGATGAATTGCTCTTGACTGAAGCGCTTTTGAATACGCCCCCCAAGCCAAGTAGCCAAAATAAGCAGAGGGATGCAAACCAGCAGAATAAGCCACCCATCACCCGAAAGATCACCTTGGATAATTCCGTAGGCACCGTAAGTTCCATTTAAAATAGTCCACACTGTTGTGGTGGTGGCACGAAATTCTTCTTTGGTCTTTAGCTTTTGGAGAGCATAGATTGCCAAGAATGATCCGCCGGATACAAACATACCTTGAATGATGCCTGCAATGGCCACGATAACTATCAGCAGCCATTCGGGAAGAAGCTTGTTCTTTTTATTAAAAAATAGACCTCGCGCTGCAATTACCAAAATCGCAACACCATATATTTTCTGAAGAAAATCAAGAGGTGCAATCGTATTAATCCAGGCGCCCACGCACATAAAGACCAACATGATGGAGCACATTTTCACTACTTCGCGCCACACAATATGTTTAAAACTGGTGGCGGCGATCATGATGCTTGCAAGAAGGCCGGTACAGTTGAGTACCGCAATAGAGGTTTCATGTCCAATGGTAGACATGCCAACAGGCATAGCGAAAATGTTCCCCGCAAAACCCGTAATACCATTAATAAGGTACGCAAAGAAGAACGCTCCCCAAAATAGATACTTCTCCATACTGCCCCTCTATCCTTCCCTGTTTTGTTAGCAAGATCCAAAGCCTGCGCGCGTCTTCTTGGTGGTATTACCTTATTTGTATAACCGTCAGTGTATGCTACTCCATTTTTCTGACGAAAACTAACAAATCATCATGCGAAAATTAATCTTTCTCGCCATCCTATTAAAAAGTGTCGTTTTATAAATAAACATCGCGTTAACGCGCTATGCCTCACGCGCAAGTTATTTAATGGTACGTTACACTTACAACCAATCTATCGACCTATTAAAGGACTATCTCTATGAGTACTGAAATTCTTTTCCAGGAATTGAAACATATCTTTGACACCCATGCTATTCTCTGCGACGAACCGATGGCAAAACACACCACCTTCAATGTTGGTGGACCAGCAGATTACTTGGTTCGTCCTCAGAACGCCGAAGAAATACATGGAGCAATTGAGGCAGCAAAGAAAGCATCCATGCCTTGGTGGGTTATTGGCTGCGGAAGTGACCTGCTTATATCCGATGAAGGCCTTCGAGGAGTTGTAATCGAAATTAGTGACGCCCTCTCTGACATCACTATTGAGGGAAGCACAATTATTGCGCAAGCTGGTGCTACTAACGAGGCTGTTGCCAAGGCAGCCTGTGCTGCTGGTTTAGCGGGCTATGAATTCGCAAGCGGCATTCCGGGATCTATCGGTGGTGCTGCCATTATGAATGCGGGCGCTTATGAGGGAGAATTTAAAGACGTTGCACGTTCGGTAACCTGTCTCTACCCTGATGGATCAGTAAAAACACTTGAAGCAAAGGAAGCAGACTGGAGCTATCGCCACTCAATGATGGGTGATGAGGGTCTTATCGTTCTCAGTGTTGAACTCGTGTTGCACCCTGATGATACAAACGCTATCCAGGCACGTATGGACGATTTGGCTGAACGCCGCGCTTCCAAACAGCCTCTTGAAATGGCAAGTGCGGGAAGCACCTTTAAGCGTCCTGTCGGGTATTTCGCTGGCAAGCTTATTCAGGATTCTGGCATGCAGGGGCATACCGTCGGCGGCGCCCAAGTTTCCCTTAAACATGCAGGTTTTGTTGTAAATACCGGAAATGCTACAGCCCAAGATGTGCTGCAAGTCATTCGTGATGTTCAAAAAACCGTGAAAGATCACTTTGATGTAGAGCTCGAAACCGAAGTAAAGATGTGGGGCTTTTAGTCGACGTCTTTTGACCATCCGGGTTCATGACATATAACCCTTCAAGAGTCGCAAAAAATCACATCACATAACCTTTCGAGAACCAAAATCCCCTAAAGAGATTTTGGTCCTTCTTTTTGATTTCGAGCCAAAAGTATCGTTTCCCGAAATACATTGATTCTGAAAATTGAATATCGTGTTGAATCGAATGAAGGAGAATTGACCTCTCCCCACATGAACGTGTTACCCTTATGAGGTTACTCAATAAGAGAACTTTGCGTTCACCCGTTTAAAAGAGAGGGATTCGGGATGGCGAAAAATAAGAAATACGAGCCGACAAACCCCAATAAAAGAAAAGATAAAAAACCTGTTATTACCTGTCCCCACTGTGGCAGCACCAATATGGAATATGTCCCCGATAGGCGTCGCATCCCCTCAAAATGGTATATCCATGTGGCGGCAGCAGTAGCAGTTGTTGTTTTCTTCTTCTTTATGCCCGCTTTCTCGGTAGCCTTTGCTTTGATTTATCTGTATTACACCCTGTTCCACAAACATAAGGTGTTGGTGGGCACTTGCCAGGACTGCGGACAGGAAACTTTGTTTAATAGACCTGACGACGGCAGTTTGGAACCCGACTTCGATAAGCCCTGGACAAGCTAAAGCAACCACTTATCCGAAGTTTACTACCGTTTACCCTCATACAGCATAATTAAGACCGCTAGTCCAGCTCGCGGTCTTTTCTTTTTGCCTGCTCGACTACTGTTATCTAAAGGCATTCATTAATCCCGCCTTTATATATCGAAAGGGATGATCCTATGAAAATGCAAGGAAAATCGGTAGTAGTCACCGGCGCATCTTCCGGCATGGGAGATGCTATTGTTCGTCATTTTGTTGCTGAAGGCGCTTCTGTTGTAGCTGTTGCTCGCAGAAAAGAACGTCTTGAGGCACTCAAGGAATCGCTCGCAGAGGCTCCAGGAACGATCGAAATTTATCCCGGAGACGTCTCTGATCAGAGTATTTGTGAAGGCATGATCGATTTTGCTGTAGAAAAGTTTGGCAAACTCGATGTGCTTATCAATAATGCAGGCATTATGGACGATATGAGTCCTATCGGTGATGCCACTAATGAAAAGTACGAAAAAGTTATGGCGGTCAATATGTTTGGCCCCTTCTGCGCGATGCGAAAAGCAGTCAACGTCTTCTTGGAGCAAGGCAATGGTGGTTCAATCGTTAACGTTGCTTCCCTTGGCGGAATGCGCACCTGTGCAGGAGCAATTTACTGCGCATCAAAGGCAGCTGTGATCTCCATGACCAAGAATACCGCTTACATGTATATGAAAGACGGCATTAAAGCGAACGCCATTGCGCCAGGCGGCATTGCTTCAGAAATTGCTACTTCTATGGGGCAGCCAAACCCCAATGGTTATGGTCGCATTCAGCCCGTGTTGGCATGCGGACCTGAGCCGGGCAGCACCGAAGAAATCGCCAAGGCAGCGCTTTTCTTGGCAAGCGAAGATTCTGCTTACATCAGTGGCGATGTTTTGGTAGTTGATGGCGGCTGGAACGCAGGTTAATCTGAGACCCTTTTGAACTACGGTCTAACTCGAATTTAAAACTCTATCTAAAGCAATCTAGATCTAAAGAGGCATCCTGCAGGATGGGGTTATAGCAACACATTCCTATAACCCGCAGGATGCCTCTTACGTTACTATTTGTATTTCATTTCGAGAATTATTCTTAGGCTATCGCTAGTACCTTTAATCTTCATTCAGAAAATCGAAAGCGTATTGCGCCGCAAGCTTTACACCACTAACAAGAACGCTTTCATCCACTTCGTAGTAGCAACTATGCTGAGGGTGATCGGCGCCTTTTTCAGGATTTTTCCCTCCAACAAAAACAAACACTCCTGGTACTACCCGCAGATATTCAGAGAAATCCTCCCCTGAAAGCGTACCTTCATATTTCGCCAGAGCGTCTTCGCCTAACACCTTTACCGCCGATTTTATGGCGCGTTTGGCACATTTTTTATCGTTGATAAGGGCTGAATTGCCTGATTGCCATTCGAAATCAGCTTTGGCGCTATAAGATCGCGCCACATGGTGAACCATGAATTCCATACGCTCGCGCAAAAATTCACGAACTTTCGGATCAAACGAACGTACCGTTCCGGTCAGGTAAGACGTTCCTGCCATGACGTTACGCGCTACGCCCCCGTGGAATTCCCCAATAGTAAGAACCACCGGGTCAAACGGCGACACATCGCGACTCACGACAACCTGAAGTGCTTCGATAATAGCGGCTCCAACGACAATGGCATCAACGCCCTTATGGGGCATTGCGCCATGCGCACTCGAGCCACTGATGTCGACACGGAACCAGTCGGTATTGGCCATGCGCGGACCTGACTCAATCGAAACGGTTCCCGCTTCCACTTCGCTCCAAATATGAGCTCCATAGATGGTTTCCACCCCATCGAGCGCCCCCGCCGCAATCATTCGCCGCGAGCCAATGGATATTTCTTCGGCGGGCTGAAAAACTATGCGCACTTCACCCCGAAGTTGCCCGCGTAATTCGTTGAGCAGACGGATTGCTCCGAGCATCATTGCGATGTGACAATCGTGGCCACAGGCATGCATCACGCCTTCGTTTTTCGAGGCATATGACGCGCCTGTCTGTTCCAAAATAGGAAGCGCATCAATATCGGACCGCAAAACTATGCGGTGCCTGGGTCTGCCTTGCTCGTCATACGCATCAGGCGCTTCCCCTCTGATCGTGACAATAAGACCTGATTGAGAGCTAATCGTAGAACCACCCTGCGCTTCAACATCCTGTCGTACAAATGCCTTGCCAGCTTCTTTTAAAGATGCAAGATTTTCACTTTCTGTATACTGCGCAGGCGCAGGACCAGGGATAAAGTCGTTAGGGAGTGCATAATCTATGCCCATGGCATCAAGCTCTTGCGCTATAGCTGCCGTCGTATTTACTTCTTCGCCACTCAATTCAGGGTGAGCATGAAAAAAGCGACGTTTCTCGATTAGATACGGTTCGATGCGCGCTGCCAATTCCTGTACGCGCTGGGTAAAAGTACTATCCACACAAATCACCTCATAAAAGGTGGAAATACCTAAAAGTTACCCAAAGAGTACCATTTTGACACGAGTATTTAAACTACGAGCAGGTGAATGAAACCTAACTACACTTCGTACAGCACGACATCTACGTTCATGCAACCGACACTCGCACCTCACGCAGCACGGTACCTACACTTCGTACAACACGGCGCCCAAGGTAAAGCCTCCACCAAAAGCAACTAAGATTACTTTGTCGCCTTTTTTAATCTCGCCTTCGTTATACGCATCAGCAAGCGCAGAAGGGACACTTGCCGCAGATGAGTTGCCGCGATGTTCGATAGAGAGCTTAAACAACTCCTTTGGTGCATGCATTCTTCGCGCCGCAAAATCAATAATTCGCTCGTTTGCCTGGTGAGGAACGATGAGTTTGATCTCATCGAGCGTAACACCCGCCCGTTGGCAAACCTCTGTTACCGCCAAATTCATAGCTCGTGCAGAAAACTTAAAAACCTGCTGGCCATTCATACGCAACACATTACGAGGCGCGCCCGCCTCAAGCGATTCAACAATTGCGAGCTCTTCATCGATAGAAGCATGGCTTTTGTCGGTCGCTTGCGCAGCATTATGATTCACACCGCCCTCATCAAAGGGTGGCACCACGTCAAGCGGCATAGGACACGTAAGCGAGTTATGAATATCGTCTTCGTTGGCAATAAAGGTGCTCAAAATACCCGCACGGCTAGGATCGTACTCCAGAACAACCGCACCAGCACCATCGCCCAAAAGAACACAAGTATTACGATCGGCCCAATTAGTAATGCGGCTCGGGCGTTCACCTGCCACCACCAAAGCGCGCTTAAAGTCGCTGCGATTAGATGCCGTCGCGCTTGCTACTATCATGCTTTCCGCAACGGTAAGCGCATATACAAAGCCTGAGCAAGCAGCATTCAGGTCAAAGCACGCAGCGTTTTCCAAACCTAAGCGACGACGCAAAATGGCAGCATTAGAAGGAACCAAAACATCAGGGGTTACGGTAGCAAATACTATCAGATCAATATCTTCTGGCTTTATGGTGCGCTCTGCGTAGCCACCATCTGTCCAACCAAGCGCTTTGCGTGAAGCTGTCTCAGCAAGATCAGTACTAGTCTCCTCTACGGCAACTTTGCGGCTCTTGATGCCTGTACGCTTTGATATCCATTCGTCGCTCGTCTCAACCAATTGCGCCATATGATCATTTGTTACGTCCAATGCGGGAAGGGCGTTGCCACATCCTATAATTGCACAAGTCACGTGCTACCTCGTTCTATCTATTCTGTTTATATCGCCTTATGAACCGTCTTATTATAGGCCTGTTTTACGCACTTCGGACGTGGGAATATCCCCTAATCTTCTTTCGCCCAAAGATAAGAACAGCGGACCGCTTTATTCCATCCTTTGACTTTCTGCTGCCTTTCCTCTTCCGAAATGGCAGGACTAAAGATTTTTTCTACCGCCCAGTTTTCTTCCACTTCTTCGCGATTCTTCCAGTAGCCAACAGCCAAACCAGCAAGACAAGCTGCCCCCATAGCGGTAGTTTCGATACATTTTGGTCGTTTTACGGGAGCTCCCATAATATCCGCTTGAGTCTGCATCAAGAAATCATTGGCACTCGCCCCACCATCAACGCGAAGCGAGGTTAGAGGAATATCAGAGTCCGCCTCCATTGCTCGTATGACATCATTGACCTGATAAGCAAGTGACTCCAAAGTCGCTCGAATGAGGTGATATTTGTTTACCCCACGAGTGATACCTACAATAGTTCCTCTTGCATAAGGGTCCCAATGAGGCGCGCCCAGTCCGGTAAACGCAGGAACTACATAGCAGCCATTGGTGTCCTCTACTTTTTTCGCCATGTATTCGGAATCCGCAACGGAATCGATCAGACGCAACTCGTCGCGTAACCATTGAATGGCTGCTCCCGCTACAAAAATTGACCCTTCCAGAGCATATTCAACTTTGCCATCTAAGCCCCATGCAATGGTGGTCAGTAAGCCGTTGTCGGAAAAAACGGGCTTTTCTCCTGTGCTCATTAGCAAAAAGCAGCCCGTGCCATAGGTATTCTTTACGGTTCCGGGATGAAAACATGCCTGGCCAAAAAGAGCAGACTGCTGATCTCCTGCAGCGCCGCCAATAGGAATCGGCCCGCCAAAAAACGATGCTGCCGTTTCGCCATATACATAACTTGACGGCATTGGCTGAGGCAGCATGGAACGGGGGATTTTCAAAAGATCGAGGATTTCTTGATCCCATTCAAGGGTGTTGATATTGAAGAGCATGGTTCGAGCGGCGTTCGAATAGTCCGTCACATGTACTTTTCCCTTGGTTAGCTTCCAGATGAGCCACGTTTCCACCGTACCGAAAAGTAGCTCGCCCGCCTCAGCTTTTTCTCGCGCGCCCTCGACATGATCTAATATCCAACGAATTTTGGTAGCTGAAAAATAGGCATCAATAATCAATCCCGTTTTCTTCCTGATCAAATCGGTATAGCCTTGCGCCTTCAGCTCATCACAAAACTCTGCCGTTCTTCGACATTGCCAAACGATAGCAGGGCACACAGGTTCTCCCGTTGCTTTGTCCCAGACAATGGTTGTTTCCCTTTGATTAGTGATGCCTATTGCTGCAATGTCTTCCGCCGATGCCCCGATTTTCGACATCGCTTCCACTGCCACGCCAAGCTGAGTAGACCAAATTTCATCAGCATCGTGCTCCACCCATCCAGGTTGAGGAAAATACTGCGTGAATTCCTTTTGTGCAATGCTGGCGATAGTTCCGTCTTTCTCAAACAAAATACAACGATTGCTGGTTGTTCCCGCATCTAGCGCCATTACGTACTTTTTCATAGGTGAATCCCCGATTTTGTTTTTACGGTTGTTTTGTTCATAGATTTTAGTCGTTTTGACTCTACGAATGCTACTTCAGACTGCATTGGACGCACCGAGGCGCCGCTTCCCTATCGCTTGGAGCTTGGTAGACACCACCGAAAGTTCCTCATACCCAACCAAAAAAGACAACCACCACAAAAGTTTTCTTAAAGTAATTTCTCACCCATTATCTATATCCTTTACCATATGAATTGAAAATTACTTCTACTTTTATTAAGGACAAAAATGCCCAAAATTGCAGCTGTTGTTGTTACTTATAATCGAAAAGATCTGCTTCTTGAATGCATTAGCTGTCTTCAGAACCAAAACTTTTTGGATGCTCCACAAGCATGCGAAACCAGCCTGGATATTCTTGTAATCGACAATGCCAGCACTGACGGAACTTCGAAAGCCTTAAAACCGCTAGCAAATACAAAGCAGATCCTTTATTTCAATACTGGATCCAACTTAGGTGGCGCAGGAGGCTTTAACTACGGCATGAGAAAAGCCGTGGAACTGGGTTACGACTACGTGTGGGTAATGGATGATGACTGCATGCCCCATAAAGACACTCTGCAAGAATTTCTAAAAGCAGACACACAGTTAAACGGACAGTATGGTTATATAAGCAGTGTTTGCCGCTGGACCGACGGTAGCATTTGCACTATGAACACCCAGCGTCATCCATTAACGAAAAATATCACTGATTTTTCTCCGGAACTGCAGCCTTGCACTCTCGCATCATTTGTGTCGCTTTTTGTTCCAGCGCGGATCATCAAGGAGCTTGGATTACCTATTAAAGACTTCTTTATCTGGTCTGACGATTGGGAATTCACTCGCCGTATCTCGCGCAAATATCCCTGTTATCTTGCAGGAAAGAGCGTAGTAACCCACAAATCAAAGAGCAACGGCGTTGGCAATATCGCTCTTGATTCGGAAGAAAAAATAAGCCGCTACAAGTTGGCGTATCGCAATGATGTAGTTTTCTATCGCCGTGAAGGCGCTAAGGGATATGGATATATCTTAGTACGCGGTCTATATCATGCGCTCCTGGTACTCACTAAGGCAAAAAGCAAAAAAGGAGAACGCCTGAAAACAATTATCCAAGGTAATCTGGAGGGGCTAAAATTTCATCCAGAAATTGAATATGTATAACAAGGCCTCCGAGCTATTTCTCGAAGGCCTTTAATAACCAAACCGAAAACTCGCTAGTTATCCGCTGGTTTTAAATCCGTGCCTAGATAGCTGTTCCAAAAATCCCAAGAAGTTAACCAAGGTTTTGCAGCCTTGTAAGCAGCGCGAACCTCAGCACCATGCTCAGCATGCTCTTTCTTTAAGCGGGCAAAACGGCCCATAAGCCCCTTATAGCGATCACGATCCATATGGCGAACAGCTGCATTTTTGCCATCAAGGTCAAATGCAACTAGTGTTTTTGTCGCCATAGTTCGCGGAGAAAGAACTGATAACCCGCTATAGAAAACAGCCTCTGGCTTGTCACGCAACAAAGCATCAGGCAATAAGTGGCGGTCATAAGGCAAGGTTCGCCAAACACGTAAAAACTGACCAATATATGATTCGCCACCAAACGCTCGTTTGCTATGCCTCATAGATGAAATCATTTCTTGATTGAACGTTTCCACTGGCACAAGCTTTTCATTCTTCGCACCATTCTTCTTCATCAGCTCTTCGCCACTCACACTTGCTAAATACTCAGGACCCTTAAGATAGTCCTCCATACCGTCCAAGAATAACTCGACCGTGTCGTACTCTAACGTACGCATATGGAGACGGATATTTCGCTCCCAACGCGCTACAAACATTTTTTCCGAGGCGCAATCATCCATAGCCATCATCACCATGAAGTTTCTAATATATTGATAGCAATCAACAGACGGACGGAATCTTCCCTCGAAGCCCTCATGCCAAACACAAATGCCATTCATAGTCATATATGTTGGCTTTATACGCATGCCATATTCAACATCATCACAACGAACAAACAACGGCAAGGGTAAACCGCTTTCTCGAACCGCTTTCAATGGAATGCAGCTATACCACCATGCACCGTATGCATTCTTAACTTCAACATCGATAGATTCATTTTCAGCAATATCTTCAACTTGATCTATATAAATCTTTTCCCACTTAACACGGCGATATGCACCTGATTTAATTACATACGACACATCTTCAAACTGAAGGTTAGGCTTTTCGATAGCAAGCATTGCTCCATTAATGAAGGCATCCTTGTACTTACCTTGCGCTAAAGCTAACAAATTGTAAGTTCGTTTTAAACTTTCGGCAGAAACTTTAACGTCATCATCCATGAGCAGGATATGGGTAAATCCCTCCGAACTTGCAAGTGTTTCCATCATTCCACGAGCAAATCCACCAGCACCACCCACGTTTTTGTTTGGAAGAACCGTTACCCCGTCATCGGTTAAAGCATCAGAATCCAATGTACGGCCATTATCTACCACAAACATATGAAAAGCTTTTGCTACAGGATCGTTGGATCCCAGTACTTCTTGCTTTACCAACTCAATATTTGGAACTATATACTCTTCCTTTTTAAAAGTAGTGGTCGATAGAGCAAGCTTTACCGAGTTGATATTCGTCTCGTCCACCTCGGTAAAATAAAAGGCGTCATGCAGGTACGCTATTCCGCGGACTTGCAAAACAAACCCCACAATATCCTTATCGGTAAACGGAACTTCAATCTCAAAAACAGTACGCCCATCTTCTTGCTTGATGCCGCCAAGAAGACGTCGGCCTTCCATCAAAACAGAAGGATGACTATCTTTGTGAGTCATTCCGTTGAATTGCAATGTAGCAACATCGCCCGAAAGCTCTAAATGAAGTAATACCTTTTGAACATTTGCATACTTACGCCATTTCGCAACTGAACAACAATTGAAATATGTAAGAAAATCTACTTTCCCGCTGATCGCTAAAGCATTTGTCTCTTCGTCAAATTCCGCAGAACCGCCAGCAACATTGTCCGTCCGATAATACACCTCAGGATATTGAGTCATATGTTTTTCAATTTTCAAAACAACATTTGACAGCTTATGTTTAATCATTGATGCACCATTTCTAAATTATCAACGTCGAAACTATAAAGTTGGAAAATGCCATATTCTCCATTAAGTCTAAAATATCGAATGTCTTGTCTGTCATCTTACCTATTGATGAAAACTTATGCTGTATTTTTACTACGTTTCTTTGAAACAATCACGAACCCGATCGCAACAACCAAACCAACTAAAGACAGTATTGCCCCAGTTCGTAAATTTGGGGTTTCATAGCGGAGCTCTACTTGATGAGTTCCCTCTGGCAGTTTTACAGCCATAAAACCAACATTGGCGTTTAGCACTTCTACTGGCTCTCCATCAATTGACGCAGACCAACCTGAAGCATATGGAATACGAAAATACAAATACTCATCCGAATTATCTGCTGTTGCAACGCAAGAATACCCATTGTCGAATTCTTGTATTTCTGTTGCACTATTTGCTGAAAGCTCTTGGATATCATTCTCAACCGCCGAAGCATCTTGAACAAATACACCAAAGCTATCGAACGAATACACGCCAGGAGAGCTAAACTCCAAAGCAATTGTATGACGCTCCTCATCAGAATAGCCAATATTTACCGCCCAATCATCTTTCCCGCCATACAGATGGTGCTTGTTGTTCATAAACCATATCTCCTGCACCATACCTTCACCGGAAACCATAATTTTGCATTCTTTAGAATCTTCAGATGTAAGCTGGTCCAAAAATGCCCAGACTTTTTCGCGTTTGCTAAGATTTGAATCGATGCCTTTTTCTAGTGGCTCATAATCCATCCCAGAACACATAAAATATGCCTCTGTTCCAGCAGGAATGGACGCATTCAAATGCAAAACGGTATTGGGTTTAGTTATTGTAATTGTATTTCCCTCAATGGTTACTCCTGACTGCTTTTGCGCAGCCGTTTGATTGTCTGAAACTTCGACAATATCATCACCTTGTTGATTAAGACTCAACTCTGAAGGAATTTCCTGAGTATACGAACGGATATTGCTGGAGTCATCTTGCGTAGGATTATCAACGACAACGCTTTGTGTCAATACATCCTGTCGCTCGGCAATAGACATCGAATCATATGAACTACGCAAAATAGCCGAGTCGTAAGTAAAAGCAAGAGGAAGAGTATTTTCTGCCTGATATACCGCATAATCCTCTTCTTTTACTGTTCCTTGCGCCACTAAAGCCCGATAAAGCGGCGGAAGCATGCTTGTGTCATTTGCCGGAACTAAAAAATTAGTCACTCCTGCCATTGCTTCCATTGTGGTTCGGGAATTAAATCCAGCATATGAAAAATTCATCGATGACGTAGCTAGCCCTAAACTCGTATGATATTGATCAATGTAGCTGTTGTAGAAACTGTTATAAAACGTACTTCCCAACATTCCATTAGCAATATTTCCGTTGCGCCAAAGATGAGTCTCCGCAGAATCATATCGCTGATCAGAACTTCCCTCGACATTCATAACAACGGATGAAGCGTCATCCCTTACAGCATAGTTATATGATTCGCCTAGCTGAACTTGTGTCGCACTTGAACCACTACCCCATTGACACGATACGTATAAGCAGCCAACCGCTACTACACCAATCATCGATGCATTGAAGAACGCCCTTTTGTCTTTAAAGGCATAGCAAAGCACAACAGTCGCGAATAATAAGGCAAGCAGCGCATAGAAAGATTCACTTGTGTACCACATCAAAAAAACCATGCAAGCGAGTCCATAACAACACGAAGCAATTACAACTTTCTTTTCGCCTTTTTGGATTGCTTTTCTATAAGAAGGTAATAGTGCGACAACGATAAGCGACACTAGCAATGCATATATCCAAACCCACCGATTATTTGGATAAGCAAACCCATTAAAGATACGCCCAGCTAAAGGTAAACACAAAAACAGGGTAAAGACGATAAATAGAATTCGCAAAACTCGCTTTGATTTAGCATCTAACTCGATATTTTTTGCGAAAAATAATCCGAATACTGTCACAAGCGCCAAAGGTGCAAATCCGAAAATGCAGTCCGCACCAACGGAAGTTGGAGAAATAAAACCTTCTAACAATTGCAAATAATAAGCAAGTGAGTAAGTAAGGCTTTCGTAGCGATCGAGTCCCAAGCGATCTTGTGAAAGCAGAGATACCGCATTTGGGAAAAACATCACTCCTGCTAGTAAGGCAGCAAGGGCAATACAACTAAGAATTTTGATTACCCAAATTAAGAATGATTTTGCCGTAGTTTTTTCGGGCAAATTGAAAACTTTCACTAAGCAATAAACCAATAAAGCCAAACAAGTTACATATGCTTGACTTACTGAGCAAAAAAAGCAAAGAAAAAGTGCACAAATAAACAGAACTGGAGACTTTCGGTCGAATACCTTATCTACACCCCAAAGAACCAGCGGAGCTAAAACCAAAGGATAGAGTAAGTAAATCTGAGAAAACGCAATAAGGCTATATCCCCCAAAAAGGTAGATCATACAGCCAATCAACGAAGAAAAACGATCGAATTTTTTATATAGACAGTATCCAAGAAACGCAAATCCAGCCAATAGCAAAGTTATCGGAACCGTTGCGTTCAACAATAAATCGGCATTTTCCGCAGTCGCAAAGACAGACAGCCACAAAATAGGATTCCCCAAGGTGTTGCCAATTGAAACGACATAGTCAGCACCATACCCAACCATATCAGTCCACATAGGAACAATAAAAGAATGTTCGACAAAAATATTTGTCAATAATTCTCTCAGCCATTCACCTTGAAGAACAAAAAACATGTATTGCTGTTCAAGCCCATCAGTTGCCCAGATAAAACCTCGTCCGTTAATTAAATAGCCAAACATATACAAGATAAAAAAGCAGCAAAATAAGCCTAAATATGAAGCATAGAACCCCTTCTGCGATTCATCGATTGCTTTTTGCCACTTTGTCAGCAGGGTTATGATCTTGCTTTCTTTGGATCGATCCATAAGACCTCACTTATGTGCCATGTCATACAAGTTTTAATTATCGATTATTTTACTTACCGCAAATCTGCACTTCGTATGCAGCCAAACCTTAATTGATATCCTTACAAATACTCGTACGATAGAATAATATAGTTTAATAACTCAGTGTTGCTGGTTTACTTTTTACAGCAAACTTGTATATAGGTGGAGGTTCCTGCGTGGCAACAAACCAAAAATCAGCACTGCAACGCAATTGGTTTATTCTTTCTTCGCTGGTTTCAAAGGACTTTAAGCTTAAGTATCGTCGAAGCGTCTTAGGTGTACTTTGGTCTGTGCTAAACCCGTTGCTAATGATGATCGTATTGTCTGCAGTATTTAGTACCTTTTTTCGCTTTGATATCGAGAACTTTCCTCTCTACCTTATTTTAGGAAGTACTCTTTTTACCTTAATGTCAGATTCAACAACTACAGCAATGAACTCAATTATCGATTCGTCTGCTCTTATCAAAAAAATCCGAATTGAAAAGATTCTCTTTCCCTTAGAAAAAGTACTTTTCCAGCTTGTGAATTATGTTCTCTCATTAATTGCAGTTGCAGCGGTAATGATCTTTTTTAAGGTTGCACCAACCATCAATTTGCTGTTTCTCCCATTACTACTTTTTTATCTGTTGATGTTCAGTGCCGGGCTAGGATTTCTCTTGTCAGCCCTTGTAGTCTTTTTCCGCGATATCGGCCACTTGTGGAGTGTCGTCATAACCGCATGGACTTACGCGACGCCGCTTTTCTACCCTATTAGCATTTTGCCCGACTGGATGATGACAATAATGAACTTTAATCCCATGTATCATTATGTTACCTATATGCGCGATATTGCACTTTGGAACATAACCCCGAGCTTAGAGCTGAATCTTCTATGCTTCGGAATGGGCTTCTTGATGCTCATTATTGGATTTATCGTTTTTCGTAAGCTTGAAAAGAAATTCATTCTCTACGTATAGGTGAACAAATATGCCTGAAACAGTTAATACATCTTTCTTGGGTGAAGCTTCTTTTTCGAAAGAAGATGCCATTACTTCCAACGAAACCATGATCAAAGTCGATGACGTATCAATGGTTTTCAATATGGCAAGTGAAACCATGAATAACCTCAAAGAGTACGCGATCGCTTTAGCACGACGAGAACTCCGCTTTAAGGAGTTTCGCGCATTGGATCATATTTCCCTCGAAGTAAAAAAGGGGGACGTTTTTGGCATATTAGGCACAAACGGCTCAGGCAAATCGACTCTACTCAAAATAATTGCAGGAGTATTAGAGCCAAGCGAAGGAACATGCACAGTCAACGGAAGCATTGCACCTCTTATTGAATTGGGCGCAGGCTTCGACATGGAGCTTACCGCCCGCGAGAACATCTACTTAAACGGCGCATTATTAGGCTATCCGAAAAAATTTATCGAAGAGCATTTCGATGAAATCGTCGATTTTGCCGAAATTGAAAAATTTCTTGACATGCCCCTAAAGAATTACTCCTCTGGCATGGTTGCCCGTATCGCTTTTGCTATTGCAACGGTAATTGTTCCTGAGATTCTTATCGTGGATGAAGTTCTTTCTGTTGGCGACTTTATGTTTCAACAAAAATGCGAGCGACGAATACAATCTCTCATTAAAGACCACGGCGTAACTGTCTTGATTGTCTCGCATGATAATCATCTTATCGAACGTCTTTGCAATAAAGCGGTCTGGATCGAAAAGGGACATCTTCGAACGATCGGAAATGCAGAGAGTATTTGTCAAATTTATCAGCTTCTTGGTGGGCGCATTGGAAGCTCCCATGCCGAACAGGAGATATTTCGCATTTATAAAAACGATACCTCAATCAATGAGCACCGCGCAAACACGCTGACTGGCCACGATAGATTCAGCACAGCCGCCAGAATTACTGATGCCACGCCCTTTCCTGAAAAGCCAACTGTAGGCATTATTACTCCTATTGATCATCCTAATATCAGCCTACTTGCCGAGTCGATTGCTCCTGTTATAAATGCCGTCATTATTCCTACTCTTGAAAATGATTTTCCCGATTCTAGCCTTCCAACACTGGAAAAACTAGACCTGCAGCATCTATATATTTTTGGAGATACGTCCCTTATTTCAAATTATGTAGTAACTAAAATTGAGCAGATTCTTGACTGCTCAACCGAAAGGCTAACGGGAAGAAACGAGATCGAACTCTGCCTATCAACAGATCAACTAGGCATAAAACAGAGCGAAAAATTAACGGCTGTTATTGCTCAACAGGAAGCCAGCTTGCCGCTAATTGCCCTTTCTCCCTATTTTTATAAATCTCAATGTAGGTTATTTTTTGCTGCGGATAATGACCCACTAAATAACCATTTAGCCGAGCAGCTATTATCAACACAATACAAAGAAATTATCGTACTATCTAAGCCCACCTTCTATGATAGGTATTTTAGTAACTTAGCTCAAAATCCTGAAATCAGTACAGCTTTCTTTTCAATAGATAAAAAGTTCTGGGAAGTCAATGAGCTAATTAATAATTGGATATTTGATCGCTGTGCCATCAAATATAAAAGCCCAGTAATAATTAATGGAGCAATTCCTGACGATGGATACTTTATTGGTCAGCTTGCCGGCCTTAGCAATTCGCCAGTCTTGCTCATTGATCCAAATAATCTGGACAATGTTCTAGACAGTTTCCAACTTATTAGAAGCAACAGCGTTGATTCTTTAACATTTGTTGGAGGATCTTTATTTAGTCCAACTGATAAAAAAATTCTGCTTAAAGCAATTGCCTCACGTGAATCGGAGAACTAATGCCTACTATCTCTGTCATTTTGCCAATCTATAACGCTGAGCCATTTCTTGAAGAATGCCTAGCTAGTATCAAAAGCCAGACTTTTACTGACATTGAAATACTGTGCGTAAACGACGGGAGCACAGACTCTTCAGTGGAAACTATTCAGAAATTCTGCGACCTAGACGATCGTTTTGTTTTACTCAGCAAGCCAAACGGAGGGTATGGCCATTCGCTCAACTATGGACTAAAGCATGCGCGGGGAGAATATATTTCGATCATAGAGCCCGATGACTTTATTGATCCTAAAATGTATGAAGTTTTATTATTGTTTGCTAAAGCGAACAATAACGCTGATGTTATCAAGGGATCTTACTGGGAATATTTTGATACGAGAGATGACTTTGGGGAAGTACTGAGAAAACCAAATCTTACTCGGAAAATGGGACAGACACCATTTGCGTTTAATCTCAAGGATAATGCAGAGATATTTGCTCATCATCCTTCAATTTGGTCTACTCTTTACAAAAAAGACTTTCTCGATTCTAACGAAATTCACTTCGTTGAACCAAAAGGTGCTGGATGGGCAGATAATCCTTTTTTTGCTGAAACACTAATAAAAGCAAAAGAAATAGTCTGGGTTCCAAATGGATATTACTATTATCGGCAAACCAATCCAAATGCCTCAAGCTTTCTGAAGGATTATCATATTCCTTTTGATCGTCTCAGAGAAATGCGTACAATTTTGCAGAAAGCTCACGCCAATGATGAAATTTGGGGAGCATTCTATCGCCGTGAATTCGACTATATACACTCCATCATTAATGAATTTGGATTCCAAGAAAAGAACCCTGAAATCTATTCGCTAATCCATGAGGTATTAAGTACTCTTGATGAAAAAATACTTCTATCAAGCAAATTCATCCAACCTGAAGATATTGAATACTATAAAAGGTTTCTCGAAGAATACAGACCAACCTTCTGGGAAAGCAACTTAATCAAAACCTTCAACTATATCGAAGAAGACCTAACCTCTGCGGATATAAGCTTCGTCCTTCCAATCAAAGACCATGCTGCTTGGCTCTCGAACTGTATCGAAAGCATCCAGAAATGCGGCATTAAAAACAAAGAGATTATATGCATTGACTGCGGATCGTCAGACAGAAGTTTTGCAACGTGTTTCCATCTAGCTAATAAATACTCAAATGTCACTTTGGTAAAAAATATTTTCAACTCTTTTGCCGAAGGCATTAATGCAGTTATTCCACTTTTGAAAAGCAAGTATTTTTATATTTTCAACCCAACATATAGCATTGAGGGCAACTTTTTGCAGCAAGTGCTCATTCACCTACTCAATTCCGATGTAGATGTCGCAGCATTGGACAACGAAAAGCGCTTCCTTGCAGAAATAATGTGTCGATCCAAAAAAGCTCAAATCACAAGCAAAGATACTGCAATGGCATACGATGTTTACGCGAAGGATATATCGCCATTTTTGCTGAACATTTTTCGCATTAACGAGCCTTCAGTATTATATAGGACCAAATTTATTCAAGAACTTAACCTTGATGTTGAAATAACTGATTGCGGCAATGCAATATCACTCGCATGTAAAGCACTAATAGAGGCTCAAACAATTTCGTATTTTGCCGGAACATACTATAAAACGATGAATTCTAAGCCAAATTTTGTTCCCTTTCTTCCTGATCTACATGACGAACTCATCAAAGAAGAGCCTCCTATTTTACCTGCACTTTTTGGTACATTAAGCAATGCAATTTCCGCAGACAGCTATCTTGCTCAAAGCAAGGCAAACCTTTTGGTTTCGGTATTTATGCACGACGTTACAACAAGATGTTTCCCCGAAACCCTATATACGTATGTCGATACCTATCTTGAAGATGTATCCCGTGCCTGCGCCCCAGTAGAGGGAAGAAATTTTTTTGATGTTGAGCAATACTACGATTTTCAAATAATTGAAAGAAAAGGGCTCAAAGCTTATCTTGCAACGCAGTATCTTTACAAAAGCAATGACATCAAAACACTCCAAAAAGCCCTTGAATCTGTATTTACTTCAACGCGCTTCGTTGTTGGCTCTAAAATTGCGGACCTTTATCAAAAAACCTCTACAGGGCCATTGCGTCACATCATCAATAAAAGAATGCAATAGAACTATCTAGGAGCAAAAATGCTGTGGCTATCATTTGCAATATGCGTATTTTTGGCGATTCTTGTTTTGTACTTGCCTGGCTTTTTTCTTTTAAAATCTTTCAAATTTTCCCACATCACAAGTTTTGCAGCTGCTCCAGCTATTACCGTACCCAGCTACGCAATAATTTGCATTCTTTTATCTATCTTAGGAATTTCTGCAACTGGCGAACTTGTTTTTGGTTCGCTATTAGCAATTAGTCTACTTTGCTTTGTTGTTCTTACTGTCTCAAAAAAGAACAAGCTTTCTCCTTCGGTTGATTCTCCGAACACGAATAAAAAATACTGGCTAATTCTTTTACTTTATCTTGCAACTGGTATATTAATTGGCACATTTTTCTTCGTCCGAAGCCTTGATACCCCCGTCTCATTCTTTCAAGATTTCGACAACGTATTTCATCTAAATTTAGTACAGTCTTTCCTCACTTCTGGAGACTGGTCAAGCCTCCATGCCTCCGTTTATACAGCATCTGAGTTTTATGCCAATACAACCCCTAGAACTAGCTGGACATCCTTCTACCCTGCAGCCTGGCATTGTTTAAATGCAATCCTGGCAAGCCTCTTGACTACCGAAGGCTCAATTGTTATCGCACAAAACGCATTGCTATTTGTTTTTTCCTTTTTCGTGTTTCCTTTGGCTGTATTTATACTTCTTAAAAGAATATTCAATGGCAATACAAAGCTCTTGTTGTGCGGCACAGTCTTATCTGTCGGATTTGCGGTATTTCCCTGGGGAATGCTGGTATGGGGACCGATCTACCCCAATCTAGCTGCGTTTTGCCTAGTTCCATTAACTGCATCTTTATATATACATATATTTGAGGAAAAACTAACAAGAAAACGCTACTTACTACACATTTCTTTAATCATATTTAGTGCCATTGGATATATTTTGATTCAGCCAAATGCAGTTTTTGCATTGGTCGTCTTTCTTGCCCCGTTCACTGTATACAAGGTTTTCAAACTATCCCAAAGATCCTTCTCCAATCAAAAAGCACTGTTTTTTAGCTTTCTTTTCGGCGTCTTTGCCTTTATTGCTTGGGCAATTTGTTATAAGCTTCCTTTTTTCCAAGGCACTGTGACATTCACATGGGCTGCTTATCTAGACACCTCGGAAGCGACCCTGAACGCAATCACTCAAGCCATGTCATGTGTTCCTGCCCCGCAAATTCTTTTGGCGATTTTGGTTACCATTGGAATTATTTACTCTATTCAAAACAGGCAATATCTCTGGCTGAGCGTTGTTTATCTATTCTGCCTTCTTATGTTTGTAGCTACTTCCTCAACAGAAGGAACTCTTAAACACTTTCTTACCGGATTTTGGTACACAGACCCCAACAGAATAGGCTCCCTTTCTGTTTTTGCTGGAATTCCTTTAAGTTGTCTAGGGCTATTGCTTCTGCTCTCCGCTATAGAAAAACTATATCTTGCAGCCACTAATGCGCTTCAAGGTAATTCACTTAATAAGAAACTGCTCGGATTAACTAATTATGTAATTATTGCTTTATTGATCTTTTTTCCTTTTTATCCAAAGGAAAACAGCTTCTACGGTGCAACAGCTTTTGGAAATATCCAAAACAAACTAATAGATATCAATAATCAAACAAAAGTTGATTTGTTGGATGAGAGCGAACGCAATTTCTTGTTAAAAGTCAAGAATATAGTCGGAACAGAAGACTTAATTATTAACTCTCCCGGAGATGGCAGTTTATTTGCATACTCGCTGCTTGATCTGAATACGTATTATCGCGCTGTCAGCAACTTCCCCAATACAACCTCTTATTCTGGAGCAGGAGAGACCGAAGCAAGTTACCATATTCGAACTTCATTAAAGACTATCTCAGATAATCAATCGGTTAAAAATGCAATAGGAAGTACTGGTGCTAAATATGTTTTGATTTTAGGTTCCGAAAATCGAGAGGTTCGAACATATAATTCAATGTCATATGATTCGTCAGATTGGGTTGGCATCGATTCTATCACCGCCGATACCCCTGGGTTTACATTGATTCTTGAAGAAGATGGTATGAAGCTGTTTTCCATAAATGAATAAAACTAGCAGATTGGCGCGAAACGCTAACCTGCTAGTTTTATGTATGAGAGATACGTCAATAAGCAACGATTCTTTTGGCAGAATTACGGTATCTTATCTAGGATCACCACGGAACTCATACATACATTACTACTAGCTAAGGAACGGATGGGTCTTGTCTTTTTCGCTTAGGATTATCTTGGTCTCATTAAAAACTTCATCACCATTTAATGCGGGCCATTTAATTCCGATAGTGGGATCATTCCAGATTATTCCGCCCTCATCATTGGGGTGATATACGTCATCGCATTTGTAGCAAAACTCGGCATGATCGCTTAAAACCAAGAATCCATGAGCAAATCCCCGAGGAATAAATAGTTGTCGCTTGTTTTGGGCAGACAAAATAGTACCTTCCCACTTTCCATATGTAGGGCTTCCCTCTCGAAGATCAACTGCGACATCAAATACCTCTCCCGAAACTACCCGAACAAGCTTAGACTGAGGATGTTTGATCTGAAAATGAAGCCCTCTCAATACGCCTCTCACGCTCGATGACTGATTATCCTGGACAAAATCAACATCAATACCGCCAGCAACAAAATCCGGTTTTTTATAAGTTTCCATAAAGTAGCCACGATCATCGCCATAGCTCTTTACATCAACAATAATCACGCCCTCGATCGAAGTTTCAGTAAACGTAAAATTTCCCGAAGTAATCTGTTTCTTTGCAGCCATCGTAAATCCCCTTTACTGACCCTGCTTTGCGTATTTTGCCTCTGTCGCTTCCTTAGCGGGGCGCCACCAAGATTCATTTTCCTTGTACCATTGGATGGTTTGAACAAGCCCTTCTTCAAAATCAGTATGCTGAGGGCTCCAACCAAGATCACGACGCAGTTTGGATGAATCAATCGCATAACGACGATCATGACCAGGGCGATCCTTCACCCAATCAAAATCGTCTTCCGATTTGCCCATAGCATTCAAAATAGTACGTAAAACATCAATGTTGTTTTTCTCGCCGTCTGCGCCAATTAGATAAGTCTCGCCAATTTCGCCTTTAGTAAGAATTGTCCATACCGCAGATGAATGATCTTCCGTATGAATCCAGTCGCGAACATTTAAACCATCACCATAAAGTTTTGGTTTAATGCCACAAAGAATGTTGGTGATCTGCCTTGGGATAAACTTTTCAACATGCTGATAGGGTCCATAGTTATTGGAACAATTACTAATAGTAGTACGCAAGCCATAGGTGCGCGTCCAAGCGCGTACCAGCATATCTGATGCTGCCTTTGTAGAACTATAAGGACTCGAAGGATTGTAAGGAGTTTCTTCAGTAAAGCGATTCGGGTCATCGAGAGCTAGATCGCCATATACCTCATCAGTTGAAACATGATGATAGCGAACATCGTATTTTCTACATGCCTCCAAAAGGTAATATGTGCCTTCCACATTCGTCTTCAAAAAAGGCTCAGGATTCGCAATGGAATTATCATTATGAGATTCGGCGGCATAGTGAACAATGGCATCATGATCGGGAACCAACTTATCAAGTAACCCTTTATCGCAGATGTCGCCCACAACGAGCTCTACTCTATCTTCGGGGAGCCCAGCAATATTCTCTTTATTTCCTGCGTAAGTTAACTTATCTAGCACCGTTACGTGCACTTCTGGATGGCTATTCACTACATAATGAACAAAATTCGAGCCGATAAAGCCACAACCACCTGTTACGATAATATTTTTGTACATATTTTTCATATTGTTAATTACCCCTTTAATTCAGGCAGATTTTTCAAATAGCTCTTTAATGCATCCTGCCAGGTGCGCATCTCATTTCCGATAGTCCGCTCCAAATGAGCGTTTTTTAAACTAGAAAACGCCGGCCTATCAGCGGAAGATGGATTAGACTCCTTGTATTGTTGACTCGTCACCGGGATCACTTCACAGCTTAAATTAGCACCCCTCATAATTGCGGTAGCGAAATCGCACCAAGAACAAGTACCTTCATTGGTGCAGTGATAAATCCCATAATTTTCTGTTAAAGCAATTTTTAAAATTTCGTACGCCAAATCGTTTGCCGAAGTAGGATTTCCAAACTGATCATTTACTACAGTAATCTGAGAATGATTTTTACCTAACTGAAGCATAGTCTTTACAAAATTATGCCCCACATACCCATAAAGCCAAGCGGTTCTAACAATAAAATACTTATGACACAACTCAGCAACTCTGCATTCACCCTCAAGCTTAGAGCGGCCGTAAGCGCTCAGCGGAGCAACTGCGTCAGATTCAATACGTTCTCCTTTTTCATTACCAGAGAACACATAGTCCGTGGAAACTTGTACCAACTTTGCATTTTGCTTTTCACAGACAATCGCCAGATTGGCGGGTCCTTGTCCATTCACAAGCATGGCTTCCTCTTCAGCTGCTTCACAGCCATCAACATTAGTCATCGCAGCACAGTTGATAACTATATTATATGGACCATTTTGCTTAAACCAATCGTTTACTGCATCAATATCCGTTATGTCCAGTTCGTCAGCATCAACAGCGTCTACTTGAGCATTCTTGTATTCTGAAGGGATGGGAGCAATTTCTGCCTCCATCTCAGATAAACAACGCTGCAGCTCATTCCCTAATTGACCAGAAGAACCCGTAATAAGGAGTTTCATATATCTAGTCACGCTCCTTACGGCGCACAATACGACCTTCAGCAAGTCGACGTAAATGCTTACCGTATTCACTTTTCCCGTAACGCTCTGCTGCTATCTCAAGCTGCTCGTGGCTGATCCAACCATTTTCGAAAGCAATATCTTCAATAACTGAAACAAGTAAACCCTGACTGCGTTCTACCGCACGAACAAATTCAGAAGCCTCAAATAGTGACTCCATAGTCCCCGTGTCTAACCACGCAAAGCCTCTACCGAGCGTTACAACATTAAGAGACCCGTCATCAAGATACATTTGATTTAATGTAGTGATCTCAAGCTCACCACGAGCAGAAGGTTTTACCTGTTTTGCAAGCTCACACACACGCGCATCATAAAAATATAGTCCAGTAACTGCATAATTTGACTTTGGGTGTTCTGGTTTTTCTTCAATAGAAATCGCATTGAAGTCTCTGTCGAATTCAACTACGCCAAAACGTTCAGGATCATCCACATGATAACCAAACACCGTAGCACCGCCAGAAGTCTCTGCATCCTTAACTGCTTTACGTAAATGTTTACCTAAACCATTGCCAAAGAAGATGTTATCCCCCAAGACAAGCGCGCAGGGTTCGCCCGCTATGAAATCCTCTCCGATAACAAAAGCCTGAGCCAAGCCATCAGGACTAGGCTGCTCTGCATACGAAAGACAAATACCAAATTGAGATCCATCACCCAATAAGCGCTTGAAGTTAGGTAAATCCGCAGGTGTGGAAATGATCAAAATATCCCTAATCCCTGCCATCATCAAAACTGACAGCGGGTAGTAGATCATAGGTTTATCATAAACAGGCAGTAACTGTTTACTAGTTACCGATGTAAGCGGATATAAACGAGTTCCTGAACCACCCGCCAGAATAATACCTTTCATTAAGCCAGCCCTCCAAAACCCTTTTACTACTCTATTGGACTTTCTTCTCTTCTTTATCGTTATTGTATCGTTCGTATTTTTCAATAGCTAGCTGTTGAGTAAGCTCTCGAATTTTAGTATCTGCTTGCGAAATTCTCATCGTTAAACTAAAACTCTGGATCAAAAGGATGAAAATAAAAAAGAGAAAGACGAAATTTACAGGCGCCATCGTTCCGACGATGTCCGACAACGCATAAAAAACTCCCGGAAAAATGCTCGCAAGAAAAATCAAAACCGCAAAACAAAACCAAAAAATCGAGTCCTCTAGTTTAACTTGAGAACTCCTGACTTTCCTCGCAATAAAAACTAAAGTTAAGATAGACGCAACGATTAGCGTTACTCTCAATGCAACCGTCATTCTTCCACATCCTCGATACGTTTTCTAACGAGCTGCATAAACAGAATAGAAATCGACATACGTAGCATATATTTCACTGAACTCCAAGGATTCAAATAGCTCTCTCCCGCAGTTCTTTCCGCCATACAAACTGGGATTTCTAAAACTTTTGCCTTTGCCCTCTTAATCAAATATGAAACTGTATCTGGCTCAGGTCCAAAATTCAACCCAGTAGCCAAGCGTCCAATCATTTTCTTATTGAATGCCCGCATTCCAGATGTAGGATCTTTGATCAATTTCCCTGTTGTTATTTTAATTGCCCAAGAAATCAAAGAGCTTCCCAACATCCTTAATGAAAGCGGCTTTTTCTTATTAATAAACCTCGAACCGATTACGATATCATTTTCCCTTATTGCTTCTTCAAGCGAAACAATATATTCCGGAAGATGTTGACCATCGGCATCAAACTGAATAGCGCAGTCATAATCATGTCTGTAGGCATACTTCATTCCTGCCTGAAACGCTCCCGCTAAACCCAGATTCGTCGAAAGATCTAAAAAAGGATACTGATTTTCTCGACATACTTGAGCAGTACCGTCCGTTGACCCATCATTAATGATCAAAAAATCGACTTTCTGATTCACGGCACGAATGGACCTAATTGTTTTTTCCAAAGATTCCTCTTCGTTATATGCAGGAATTATTAATAAGGTCTTCACAACGCTCTTCTTACATAAATAGACAGGCTTAATCAATTGCTCGATTGAGCAGAAATATATAATCGATTAATAAGTCTCGCCATACAAGATGGCCAAAACTTTTTTAGCATTTCCAGATCTTCATTCGTTCTGGTATTGTCAACTATACATGCTGAAGTTTCCGATCCTCCATGAACTCGATGATACATGCAAATTTTTGCATCATAAACAAACGAGCCGCTTTGTCGGGAAAAACGCTCCCAAGCGTCCCAGTCAAGATTACTCCTAAAGCCCTTTCTAAATAGCGGGGAAGGCAACCGATCGACCAAAAACGTAACCGCTGGGCAACAAATAGGATTACCCAAAGATAACGTCCTTCGCTTTACCGCTTTCAAAGCACGCATCTTTGAATAAGTAAGCGGCTTTAATAAGAACCGTTTAATGGTTAAAAGCCTAGAGACATCAATTACATGATCACCTCTTAACTCGCCATAATTAGAAAAGTACAGCAGAGCGTCGGAGCAAGAATTCACCTTGTCTAGCATCCGCTCAGTATAATCTCGGCAATAAATATCATCCTGATGAGCAAGGGTAACTAATGGTGTCTCTGCTACCGAAACTGCAAAATTCCAATCATCCGCAATATTAGAATCACCCTCCCTAACATAGAGCGCGCAGTTATATTTTGTCGCTAGTTCTTCTATATATTTACTCGGAGTGGAAGTTGCAATCGAAATATTTGAGCTTACGCTTTGCGCATTCAAAGAATCCAAGCACTCCGAAAGAAACGGACTATCACCATACGCACAAACCACATATGTATGATTCTTCGCGCAGTACATTCTCATACACCAACTTCAATTTCAATCCACTATCGCGAGAAGAGCCTCGCAAACTCTTTCGCTGTCAACTCTGGATAAATACGGTCCCATAGGTAAACTCAAAACCGTCTCACATGCTTTTTTTGTTTTTAGGCAATCTCCAACAACAAGGGATTTGCCAAAAAATGCTTTCTGCTCATGCATAGGACGCTGATAATACACCATACTAGGAATATCTGACTGTCTAAGCAAAAATTGAACTTTTGCACGATCGAGCCGATCAGGAAGCATTACCGTATATTGTGCCCAAGAAGAAATAAAATCGTTTGAAACCCGCGGAAGCCTAAGGTCAGTCTCGGCGAGCATTTCGTCATACCATTTCGCACGCTCATTTACCTCAGCTACCTCGTACTCTTTAAATGCCTTGAGCTTAATCTGGAGAATAGCCGCTTGCATTGCATCCAGTCGGCTATTCATTCCTATTCGAACATTATCGTATTTTGTCTCCCCCTTACCATGAACTGCGAGACTTCGAATCAATGAGGCCCACTCGTCGTTATTGGTAAATACCGCACCTCCATCACCGTAACAGCCCAACGGCTTTGCAGGGAAAAAGCTTGTTGTTGATATATCGCCGAAAGAGCACGCCTTTCTCCCTTTAATGGAGCCACCAAAACCTTGGGCTCCATCCTCTAAAACCAATAAGCCATTTTCTTTGCATATGCGTTGAATTTGCTCATATTCCGCCGGTAAGCCGAACAGATCAACAGCCACTAAAGCCCTTGGCTCAAGACCTGATTCTTTAGCCAAATTAACTGCAAGTTCAATCTGGCTAGGATCAACATTAAAAGTATTTTTGTCAATATCAATAAAAACCGGAGTGGCCCCCACAGCTGAAACTACTTCACCGCTCGAGAAAAAAGTAAAATCCGGAACAAGAACTGCGTCCCCCTCTCCGATTCCCCAAGCCAATAAAGCCAGCTGAAGTGCATCGGTGCCATTGCCGCAAGTTATGCAATGTTTCACGCCGACATATTCAGCTAATTCCTCTTCAATGGTATTTACCTCGGAACCACCAATGAAGACCCCACTGTCTAAAACTCGCTTTACAGCAGAATCAATTTCCGAAGATAAATTCAAATATTGTGTTTGAAGATCTCTAAATTGCACCGCTACTCCCACCAAATCTATTTAAGCAACCATTACGTAAGACATCTAACAATTAATTTGTGTTATCACGACTTACATGAGCTGGAGAGCCGAAAGCGACTACGTTATCGGGAATATCTCTGACGACAGTACTATTCAAACCGATCTTTGTGTCTTTTCCAATCTTGATCCTGTTGCCTACAACGCAACGAATCAATTCGCTTCTATCTCCAATGTTGGCAAATCCATTCAGGATGCCACCAATAATCTGGCAATCCTCTCCAACAGTTACGTTATGGCCAACATTAGTTAAGCATGCTAGTTTTGTTCCGCGACCAATCGTTGTATTTTTAGTGCTCCCACGCTCAATAACTGAGCCTGATAAGATTTCAACGTTATCGCCCAAAACTACTTTTCCTACGTGAGGCTCCATCACCAATGCGCTATCTTTTCGGAAGCCAAATCCCGCTACGCCTATCACGCAGTTTGGATAGATGACACAATTATTTCCCATAATCGTGTGCTCAATGTACGCACCTGGCATTATTTTACAGTTATCGCCTATAACAACATCTTTTCCGATTACGCAATTTGGAGCAATGTAAACGTCCTGCCCAATTACCGCAGAAGGATCAATTACCGCAGAAGGATCAACTCCTATTAGTTCATCTTCTTCTTGCGACAGCTCAAGCAACCTAACAAAAGCATTTCGTGGATCTTCGCAAACTAACACGTTTGGAAATAAATCTTTCTCCATAAAGTCATCTTTGCAAAGCAACAATGCAATATCCGAATAACTCTGATCGTCCTGGAGAGTTAAATACTTGATATCACCTAACCAAATAATGGCACCATCTCTATATTCAGATGGATCAGCAAACCCATCAACCACACAATCTGGATCACCAAACAGTTCGCACGCATATCCCTCAGCATGCAACAGATCCATTACTTCGCTTATCTTCATCAAGCATCCCATCTAGCTATTCAAATTCGCCCGACATCTCAACACTCGCAAAATCCTCTAAAGGTAGCTTGACTGGAAGTCCCGTCTTCTGGCTTTTATATATTGCAAGCACCATTTCCAATGCATTTCTTCCAGCTACTGCGTCAACATAAGGATCGCGGTCATTTAGAATCGCCTGTTCCATATCGCTATACAAAGCAGTATGTCCATTGCCATACACATTACTTGTTTGTTCTTTTAGGCCTTTATTTTGCTGATCATCTTCTGTCTCATCAGAAAAATCCCAAACATCAATGTCATTCGTTGAGGTACCGCCAATTTTTACTGTACCCTTTTCTCCAAACAGGTATAAGCACTCTTCTAGATTTTTAGGATACACATTTGTCGTGCCTTCAATAGTTGCCAAAGAGCCATCGGCAAACTTCACGCAAGCCATTCCCACATCTTCGGCCTCTAGATAATTATGAAAACGTTGACGCGTCTGAGCGAACACTTCAACTGGTTCCCCCATCATCCATCTCAATAAATCAATGCCATGGATACACTGATTCATTAGACAACCACCATCTTGAGCCCATGTGCCTCTCCAGGAAGCCTGCTCGTAGTAATTTCGATCGCGATTCCAGCGTACGTGAATAGAGCCATGAGACATTTCGCCAAACCTACCAGCCTCAAGCGCTGCACGTGTTTTCTGTACTGCAACATTGAACCTATTCTGATGGCAAGCAGATACCTTTACGCCCTTCTCCTTAGCCCGATTAACTATTTTATTCGCATCGGACATGCTCATTGCGATTGGCTTCTCGATTACTACATTTTTTTGCGCATCAATACAATCAAGAGCGATTTTTGCGTGCTCGCCACTTTCTGTAGCAATAGCAATCAAATCAACCTCCGGATGCTTGTTTAACATTTCTTTGTAGTCGATATAACGCGCAATCGAAAGGTCGTTCTGCAATTCGTACTTCTCGAGCAGAAGTTCCATTTTTTCCGGAAGTACATCACAAACCGCTACAATATCAAACTTATTATTAAGTGCAGCTTTAATATGGTTTACGGCAATTCTTCCGCATCCAATTAGTGCATATTTCATCTAAAGCACCTCGATGTTATCTCGCTCAACAACATTCTTCATTGCATTTTTTGTATCCAAAATTGCACAAGCATGTTTCTGAACAAACTCGTAATCAACATTGCTATGCATGCAAGTAATCATCACTAAGTCGGCAGAATTCAAAATTTCTTCAGTCAACTCCGGAATAGATTCCTTACTACATCCTTTGTAGGTATATTTTTTGACCCATGGATCAAAGTACTGGACATTTGCCCCCCTTGACTCCAAATGCTCAATCACTCGAAGAGCAGGACTTTCTCGATAATCATCAATATCCTGCTTGTAGGCAACCCCCAGGACAAGTACCCTCGCGCCATTCATTGCTTTGGCAGACCTATTCAAAACTCTTGCTGCTCGATCAACGCAATATTCAGGCATTCGGTCATTGATCATCATAGACGACTCGATCATTGACGTATGGAATCCGTATTCACGTGCCTTCCATGACAGATAATATGGATCAAGAGGGATGCAGTGCCCACCAAGTCCGGGACCTGGATAAAAGGCAGTGAAGCCATATGGCTTAGTCTTTGCGGCATCAATAACCTCCCATATATCGATGCCCATGCGATCGCACAAAATCGCCAACTCATTAACTAGGCCAATATTTACATTGCGATACGTGTTTTCAAGGATTTTTTCCATTTCAGCAACTGCCGGAGAAGAAACACGTGTTACCCCGCCTTCCAGTACCGCCTCATAAACCGAAGCAATACACTCAAGCGCATCTTCCCCAATCGCACCAACAACCTTAGGTGTATTTTTTGTTTTATAAATTAGATTGCCAGGATCAACTCGTTCCGGAGAAAATCCTAAATAAAAATCCTCTCCGCATTTCAAACCTGACCCCTCTTCCAAAATTGGACGTATCAATTCCTCTGTTGTTCCAGGATAAGTCGTTGACTCCAGAACAACCATCGTTCCAGGGGACAAATATTTTGCAATATCTTCCGTAGAAGACCTTACGCAACTCACATCTGGCTGCTGATGCTCATCGAGCGGAGTTGGAACACAGATAGCAATGAAATCAACATCTTTTACGAAAGAAAAATCAGACGTAGCAGAAAGAATCCCATCTTCAACAAGATGCTTTAAATCACTATCTACTACATCGCCAATATAATTTTCTCCGGAATTAACCAAATCAACTTTTGATTCTTGAACATCAAAGCCTATGGTCTTGAAGCCCGCCTTCGCTTTCTCGACAGCAAGCGGAAGACCAACATAGCCAAGACCAATAACTCCACATATTAGTTGTTTAGAGCTAACTTTTTGTAATAACCGTTCTTTTACTTCCATTATTTTCTCTCCCAGTCACCTGCTGCTATTCGAATGTATTTAATTACATCCGCCATTGCAATTTCCATTGAAACATTATTTTGGGCATAGTCTCTAATTCTGCAAATCAGATCTTCTTGCTGCTCTTTTGCGTAGAGTTCATCATGAAACTTAATTAGGCGGTCAATATCTACCGGATCGTCACTGGCTGGAATTTGGTAACAAAAATCAGCTACTCCATTTCGAAAAATATCCATTCCACCAGAAAAGAAAAATGGCAATCCCTTTGCCAAATATTCTCTTGTCTTCAATGCAGAGGACATATTTGCACCAATCCTATGAAGCCCCAACGGGGCCATCGCGATAGAGCACCTATCGGAAATCGAATCCAAAGCCTCCCATGGAACCTCTCCATAAAAGACTACATGATCTTTTAAGCCAAGAGTCTGGATCTGCTTTTTTATTGCAGGGGCTTCTCCTCCTCCTATTGCAAAATGAGCAACAACTTTTCGAGTTCCGCCATTTTTATAGTAATTAAACAAGCCCTTTAATAGGCGATCTGTCCCATATCGCCTATCTCCCTTAACAGTATAGGCAGCAAAAAAAATATTGATCTCTTTCAAATTCGATACTGGACGAGTTGGTTTAATTTTATTGAGATCGACACCGTTAAAGAATGTAATGCTAGGTATTCCAAAGATAGTCTCTGGAGGGTCTTCGTGAATTACCGCGATTTTATCAACGACTCCAGAAAGTCGCTCCCTGTACTTTTTATCTTTAAGCCAAGCACAATACAATAATAGGATCTTCATACCCTCATCATATGGATAATTAGGTAATTCAAAAATTATCCTACATCTAGGATTTCGACGCTTCACTCCCTCTAGAAATCGAACCAGCTCCTTACTCGCGAACCTAGGTTGTCTAATGTACAGATAGGAATCCTCTTTAAATAAGTTCGGATCTGGCCACTGAATTCCGTCAGAAAAAAAAGGTAAACTAGATGTTATTTTGCCAATTAAAGTTTCTGGTTGCCGACAATAAACAAATCGGCAATCCAATCCAGCAGAATTAAATGCGTGAATTTGACCTGCAACTTTCATATCTATTCCGCTCTGGTTGCAAGCTGATGATTTTATATCTCGATAATATAAATAACTACCACTCATACAATCGATTCCCGCCTCACTTTTTGCAGCCACCATGACACTCAAGACCTACTTATTAGTAATACCCAGAATTCTCTTCCATGAATTGAGGCAAGTCTCCTCATTAAGAGCCTGCTGCAGATTACGACTGTTTTTAACCCTATCATTTTTCTGGAAGGTAATAAAATCCTCGAATTCTTGGCTTTCGATATCATTGATGGAAAACATATCACAATGACAGTAATTAGAAAAAAACGACCAAATCGAAGTATCGGGTCTTGCATACACTTTGCATCCAAGCCTGAGCATTAAATTAATATTAAACGTTCCTGCTTGCCTATCCACTCCAATAACAAATACAGAAACCGCTCTAAGCAATCGCTGATACTCTTCCGGCTCGATCCACTCCAATAATGGACGAAACTTATTCCCGAAAACTTGCTTTCCTTTTTCAATTACCTTTTCCTTGTATTTCTCGTCACCATATGAAAGAGGAGCAATGATTTCAATTGGCTCATCTTTGAACTTTCTCAACATTTGCAATGCCTCAACAGTATGATCTTCTTTTAATGCATTATGACCAACCATGATTACAATTGGAGATTTTTGCTTTTCCTCCTCAGCCTGAACTGGAGTTGCTTCAAAATGCCATGGCAACTCAGCAAGAAAATGCTTTTTGGGCAAAAGATAAAATTTCTGGGCTACATAGTAATCGTCCGGAACGAAAGTACAGCATGCTTCCATTTTTGATATCAAACTACGTCTCAAAATAAAAAATGCTTTTCTTTTAATAGGCGTTTTTCCACGCTGCCCATAAAATTCGCCCCCGTGTAATGCAACAGTTGTCTTTTTAAGCAAAGCTCGATGAGTGTACAAAAAAAGACTTAACTCAACATTAAAGAAGCCCACTATAATTATCTTGCTACTATTATAAATTTCTTCTTTCAAATCTTTAGACATATTAAAAAAACTCGAGAGGACCAACGCATTCCCCACCCCAAAAGTTTTCGCGCTTTCGCAGCACGGACCGCAGTATAAAAACAACAGCTCTTCTGTAGGCAATTGCCTGTTCAAGAAGTCTACGAGCCTTGTATGATGAGCACCTGTTCCATCAAGGATAAAAATATATTTCGCCATGTGCTATTCTCCTTATCGCACAACTTATAGTTAAAGTATCTTACTAGTCGAATCTGCTTAATATCTGTATTATTCCCTTTTTTGCATCATTCTAAAATTAGAATATATTTGATTTACTACCCATCATTATTAGCCGGTTATCTCAATATGGACTATAAAAAACTACTTGAAAACTTTTCTGTTGCAATTATTTCACAAGGCGTAGGCTTCATCCTTAGTGCCATTACCGCATTGATCGTCCCAAAAGTATTAGGAATAACCGAATATGGGTACTGGCAGTTATTTATTTTTTATACAAGCTATACTGGCTTTTTCCATCTTGGACTCAATGATGGTTTTTACCTCTTGAAGAGCGGCCAGACTAGGAACTCACTTGATGAAAGAGACTTAAAATCTCAGTTTTCTTTTTGCGCAGTTCTTCAGCTATGCGTGGCTATAGGAATTGTCATATGCGCAATGCTTTTCCCACTTGAGGAAGAGCGCCAATTTATTATTTGCTTAACGGCAATTTTCCTCATTTTAAACAATACAAGCCTTTTTCTAGGCTTCTCATTCCAGGCCTTGAATGAGACAAAATTATATTCTTACTCTGTGATGATAGATAAAATACTTTTTTTAATCCCTCTTTCGGTATTGCTAGTCTCTGGAAATACTGATTTTAAACCCTACGTTGTTTTTTATGTAGCGTCAAAAACTTGCTCGCTGGTCTACTGCTTAGTAAAAGCAAAAGACCTTTTACGCGAAAAACCTTATACAGCAAGAGAATCAATTAAGCGCTCTTTTATGAGTATAAAAGTCGGAATAGTGCTCATGCTTTCAGGGATTGCCGGATCGCTGATTCTTGGTATAGCTCGTTTTGTTATCGACTACAAATGGGGAATTAATGCTTTTGGGGAAGTCTCGTTAGCTTTATCCATTATGACTTTCTTTCTTGCTTTTATTTCGCAAGCAAGCATGGTTCTTTTCCCTGCGCTTAAACACTCGGAAAAAAAAGAATCGCTAGATATGTATTCTCCTATTAGGGATATCTCCGGTCTGGCGTTTTCCAGTATCTACTTATTCTATTACCCTGTCGCTTTTGTTGTAGGCCTATGGCTTCCTCAATACAGCAACAGCCTAGTATGGCTCGCCATCTTTCTCCCAGCATGCGTGTTCGACGGCAAGATGAATCTTTGCTCAACAACCTACTTTAAGGTAATTAGAAAAGAAAAAATCATGCTAGGAATCAACTTTGGCGCCATGAGTGCAAGCATTTTCTTCTCCCTTTTTGCCGCCTTTGTGATTAATTCAATTACCGCGGTAATTTTTACCGCGGTAATTGCGATAATATTGCGCGCAGTTATTTCGGAAAAATACTTAGAAAGAAGACTATTAAGCAGTCGCGGAAAGCTTGTTTACTCAGAAATTGCTCTCGCAGTTGCATTTATCTGCCTTGTTTACCTAGCCGGAGATAATTATATTGCTGGAGAGACTATCTCTTGTATTCTTTATCTTGCTTTTCTGATTATCAATAAAAGTATTTCGTTCCCATACTTTAAAAAAATACTCACCAGAAAAATAAAGAGCTAGATATCGTGCATTTCTTAAAATTATGAATAGCTAGTTATAGATAATAACTCTTGTCCCTTTATAAATATTGTTATACATCCACAATGCTGCAGAATGACTCAATCTGATGCAACCATGGGAAAGACTGTTCCCGAGCTCGCTTTCAGAAGCAAGTATCGAATGGAAGAAATATCCTCCCCATATTTGAGTACACCATATTGCTCTACTGTCAGTTGATAAGGAAGTTCTTTTAAAGCCTGTTGTGTAGTAAGAGCCAGTTATCGTTGGAGTAGCCGGAGCACCCGTAACGCAGCTCCAATTGTATATGAGTGACCAATTATAGCTTGACCCAGTAAAAACTCGAACTCGATGATTACCTCGATCTACCATGATTAGATAATTAGTACCACTGGAGTACTGATTTGCCATCTTCTCATATCCTAGATTCTCTAGATACGTTTTTAAAAACCCATTTTCATCCGAGAACGCATTGACTGTCGTTCCAGGTGCCGCAGATCCCTTTAATACAATCGCAACTTCATAAGCCTCCATATTCAAATTTAAACCTTGCGATCCTGCAGGAACTCCATTTTTTGCCCAACCCATCCAGCCATATGATTGGACATGAGCTCTATAATAAACGTCAAAGTACTTTGCCAAATCACCAGTCAGACTAATTTTAACCGCCTGAACAGAATTGCCATTTTGAACTTGCTCCCCATCTGTACCAAAATCTGTCCAACCCGTCTTCGCCAAATGTGCCGAATACTGAATACCTCCAGAAATTGAAGCACTTTCAGCAAACAGCGTAATACCCATCAGTGGCTTTGCCTGCCCTGTTGTACCGGCAGTCTGTCCACAGGAAACTTCAAACCACCCAGAAGAACCTAAAGAAAGGCCTCCACATGACACCGAAACTGGCAAATTTGCCCCATCAATAAATGGAACAGAAGTCGCCCCAGGAGCTTTGCCTCCCTTTTTAGCCAAAACTACCTGAATGGCTTCTATCGGAGCCTTACATTGTTGGGTTCCGGAGCTTTCGCCGTTTTTAGCCCAATCCATCCATCCTATTTTCGACACATGAGAACGATAATAAATATCATACTCATCAGCTAACACACCTGTCAGCCGCATTTGCACTGCTTCGATTCGCTTAGCTTCTCCTTCGGTACCCGATACGGCACCGTTCGACTTCCATCCCATCCAGCCATATGACTGAACATGAGTCTGATACTCTATGGCCCCATCAAGTTCAACTTTGGGCATTGACACAGTAATCGCCTCAAGTCTTTTACCTTGCCCCGTCGAACCCAAAGTTAGTGGCTCGGTTAAAAATGGTGAAGCAAAAGCTTGCCATCCAATTGTCTGCATTTGTGCAGAGCCGACCATCGCCGCTTCATAAAACGACAATTCTGATGCATCGTAATCAGTCGGAGTATTACCCTTATCTAAGATCACGATCTCAATAGCTTCAACCCTTTTTGCAAGTCCCTCTGAACCAGCATTTTGCCCATTTTTCGCCCATCCGAGCCATCCATAGCTTTGAATATGAGCGCGATAAAATACATCATATTGTTCAGCGGCCGAACCTGTCAGACTAATTTGAAGCGCCTCTAGCCGCTTCGCTTCTCCCTCTGTACCAGCCACAGCACCATCGGATTGCCATTCCATCCACCCATACGTCTGCGCATGAACCCTATATTCAATTCCTCCATCTTCAATACCAGGAATAGACAACTTTATTGCTTCCAGTCGCTTCCCCTCTTCTATCGTTCCCAGCATTACCGGATCATTTAAGGATACCGAGGTAACCGTCTGCCATCCATATTTCTCTACCTGAGCAGCTGCCAAAAAGTCGCCCTCTGAGGTCTTAGAGGAAGACGCAGTTGGAGCCTTATCTGCTTCGCTTGAATTATTCTGTTTTGAATCCATATCTGATATGGATTTTGCTTCTTGATCAGCTAAAGTTTTATCTTGCTCTATCTCACTAGACAGAGTGAATTCCTCATCTTTAGATTCATCCGGAGCAGCGTTCCCCTCCTTGCCTGCTTGAAGCTCTCCACTTCTCGCATTATTTATTGGATATCCTGTATCTGTCTCATCCGCGAAAGCCGTGAGTGGCATCATCGAAATTGCCAGAATTACAGCGATCGCAGCCGAAATACCTTTTTTAAGTTGAGTTTTAAAAACACCACTCATCATTACCGCCTAAATCCGGTTAGTCTAGACATGAATCACGATTCACGCCAGTGCCAATATCCCTTGACAAGGATTCCTTACCATTCTGAAGACAACATTTGCGCCCAGTAAAATCCAGTCTCTCCAACAGCAATATATCTACAGCTTTCATTCAGAATGTTTGCACGATGACCCGGAGAATTCATCCATGCATTTACAACAGAAAACCCATCACTAAAACCATAGGCAATATTCTCGCCATATACCGGCAAGTCACACCCAACCTCATCGCAGACAGTGAAACAGTCTTCCCCATTTGGTCGCGTATGATCAAAAAGGATCGTTAACTCTTGACTTCTTATCTGCGCGCATTCATGCAGAAGAGAGTTTCCCGTAACCACAGAAAGTCCGTACTGAGAGCGCCAAGCGTTTACGTTATACATCGCCTGCCCTTCTACTGTGCTATACGCCTCTATTGAAGGCGGCATTCCATATGAGGGAGACGGCTCTCCTTGATCTTTTGGCATTATTACGATTTGTATCTGTTCCAATCTAAAAGCATGGCAACTTGTTCCGGCGCTCTCGCCATTTTTAGCCCATCCGAGCCATCCGTATTTCTGAGTATGAACGCGATAGTACACATCATATTTTTCTGCTTGAGTCCCCGTTAGTTTTATTTGAATTGCCTCTAAACGCAGCCCTCGTCCTTCGGTACCACTTAGCTCTCCGTCTGATACCCAATCTTGCCAACCAATTTTTTGCACATGAGTTCTATATGTGATCCCTACACCATCCAGCCATTCCGTATTTATTCGAATACCCTCCAAACGTTTGGCTTCACCGCTAGTACCACTCAACCCACCGTCCCATGTCCAATCTTGCCATCCGTAACTCTGGACATGCGTCTTGTAATTAACTGCTCCACTCCCATAGGTTCCGTTTAAATATGGAAGCTCAGTAGAACCGGGAGCATCTTCGCCCTTTGGTTGGATCCTTATTTCAATCGCTTCAAGCCTATAAGCATATCCAGAGGTTCCGGCAGCAATACCATTGCATGCCCAATCGAGCCAACCATAATGCTGAGCATGGACTCGATAATAAATATCGTAATTTGACGCATTAGATCCTGTTAGAGCGATCTGAATTGCTTCCAATCTTAATGCCTGGCCACTCGTTCCAGACACTTCTCCATCATTAACCGGATCTTGCCAGCCGATTTTTTGCACATGGGTCCTATAAGTAACTCCAAGACCTTCTATCCCATCAACACTAATCCTGATTCCTTCAAGTCTCTTCGCTTCACCAACAGTTCCAGAAGTCGCTCCGTCATTAACAGAATCTTGCCAACCATAAGTCTGAACATGGGTTGAATACGATACCTTAGGAAGTTCCATATACGACCCACTACCCAAACCAGCACTCCGGCTGCTTTTATCTTGGGCGAGAACATCAATGTCCCTTGGCTGAGAGGTAACCGCAGAATCATTAATATCATTGGACTCATCTTCCAAAATACTTGATTCAAACTCAGGAGATGCGTAGTTGTAGCCCGAATCAATTAAGCCATCTGATTGACTCGAGTTTGCAGAGGAGGCGTTATCTACACCATTCTCACGTGGCTCTAAAATTTCATCTTTGCTTCCCTCAGCATTGGATTCCTCCTCTTCGGAATCTACAATATCTTCGCTACCCGAATCAGTATTGCCAGCACTTTCAGATTCCGCCGCAGTATTAGCTGGCACCATCTCATGACTTGAGGTATCCGCAAAAGCGGTTAGAGGCAAAAATGAAACTACTAACACCCCAGCTAAAAAAGTTTTGAATATTCGTTTAACGAAAGAATGAACGCCGTCGAATCCCATACGTTTCCCCTAATAATGAGCAGAAAATACGTTTAATCATTATACAAATTCTCCACAAAAATAATGCCGTCCTTTCACAAATTAGAGCAAAAAAACTCCTTCCCAGGAAATATCCCTCGAAAGGAGTTCACAAGATCGCGCGTTCATGCAGTTTAAATAGAAAGCATTTGGTCCATCATCTGCCTGATCTCTTGCCCATAGTTATTACCAGGAACTGCCCATCTACCATTTAAATCTTCAAGATTTGGAGCAATTCCTCTTGTCACTAAATTGAATCTAGGATCGACGCATTCATTCACCAATGGCAGGACAGAGGCATACGCTTTTAGGTGCTGCACTTGCGCGCGCAACCCTTCTCTGACATTCCCGAAAGAAGCACCACTAGCTGAAGAACTTACCGCGCCCAAACCACCAAAATTACACTGTTCTGCTTTAACGGAACCACCAAATTGCAACCAGCCCGTTTCTTTCATCGCTTGACAAAAAAGAACTTCAGCACGTACTCCTTCTACCCTCGCCTCTTCATAAACAATTTGACAAAATTCATCTATAGAAGATGCTCCTTTGCTCGCATAAACACCAGAAGGATACTTATGCCCTGTTGAATTGTAGTAATTCACCATCTGATTTACCGTGGTTAAACTAGAACCCATAATTGGTGTACAGGTGTTTTGTTTTTCCATAAAAGCATTATCAGTAGAGCCGGGAGCAGAAGAACCTTTGGGGACTAGCTGAATTTCTATCGCCTCCAAGCGATATGCATACCCTTGGGTACCTGCGCTCTCGCCATTTTTAGCCCAACCCATCCAGCCAAATTGTTGAGCATGAACTCGATAATACACATCGTAGTGATTTGCTACATCTCCTGTCAGTTGAATTTGAATAGCTTCCAGGCGCTTTGCTTCACCAGATGTACCCGACATAACTCCATCGGTTTTCCAACCATCTTCCCATCCATATGTTTGTATATGGGTACGATACTGAACGGAACCCGAATATTCAGGATTAGTTAAATTAACTTTGATTCCCTCTAAACGCTTAGCTTCGCCAGTAGTCCCAGAAATCGCACCATCAAAAACGGAATTTTGCCATCCGTAAGTTTGGACATGAGTCGAGTAAGAAACGCTTGTCTTTGTCTCTTTTTCCATAAAAGCATTATCAGTAGAGCCGGGAGCAGAAGAACCTTTGGGGACTACAACTAATTCTATTGCTTGAGCATCGTAATCATATCCTGTCGATCCGGCGCTTTCGCCATTTTTAGCCCAGCCAAGCCAGTCAACTTTTGCAGAGTGTATACGATAATAAATATCGTATTTGCTTGCTGCCTCGCCCGTCAATTCCACCTTAACTGCCTGCAAGGCTTGCCCTGTACCCGTAGAACCAGCAGTCGCCCCATCAGAAACCCAATTTTGCCACGCTCCATCAACATTGACCGAATACCTAACCCCACCGCTTTTTAAAGCTTCGTTTTGAAGATTAATTTGAATCGCCTCTAGACCAAACCCTTTACCTGTTGTGCCAGAAACTTTTCCGTCATAAACCTCATTCTCCCAGCCCAAATGAGCTACATGAGATTTTACAGACACCAAGCTCACTGCTTGTGCGTCCGCCGCCCTGCCTAAGCCATAACACTGAGCCAGACCGGTTGCATCTGCCTGGCCTAACTGCTTTCTGAACGAATCTTGAGCAAGCTTTGAGGCATCCGATGCGCGATCGATGAACGCATGCTCAACAATGATTCCTGGGAATCCTGCAAGGCGAGAGTTTCTAATATCACTATAGTAATCAGCAGTACTGCCGTCAGGATACTCACTAGTTGAAGAGTCTTTTACCTTAACGCCTTCCACACCATCTGGATTATCGGTTCGTAACGTCAAGCCCAGTGCTTTAAGCTGCTGAGCTATATGCCCGCCTAGCTGCATTCCTACAGTATGCGTTTCGTAGTTATACGTCGCATCATTAGGAACCCAAACTTCAGATCCGGTTCCTCCTCCCGAATTGATATGAAGGCTCACAAAAACATCTGCTCCAACATTTTTTGCTTTATCAACTCTTTCTTGAAGCCCTAAGTACACATCGGAATCCCTAACCATATATGCACTAACCCCTGTATACGTATTAAGCTCGTCACGCATATATTGGGCAATTGAAAGATTTAAATCTTTTTCTAGGAGACCATTTCCCACTGCACCTGAATCACTACCACCATGGCCAGCATTAATAGCAACGATTAAATAATTATCTTTAGTGCTCTCGACAACAGATCTGGACTCGGTGTTTATATCTGATTTTTCGACTGCTTCGTACGATGAACTTGCAACAGCCATTGCCTCATCTACGCTATCATATGCTTCTATTTCATCATTACCATTTAATACCATCGCAGTTGTGTCGCTATTCCTTACAGAACCCATTGCATCTGCAGTCTCAGCATCCACAACGTCAAACGAATGACGTTCTTCTTGAGCTAAATTAGTAAAATCAGCCTTGAACCAATCCTTTTGCTCACCAAGTCGATACTCTACAGCGGTTATTTCATAGTTCGAGGTCTCGATTTCGCCATTGCAAGAAATTACAAATCCCATAGAGTTTTCCGCCAAACTATATGCATCAAATGTGAGAGTTTTTTCATCTCCGGCTCTAGTTAGCGTGATCTTCGCTTCTTCAACAGATGCTCCATTGTCCTTTAGCCCAACTGCTATTACCTGATCGTTTCCCTGAGCTACAATCTGCCGATCAACATAAATATACGACAGTACATCATTTGGATTTTTAATAGTAAAATCCAAGGCGTCTTCTTCAATGTTCTCGCTAGCAATTACCGTATCGCCGCTTCCGCCCCCACTCGATAATTCCTGGTCAGACTCTTCTGATTTGAGCGATTCATCCCCTTCGCTGTTTTTTGCCAATTCTTCATCTATTTCCTCGGAATTTGATTTTTGATCCCCCTCATCAGATAGTGCATGAGAAGGGCTTTCCGATGAATGTGCGGTTTCCTGAAAATCTGCATAAGCAATCCCAGGAGATAAAGAAACGACCAAAAAAATGCTCAATATCCAGGAAATGATTTTCTGAGACCGAGTCAAGCTGAGCATATTACTCCTTAAGATCCACTGATAAAATAACGCCACTTCATATTGGAAAGTACAACTTGCTTTAATTCCCGCCTTTAGAACTCACCAAAGAAGTTAGCTATGCCATACATACGCCATATCAATATATCATTCCAAACTTTATAGCATGAATAAAACTACCCATGCGGTTTAATACAAAGAGAATCTCCACTGCTATACTAAAAAAGTTTGAAAAATAACAACCTTGTAACTAGAAGGAAACAATGTCAGTCTCAACATTTTCAGAATGCATTACTGGAGCTGCTAGATCGGCATCAGATTTAGTCAATAAACTCATCTATTCGAAGCGCAATAGACTTATCTTTGCCTTTGTTTTAACTTTCGTAACGCTTACCCTCATGACTCTTACTGATAGATACGGTGGCGGGTCCGATGACGACTGGGCAATTTCTCTGGCTCTTAGTGGGAGATTGCCAGATAGTGGACTTTGCCTTTTTGTAAATGCAGCTATTAGCCAAATCACCTTAATGTTAAATACTGCTTTTCCTACCCAAAATTGGTTTTTAGTTATCGAATTTATTATTACTGCAACCGCATTTTTCTCAATTGTCTACGGATCGCTTACCTACATGAAGCCGCTTTTTGGCTTTTTACTTATTGGAACAGTGGAGGCATTCGTCCTTCCTGGCTGTACCTATGAAAGTAATTTTACCTTCGTAGCTGGAATCGCATCATTAGCAGGCTTCCTTTTACTAGTCGGAAGCACAAAAACTAACAGCCATTCAGTCATAATTCCTGTCGCAGGAATAATTTTCTGTGTTTTAGGCTTTCTATGGCGAGCGGAAGTACTTCTACTCAGTATTCCATTCTTCGCGGTTGCTCTTGGTTTCATTTTTCTTTCCCGCCAAAACAGAAAATCTAGTATCTCTACCTCATTCAGTCTTTCTTCTGTTGCACAAGCATCCATTCCGTATATTGCTGTAATCGTTTTATGCGGATGTTTTTATGCGTATAACCAAGCAGCTTGGCAAGAACCCGAATGGGCAGCTTGGAAAGACTTCAACTCTCCTCGCTCTGAACTATCTGACTACCCAATGCCCGACTACGAAAAAGTAGCCGATGATCTTACAAATCACGGCTTATCCAAAGACGATTATTTTGCCCCACTTATGTGGATTACCGCAGATACTGAGGTCTATACCACGGAAACAATGGAGTACTTATCGTCGCTTAGTAGCGCATTGACATTCGATAATTATCTTGCAAATGTTTCCGAATATTTGAGCAACGTTAGCAAGTCTATGCCCTCGCATATTGTTCTTGTTGTAGCTTTCGCCGTAATTACGATTCTAGCATCCAGAAAGAAAACGGCTCTTCCGCAAATTTTAGTTTCCCTGAGTTTCGCTTTTATTATTTGTTTATACTTCGCCGCAATAGGACGTCTCCCCGAACGTGTTGAAACATTTATCTGGCTCTATTCTCTTTGTGCTATTTTTCTTTCGATTAAACACAATGCTTACGACGACGATCCCAATGGAGCTCGAGAAAAACTTACTGAGCCTTACAAAACTCGCGAAGTCCTTGCCTCGACTACAGGTCTACTAACGTGGGTTGTCGCGACTCTTTTAGTTCTTATTCTTACTGTGCCAAAATTCAACCCAGCTCTCTTATCTGCCTATTTAAATCAAGATACATTCAAGCCGAATGATCCCGCGACAGAATATGCTTCACGTGATGACGGCAAAATTCTTGTTTGGGGTACGGCATCATATTTCGATGTTGAGCATGCTTATAGGCTCAAATTCTTACCTTCAGAGGACTTTTTATCGAAAAACCTATTCTTAGGAGGCTGGACAGATCGCGCTCCATACACTATGGCAAACCGCGAACGAGCAAACATGACAAACGTAATTCGTGGACTTGCCGAAAACCCAGATGCTTATTTGATAATTGAAGAACACCGAGAAGGGCATCTCCCAAACCTCATATTAAGTCTTATCCAAGAACACTACTATGCAAATGCAACTATCGAGAAAGTAGAAAGTTTCAAAGGCAAAGGACCTAAAGACACCTTCAGCGTATGGAAAGTACACATATAAAATTAAGTCTTCAGCGCTCAAAACGCTGAAGACTTAATTGTCAACTAGTTGAATAAATAATAAGTAGAGCTATTTTGAATTAAGAGCTAACTGCTTTTGCTATTTTATCTTTTTATTCAACTGGCGGTTTTCTTGCAAATCCCTCTCGCACCTCGATAAATTCTTTATTCGAATAGATGTACACAGATGGAGGATACTCAATAAAGAAATTCGGAGTAAAACTCATGGAATAAGCGCCCGCGTTTCGAATAAGAACCATATCCCCTTCCGAAAGCTCGGGCTCATCATAAAGCACGCACATACGGTCACTTTCCATACAGGTGTACCCACAAAGAACCTGCTCTTTTAGTGTTTCGTGCTTTTTAGTAAATAGTTCATGCGCGTATGCAGCCTTTTTCATCTCGTGATCCACATTGATACGAGAAAGCTCACTTACGACAAATCGCTTTCCAAGCACATCCTTCGCATCAATCACTTTCCCCAAGTAATACCCAGGAGTGCAAATCACTGCCCCGCCAGGCTCAACAAATAAATCTACTTTCTGAGGATCACAGACCGTAATGAGCTCCTTGGTGATCGTTGCAGCATATTCATCATAAGCGCCGATATTTGCTTCTCCTCCCCCATAGAAGCCACCGCCCATATCTACAAATGTGAGCGAATCACTAAGTTGATATTCCGAGATAATTTTTGCAGCATGAGAAGCCAGTACTTGATATACCTTCTGGGATCTACTCAGGGTAGTCACATGCATATGCAGTCCTGAAATTTTTACCCCCACAGCACGAAGTCGTTCAAAAACTTTCCCGAGTTTATTCCCTTCGTAAGAAAAGCCAAATCGGCCCTTATTCTTGCCCGTCAGCGTTTCTCCAGGGCAAAACGAATCTAGGTCTATATTGGCACGAACACCAACCTTTATTTCAGCTAACTGAGAGATCCCTTTTTCACCAAGGGAAGAAAGATGTTGCGCCAACTCCTCAAGCCAACGGACCTCACGCTCGGAATCAATATTGACTATCGAACCATGCTTAAGCGCCCAAATGAACCATTCTTTTCCTTTAATAGGGCCATTGAAGATTATTTCTTTAGGCGGATAACCTTCATCCAACGCAAGCGCATATTCCTCGTCCGAGACAACCTCAGCCATACAATGGCAAGCTTTAGCACACTTTAATATCCACGGAAACGGATTTGTCTTAACCGAATACGCTACACATGAGTTCTTATTCCATACATTTTGAAGGGCAGTATTAAAATCGTTGAAATTCGCTATTAGACCCTCTTCGTCAAAGATAAAACAAGGCGTATTTAGCTTGTTTAATTTTTCCCAATCCATCTGAACTTACTCCTCGTATGCAGAAGACGATCCAAATCGCTCTTCAAAAAAACTTGCAAATCTGTTTAACTGCATTTCTTTCTTGTAATCTTTAAACACCAAATAAGGCGAAGTGAATTCGGGATCATATCCCAAATTATGCTTTGCCTTATCCACATTCATGTAGTAGTTAACACAATCATGCTTTTCCGGGCGATAAACCTTTTTGGATTTTGCGTTTTCCGAAGAAAAGACTTCTATAATGCCATCGACTAAATCATCAAGAGAGGTTAGTCTTCCGGTACCCACGTTATATATGCCAGAACAATCCTTAGAAGCAAATAACGCCTTATAAACCATTTGACAAAAGTCTTTTACATAGATAAGATCCATGCCTTTTCGAGGATCGCCCCATACTTCAAGCTGCTCCCCTGCTTCCGCACGTTGGATCATTACACGATATGAACTTTTTGCTGGTTCCCCATCATGATAGAGCGTTTTCGACTCAGGCATATAGCAATAAATATTGGGGAGCCTAAAGGAAAAACAGGCAATTCCATACTCGGTTTGATAATTCCAACACAGATCTTCCGCTGCACATTTGGTAATCGCATATACCGAATGATCGCCCTCCATTGGTAATTTTCTGGGCATATCGTCTTGAAGCTCAACCATATCATCGAAATAACCCGTATAGTCAGAAATTGTTTGGGTATACATAATGCGGTTAGCATTGTGTTCTCTCGCATACTCAAGGACATTAAGCGTTCCCAACACATTTGAGTTTACATATTGATAGGGATCATAACCTTCCATGTATGCAGGCAGGGCACCAGCAAAGTGCACAACTGCATATATTTCTTCATCGGGCAGATTTACAAAAGAGTCTTTGTTCGAGATGTCTACTTGTGCGTAGGCAACTTTTCCAGGATATTCAGAGTCGAAAAATTCCACAGAAGGTTTTCTACCTGTAGCTATAACTTTCCAATCGCTATCAAGGTAATTTGCCAAGTGATCAACAAAATATAAACCCAAGGTACCCGTTGCACCAAACACTACTATTGTCTTCTTTGATGACATACACTCTACCTTTCGATCTGCTTACCTGCTCAGAGAATTACTCTTCCTTTACCAAGCCCCAACAGACAACCAACTTCACCTATTGTTATTTAACTGCATTAAAATCCAGTTGCATATACACAAATTCCTGCAACGATTAAGCCCAAAGCAAACAGCTTCATTTTTGACATTTTTTCTTTGAAAATCACTACGCCAAAAATTGTGATATAGATATAGCTCGTTGCTTCAAGAATTGGCCCCAACGAAAGTGGCACAACTTTATACGAAATAATCGTCAGAAGAGTTGCAGCTACAAAAATCGTATAAGCAAATATCACAAACGGATTAAGATACTCCTGCAAAGGAGTAGCGTAGGTGCGCATCGCAGCTTTTTTTAATAGCACCTGAGAAATTGCACTAATAAAAACCCCAATTAGATAAATTCCTGAATACGCAATCAAAGAATCCATTAGCCCTCATCCCTCGAACCATGCATTAACTTTTCCTTTGATTGCCTTCCGTCCTCTATCGAGTACAAAACAATACCTACAATTACCAGAAGAGCTCCACCGATCATTTGAAGATTGATGGATTCACCAAAGATCAAAACTCCCCAAATCATGCCCCAAACTACAGTAACCGCTTTATTAGCAAAAGCGACAGTCAAAGGTAATCGTTTGATTATCTGCTGCCAACCAATCGCATATATAAACAAAACTGCCAGCATACCACCATAAAGCAGAAAAAAAGGGATGCTCAAGACAGGTTGATATGCAGCATTTTTACTGAAAATGCCCGAAAGCGAATAAAACAGCAGTAACACATGAAGCGCCACTAATACTACTGCTTGTTTGTTGATTTTTTTTCTCATTTCAGTCTCAGCTTGTCGTAAAGGCATCTTGCTGTACTTTAAACCGTTTTACGCGGAAATACCTTTTTTCCTTGATTGTTGAATACACCATAAATCAATGCAGCAAGACCAAGCAATATTGCTGAAACCAAGCAGAGAACCGCTCCAGCCGCCAAACCCCAACCTTGAATAACAAAAATCGGTAAAAAGGTAATCAATGCAATATCAATAAAGGATACAAAGATCCATGCAAACCCGGAATCCTCCAAAACTCCTGTCTTGAATTCGGGGTCAGCAATCCTGAGTAGCAATACAGCAATACTCATAACGCCAGTAGACCAACCCCAGATATAGATGCCGCGTTCTACCCAATGATCCCTAAACAAGTGTCGAGAAAAAATAAAAAAGAACAAAAATACTTGAGCGAAACCGATAATGCACAAAACCAGAATGGGCTGCCAATACTGCAACACAACATTTACATTAATAGTGGCCACACCAAAAGCAACCAGATAATCAGTTGCGCAGCTACCCATTCTTGAAACTACATTGCTATCCACATAGGCATCCATTTTAATAAGTTTCAGAAGAGAAAATAGCAAGACGCCGACTATGAGAGCAATACCATAAATAGGGATAGATACCGCAGGAAAAAGAATCTTTAATCCTTCATTAATCAGGTATGCACCACCAACCGCTACAAGAATAAGCGCCAAATGCCATGCCATTGGGTCAAGCGACATTGGATTAATAGTGTTTTCGCCCATAGGCAAACGTTTACCCTCAGGAACTAAGCCCGTTTTATATTCTTCTGGCATGTCTCCGACCTTTTTTATCTCGGTCGTATAGCCTTTGCGCGCACAATAGTTTATAGCAGCAATACCACTAAATACGCCTCCTAGTAGACCAAAAGTAGCAAACGTCTGCCCAATTGTAATAGCGTCAGCCCAGCCAGCATCTTGGAATACCGCACCCATAGCTGCAGCAGTACCATGACCACCGACAAAACCACCTGGCATCATTATCGCGAACCATGAAATTACATCTGGAAATATGAATGCGAACAAAAACGCTCCGATAAGTAACGCGAGGCCATATTGCATTATTTCTGCAGCACTGTTCAACAGAAAAGTATCTCCTACACTTTTGAACATTTCTCGGAAACCAGCTTTTTCACGTTTTCCTAGATACATAGTGGCGAACAACACTGCAATAAGAATGCCTGCATAATTAGAAGCCTGATCACTTAACGGCAAAACATTAAAGCCATATTTGCCGAGAATCACTCCCAGAAAGCCCGCAATAAGAGCTGTAGGAATAAAAAGATTTTGAAACAGCGCTACTCGAGCCCGAATGACCTTTGCCACAACAATTAATGCGGAAATAATGCAAACGTCATATACGAGAGAAAGCGGCGTAAATTCCATCCCAATAGCTCCTCTATGCTTAAATACTTATTTCAAATAAATCCAGTAGCTTAATAGCACGTCATTTGATTTTGATAAAGCAAGTTTACCCCGCTTTCATCAAGTACTCTTACTTGATGAAAAAGTTGTTCGGTAATCGCATCTAAAGTGTCCCGATCTGGTGCAGTAATGTAATAGCGAACTGCATACGGCTTTGCCCCTACACCATGCATAATCCGCTCGCCAGGCAAATAATACCTAAGAATCTCTCTTATGCCATCACTTTCTTCTGGAGCGATAACTTCAGCTACTTGACCTTCATATCCATGAAAATATAGCCCAGCACTGCAGGATTCAAAAAATGGAGAATGATCAGACAATTTTTCGCGGAGTGCTTGCTGGTCATACACATAATCAATGAGTAATTCCTCTATCGAAAGGCCACTTGCGAGTGTTACTAACTCATGTTCATAGCCGAACAACCTACCAGCACATTCACAAACTTGAATTCCTTTTTCGGAGGTATAGAAAAATTGCATCGAAAGAGGACCTGAGGTCATTCCAACATACGAAGCTACTTTTTTAACGATTTCGCGAGCATCCTCATAAACTGCATTGATTAGCCTACTTGGGTATGCGCATCTACTGACATGAGGAATAGCATTAGGTATTTCAACAGATTTCTCTCTGTCCGCAATACTTAAAACTTGCGGCTCGCCATCAACAAGCCAGGTCATCATATTAAATTCAAAACCATCATTGTATTCTTCCGCCAATATGTAATCAAAATCAGAATAGGAAGCAATTTCGTCAAAATGGTTTTTTATATCATCTAAATTATCAAACTTGTAAATTCCTCGCGAGCCATATCCATTTACCGGTTTCACAACACAGGGAAGTCCTATAGACGAAATATCGCTCTCAAGCGTCTCTTTACGAACAACAACCGAATGCGGCGTATCCACACCCAACTCCGAGAACATTTTCTTCATGAGTGTTTTTTCTCGCAAAACGGAAAATTTTTCAGGAGTACAGTAACAAGGCAATCCTGCTTTTGCGGCAATCTTTACTAAACATTCCGCAAGCAAATCAGAAAAAGAAGCAATGATGCCATCGGCACCCTCTTCTTTGCACATAGCAGCAATTTTGTCTGTATCGCGGACGTCAATCGTGTAGCTTTTATTTGCTACTTGTTTTGCAGGACCATCTTCATACCCATCACAAACAATGACGTAAATTCCGCGCTTTTGGGCGGTTTTGACCAGTTCTACAAACTCATCCATAGAGCCAAGCACCACTAGACGATGACTCTTCTGTTCGTATGTCATTTCGCTGATCCCTTTCCTATTTATGATCTTTTTGATCCGCTTCGATACTTGTCGTGTCTCCGCCAACAACCTCTCGCTGAACATATTGAGGGGCTTTATTAATTGTCATAAAGAGCCTGCCTAGATATTCGCCTACTAACCCCAAAAACAGTACGATTATTCCTGAACAGACCAACATGGTCACCATCAGAGAACTCCATCCCTGTTGAATCGTTGGATCCGTAATCCGTTGTATAGCCAGAAACAAAGCACCTAATAATCCAAGTCCGCCCAAAACAGCACCTACTACTGCAGCAAAACGCAAAGGAGCCATAGAGAAATTCAGGACGGTTGACCAAAGCCTAATCAAGCTTTTAAGTGTATATCCCGAGACTCCCACTTCACGATCAAAATGTTTTACTGGAATATTTACCATTCGGTTAGTTACTCTGAATAAGAGACCTTGAATATAAACATAAGGACCATCGTATTGCGTGATTTCTTTCGCGATGAAACCACGCATCAACATAAAGTTGCTAGGCTCGATTTCTTTTGGACGCTTTGTTAGTACACGCATGCTCCATACCGTAAATCGCGAGCCAAGCCTTCTCCACCACGATTCGCGATGATCTGGGAAGGTAGCAAAAACTACGTCTGTTTCGTCGGACATCGCATCAAGAAGCTTAATGCACTGAGAAGGATGAGTCTGCATATCGTCGTCCATTAGCATGACTAAATCCCCTGAAGCATGGCGCAGACCCGCCATAATTGCACTATGTTGACCGAAATTACGAGCAAGATTTACTCCGATAACTTTTTCGTCTTCCTCATGGAGTTTTTTAATCTCGTCAAAGGTGCCATCCGTCGAACCATCATTTGAAAGGACGAACTCGTAGTCATAACCCGCTTTTATAAGTTCATCGCGAGTTAAACGTACTACTTTTCCGATGGTTTTCTCGGAATAGTAGCAAGGAATTACTACTGATACCTTGATAGGGTTTTTGGTATTACTCAATTCAGGATCCATTTCATTGTTACTAATTTTTAGAAGCCACAAATACGCGCTACAGTGAATTTTTATTTTGTTTGATAAAACTCCAACACTGCATCAATAACGCTATCGCAATCAGCTTTTTTCATGTTGTAATAAAGCGGAAGTCGGACGAGTTTTTCGCTTTCCGCTGTAGTCATTTCATCTACTCCATCAAACCTTCCAAAACGCATACCCGCCGGAGAAGAATGTAATGGAATGTAATGAAATGTTGGAAGAATTTCTCTTTCTTTAAGAAAGGCTATAAAATCTGTTCGTTCCTCTAAACTTTTGCACTTTAGATAGAACATATGAGCGTTATGAGTGCAGTCATTAGGAACAACTGGGAGCATGACTTTGCCCTGTTTTTGTAAAGCTTCAAACGCCTCGTAATATGCATTCCATGTTGCCAAACGATCGTTGTTTATTTTGTCAGCAACCTCCAGCTGCCCCCATAGGTAAGCCGCATTCATATCGCTTGGAAGATAGCTACTGCCGTAATCAACCCATGTATATTTATCTACCTGACCTCGGAAAAAACGTGATCGATTCGTGCCTTTTTCGCGAATTATTTCTGCACGGTCGTTATATTCTTCTTTATTAATTATGAGAGCGCCACCTTCTCCCATAGAATAATTTTTCGTCTCATGAAATGAAAAACATCCAAAATCTCCAATGGTACCGAGCGCCTTACCTTTATAAGAACTCATCACGCCCTGCGCTGCATCCTCAACAACCTTTAAGTTGTGACGTTTTGCTATATCCATAATGGTGTCCATTTCACATGCAACGCCCGCGTAATGGACAGGAACGATTACACGCGTTTTTTCAGTAATAGCGACTTCTATTTTATTTTCGTCAATATTCATAGTATCCGGGCGAACATCAACAAAAACGAGCTTAGCTCCTACAAGGACAAACGCTGTTGCCGTAGTGGAAAACGTAAAGCTTGGCAGAATTACTTCATCTCCGGGTTGGAGATCGCACAAAATAGCAGCCATTTCGAGAGCCGTTGTCCCGCTAGTTGTCAGAAGGGCTTTTTGGCATGGAAGGTTTTCTTCGAGCCAAGCGTGGCATTTCTTCGTGAAACTACCATCGCCGCATATCTTGTGGCTCTTCACTGCCTGCTCTACATACAAGAGCTCCGTTCCGACAAAGGGAGGAACGTTGAATGGAATCATTTTGGATACCTCTATTTTCTAGCTTTCCTTGCGAACTGTACGAAGTCACACTTTCTTTGCGCGATTCAAGAGCAAATTCCACAACGGCGAATTTGTCCTCGAGCAAAAACAACGAGGAAATTCATGCTCATAATTCACTAAAAGTGCAGCAACGGATCGAATGCCTGGCACAAGCTTCTCTCATGCTGTCTCGCTCAAGCATTCGAAACGGCACAGTCCTACACAGTTAAACAATGATAGTCGAATAATCCGAAAAACCATAGAGATAAGAAGCATCGGTTTTTTGTCAGCGCGCCCAAAAAGCCTTTTTGATTTTACAAGTTTTATAGAAAAAGCATTGGTACAATTTTCTACGCTAAGCAAAAATTTCGCCTAATAAAGGATTATTTCTTCATGGACATTCAACCAAAACAGGTTTTATTAATTGTTCTCGCTGCAATTTCAAATTTCTTGTTATCTTACTATCTTCAATTCGAACCCAGGGCTCTATTTGGCGTAGTCTTCTTTTTCTTGACCCTAAAAGCCATAACAGTTTTAAAAGGAGTTTCTTTTCGCAAACGTGAATTGATTGCCATTGGTTTGTTTGCTTTTCTTTTTGATCTTTCTCTTATCCTGGGTTTTCATTTAACCATTACCGGCATCACATATGATGGTTCTGCTTTCGAAAACTACATATCGCCTTATTCGATTATCGATTTTGTTGCTCTGCTACTTATTTTTCCGAGTCTTTTAGTAGTGCTGCTCGCTGTGTATAGGTTTATTTCTCCTCAACACACAAGCAAAATCCCCTCAAGCTATGAAAATAGTCTAAAGTCGACAGGCCCTCTAGGAATCAAAACCACTATTCTTTTAGCTCTTATACCCTTTATTTGCTGGATTCCTTATTTGCTTATTTACTGGCCTGGATTCATTTTCGGCGACACATTATCCTCTCTTGCTCAAGCAACAGGACTCGCCTCCTATAGTAACCACCATCCATTTCTCTACACGATGTTTATTAAAGCGTGTCTTAAGATTGGCAATATTTTAGGTATTGGGAACACGGGTGGATGCGTTTTATATTGCCTAGCTCAAATGGGATTCATGGCTTATGCTTTCGCTTATTTATCTAGATGGATAACTACCCGCTGCTCGCTAAAAAACTACTGGGCTCTCATTATTGCTCTAATCTTTTCTCTTTCGCCCTATATCGCCACTTACTCTATTGCAATGTGGAAAGATCCGTTCTTCTCCACCGCCCTTGTTCTTACAACAGTTTTGTTGATGGATTTTATCCTGTCGAAAGGAACTATTCTAAAAACCAGCAAAGCATGGCTGCCTTGCCTTGCTGTTCTGTTTTTAATCGTTATGTTTAGTAGAAATAATGGGATTTATGTAGTCGTCTGTATCGGGATCGTTTTGCTGGTTTATTGGTTGATCACCAGAAAAAAGTTCGAGCACAGCTTCGCCCATATTGGTAAGTTAACTGGAGTCATTGCAAGTACTCTAGCATTATGTCTTGTTGTAACAGGCCCTGTATATAGAGCTTTAGACGTTGCTTCGTCCCCTAAAGTCGAAAGCGTCGGAATTCTACTTAATCAGATGGCGCGAGTGGCGGCACTCGATGGAGATATGACTGAAAGTGATAGGGAATATTTAAATTCGATAGTTCCTCTAGACGAATACAAAACTCTTTACTCCCCTACATGCACTGATAATCTTAAATGGAGTGCTTCGTTCAATAACGCTGCATTAGAAAACAATTTCTTTGGGCACTGGCTTTCTTTGTTTATTCAAAACCCTTGCGTTTATTTTGAAGCATGGGAACTACAGACTTTCGGTTTTTGGGCAGTTAATCAACCTGACGTTTATATGCAAGGCAATATTAATAGTGGGGTACCGCGCAATACCGTTGAGGCATATGCTGCCGATTTGGATGTTTACCAAATTAACGCCGAAAACAAGTTGGGGCACGATTCCTTACGTGATGTGTTTCCGCAAGACAGCCGATCAATTCCAATAAGCGTCATTTTCTGGTCGGTTGCGTTCTTGTCTATTTGTTTATGTCTTAGCGGGCGAGCTCGCTGGGTTATTGCATTGGTGCCGTCGCTCGCGTTGCTGGGTACACTGATTGTCGCATCGCCTATCTGGTATTGGCCGCGTTATGGCGCAGCTGTTCAGTTCTTGATTCCGTTCTATGTTGCGTTGGTTGTGATGGGGAGGCATAGAGGGAATGAGCGAGGGAACTGCTCTATTATTTGAAGCATTGACCTTCTTAATCGAACGAATAGAGGATTCTTGTCGCTTTCCCGACATATGAAGTGGGTTTGTAGCTCCGCTAATAAAACGACATCGCACCTACAGCGTTAAGAAAAGGGCTTGTATTTTCATTTTCAATATCGCAGCTTGCCTCAAAGATTACGTTACTGTTAGATAATTGGTAGTATTGGAAGTTCCCATTTTCTGGGATCAGCGCGTGATACCCTCCATCCTCTGAGCTTTCTGCCGATACCCCGACAGCATAATCATTCTCGTACACCGCCAAAACACATAGGGTTTCCCCTTTTTCGTTTATGGTCATCAGCTTTTCTTGATCAAGCGCTATCTCTAAAGAAACTAGCGAGAATAACAAAACCACTGTCATTACACATAGTACCGAGCTAAAAAAAGCCAATAATAATACAACAGCATTTGGAAATTTGAAATTAATTTTGGTTACCTCAAATTTTGGAAACGTTTTATGCTTCAAATAACTAGTGTTTAATAAAAATAAAATTGCAATCAAAACGACAAAAGTAAAAAAGTAGTACACCGCCATGATGTTTCTGAAAATAGTCAATAAGGTTGTTACTATAGCTACAAATAAGAAGCAAAGAAGAATTAATTTTCCAACCTCTCGAGCGCAGCAAAAAATATTATTTAACACTTTCTTGATGGTGTTTCCTGCACCAATTTTCTCTTTAACAATAAACGGGATGGCTGTCAGAAATAAAAGAACCAGCTCTATTCCCACGATAAACAAACTTGGCGGCTTTTGTGTTTCTACAAACTTTTCCGCTATCAGAACCAGCAGCATCCCAGCAAATAAATACACGGCCCCGTAGACAAAGATTGTTATGGATTGCCATAACTTTACGGTTTGCGGAGCCTTCTTAATAAGTAACACTACAACTAAAATCATCAGCAGCAAAACCAGTAACGATGGCAACAAATAATCAAAAAAGTCAGAAATCGTTACTGTCACCAAAGCAAATGGTATTCCATAATACGCTGCCTCACCTAGCCGCAAACCATAAGTAACTAAATACGATAAAGGAACAATCATAAACATAATCACCGAAGTGCTCTGCACTTTAAAGCTGTTGTATTCTTTTCCTGCTAAGGATCCAGACATTGATTTCCCTTATCTCTTAAAATCCATTATAAAATGAGATGTTATTAGCTTTCATTTATCATGGCCACCCGCATAGTGGATGGTTTATTGTTTCGGACACTTCGCGTCCTCAACAGGCTGAAGCCATTAATAAAAGGCCTGACCCTCCAATTATGAGGGTCAGGCCAACTATTGCCTCTTGACAAAGTCCTGCTCATATTAAAAAGAGAGCACCAAAAACGATGACATCAAAAAATGGAAAAACACAATTGAAGATGAGTATCAAAGCCTATCTCTTTCATTTAGCAGCAAAAGCATCTCTTCATTTATCATTTTATTAAGTTCTCTCAATAAACAACTCTTGGAAGGATTTAGAAACAAAACATGCCCAAGGATGACTACGGTCTCATAATTAGACGGATGTCTTTATCAGCAATTATTAAAAATTTTGTCTCTGGGATCAACTATGCCAATTATGAAACCCCATAAATCGTCGAAACTCACACAATCAGCACCATCCGTATAACGGATCGTTTGTTCTCAGGGTGCACCCCAAATATTGGCCAATATTTAAAGGCCTATCTAAATGATACAATGCGGTCGTATAAAGCGAGCTCCACTGTATCAAATTTACTACTGTGCATTTAGTTGCGTTTGAGGCTAGTAGTAAGCAAAACCATTTTAACTATCAATTCTTCAAACATAGTTTAGCTATTTTTAGAGCGACTCTAACCGAAAAATCATGAATCGTTTTATCTATTTTTCTGCCCTTGAGCGATACTCGCCATTATTCAGGTAATCAATAACGTCTTTTTTAAGCTGCTGAAGGAACGAATCAACATTGTCGGACAATTCAGCAAGCTCAGAGGTAGTAACCTGATTTCCTGCTTCAGTAAAAGAAACCGAACCATGTGCCAAATCGTTTCTGCGATCTTTAATATCTTTTAGTTCGTTTTCTCTGTAGCTACAGCAACTGGGATGTATTGCAACCCCGTGATCTTTGAAAAGACGGATGATCTTTTCTCCATCAAGATTGCCACCAGGAATTGATTTTTTGGCATTAAACCTTAGGGTAGAATTAGAGATAGCATCGTCTAGCAGCTGTTTGCTTATACGTTCTACCGTATTGTTGTTTGCGTTAGGGTCCTGAAGGCTGTTTTTTATTCTTGTATGATGCCAAACAGCTTGCAAGCTTTCGGAAATATCAATATATCCGCACTGTTCATCTTTGATTTTGTCGTAGATTGCCTGGAGCAGATTAGTTATAGAAAACTCTATAATGTTATATATCATTATTTTTATGTTCGAGCGAATAACGCTGGTTATGCATGAAATATCTGGGGTCTGCGTAGGGAGTCCGTTTGGGTTGGCATGTTGAGCGACAATATATGCTTCCTCCATTAAGTTATGATAATTTAGCCCTTGGTCAATACCTTGATCAAGGGCCTCAAGAAGAGAAACAAACGTAATCATACTTTTTGTCTCTCTGAGGCGCTCTAGATAAATTTGCTCGTATCCCAGACGATGAGTGATGTTATTCATAGAGTTTGTTAATTCTCCAATAGCTTATTAACAACATAATCAATTCTAGCCTTAAGCTTGGACTTTACATTTGCCGAATCGGATCGTACTAATTTTTGAAATTCACTATCGTTAACCCATGACATATCTTGGATTAACAAATCAGGATTTTTTTCTAGTGCAACTGACACACCTACAGAAATTGCTTCGAATCTTGCGTGTGGTGTTGATTTTCCAAAAGGCGTTCTTCTAAATCCAAGCGTACCAAGACTCTTACTTACGTAATTCAACATCTTATTAAAGCGATTGATATACTTTTCACTAAGATCGGGCTGATTTTTTAAGATGCTATTCATTTTTTTTGTATATTCATCTAAGTAACTTGCTACCCTATCTTTGTATCCAAGAAATTCTGGATAACTATCAGAGTATGCGAAAAATCTTGTAACTAATTCCATATCATCATAATGTTTTTGTGCTGTTTTGCTTAACGGAGCAAGTTCTTTGAAAAGAGGTTCTTCACTAAGTTCGCTAATAAGTTTTGTAAAAGCGCCATCCATTGATCCTCGTCTTATCTCTTGAGATTTAAGCCTTACCCCTGAAGAGTTAATGCGTCTAAATATTTCCTGCCTAACTTGAAATGTTGTACCTTCTTCAAGGTAGACGACACGAAAGCTAGCATTATTGAATCTTCTTTGTATTTCTTTAGGGAACTCAGAAAAAACTTTGCCGTTAGCAGAGGTTAAAACCTTTAAACCGCTTAGTGTCAAATCATCATTTAAAAAGCTTGCTAGAGCATTTATCCTTTGAGCGCCGTCAACAATTTCAGTTCTCCCATCTTCTGTATCTGCAAAAAACATATATGGAATCGGTAACCCTATCAATACCGATTCAATGAAGTAACTGCAGTCAGCTTCCGACCAAACAAAATTACGTTGATATTCAAGGGGAATATAGAATTCCTCAATATTAAATTTTTCGATTAGATATTCTGTAACGTACTCGCGTGTACTATATTGTACTTCCTGCTTTTTATCACGAATTTGATTTGCAATTATTGCTATATTATCTAATTGAGAATTCTCCATTTTTATTACCTCCAGTTTATGTAAACAACGATTATTATTTATTAAAATAATTTGCTTTACTTACTATTATGCTGAATTATCTCTTTTGGATCTAATGATAGGAGATAAGAACAAGGGTGGAGATAACATTGTCGCTTTAGGGTTAAAATAATTTTTGGCCTGAAAATGTTACTAACTAGGAGATAACCATAAAAAAGAAAAGGAACATATCTATTCAAAGCGGAATGCCCAAAATTGGTGCCGTCGATTTATTTTGTGGAATCGGAGGACTAACTTATGGTTTGCGTGCTAGCGGTATTGATGTTGTGGCTGGTATAGATATAGATTCTTCTTGTCGTTATGCTTATGAAGCAAACAACGGGGCCGATATCTTTATTGAAAAAAATATAAAAGAGATAAAGGGTGAAGAGATTTGCACTTTGTTAAAAAATTATGATTTCAAAGTACTTGTTGGTTGCGCTCCATGTCAACCTTTTTCTACACATAGAAAAGATAAAAAACATCGCGAATTGCATAAGGACTGGGGGCTACTATCTCACTTTGCACGACTCGTTCAGGAAGTTTCCCCTGATTTTATTTCTATGGAAAACGTACCTGAAATAGTAAAGGAATCAATTTTTTTGAGGTTTGTAGAAGTTCTTAAAGAGCTAAACTATACGATAAGTTATGACATCGTTAAAGCCGAAGAGTACGGAGTACCTCAAAGAAGACGTAGGCTAATTCTTTTGGCAGCAAAAAATGGAAATATTAGCCTGATCCCCGGAGATTGTAGCGCTGATCATTTTGTAACTGTTCAGGAAGCTATAGGTGCTCTTCCTGCAGTAAGAGCAGGGGAAACTAGTAAAAAGGATCCACTCCAGACAGCATCTATGCTTTCTGAGATTAATTTAAAGCGAATTCGGTGTTCAAAACCGAATGGCACTTGGAGAGATTGGCCAGAGCCTCTTAAGCTAAAGTGTCACAAAAAGACCTCCGGAAAGACTTATTCATCTGTTTATGGACGCATGTCTTGGGATGAAGTCGCTCCTACCATAACAACCCAGTTTTATTGCTACGGTACTGGACGTTTTGGACATCCAGAACAGGATCGAGCATTAACAATAAGGGAAGGCGCTATTCTTCAGAGCTTTCCTGCAAATTATTTGTTCGTTCAGCCTGGAGAAAAGCTAAGCAAGAAAGCTATTGCACGACATATAGGCAATGCTGTTCCTCCTAAATTAGGCGAAGCTATAGGCAGAAGTATTATAGCTACCTGTGAACAAAATCAAAATGGTAGAGGCTATAGAGATTAATATGAATGAAGACAGCAATAAACAGATGATTGGCTTTCATATGGCGAACAAGGCAGCAATGCACCTTGGCAGAAAGCTTTATTCTACAACACCCCCTGCCCTCGCAGAACTTATAGCGAATTCGTATGACGCTTATGCTTCAGAAGTATTTCTTGAACTTGACGCGGAACGCGATCGCATAGTGGTTGCCGATAATGGAATCGGTATGAGTTATGACGGTCTTACGAACCGTTACGCAATTATCGGTAATACAAAAGTTCCCGACGAAGCCCCAGATGGATTTATGACCAGAAAACCGATGGGCAAAAAAGGCATCGGAAAACTGGCTTCATTTAGTCTTGGGAATGATTATGAGGTGTGGACAAGAGAGAACTCGGCAAATCTTTGGAGAAACTTTGCCGTTAACTATTATGATTACATTAACGAAGACAATCGGGATATTTATCAAGTTCCCTCTCGTTTAGTTAAACTTCCCGACAGACTTAGTTCATATAGAGACTTTGACCACGGCTTTATTATTGAAGTCAAGAATTTAAGACGAAAAATTCTACCTCAAACACTCAAAGGAATTCAAAGCCAACTCTCGCGTCGATTCTACATAAAATCAAGCTCCGATAGTTTTACCCTATACCTTAACGGGGAGCCAATTGACCTATCCTTGAATATTTATTATAGAAGTCTTGAGTTTGTGACTTATTTCGGTTACGAAAAAGCAGAACTTCAGGATTTACTAGACCCTGAAGACAAGAATAATATTGAATTTGTAGAGTATCCTCACAACAAAGGAAATGCAGACAATCAGGAACTTTTCAAAAAATTACTATCGAACCAAGTTCATGGCTGGATTGGAACAGTTGGTCAGCCCAAACAATTAAAAGGCGATTCGAATAACTCAAATATCGTTGTGTATATTAATAAGAAAATTGCCGATGAAGACGTTTTAAAAAATGAGCCAAACTCTACGTTAGCTAACGAATATATTGTCGGAGAGTTTTTCGCGGATTATCTAGGGGAGGGAGACGACCCAATAACGAGTAGTCGTCAAGGATTAGATCACGATGATCCCAAAGTGCAGGATCTAATTAAGATGATATCCAAAATTCGTAGTTACGTGATTGAGCAATGGGGAGAAAGACGCGAGCATTATGCGATAAAAAGAATGCCAAAATGGCTGCAGGAGAACCATTCTTATAAAACTTGGGAAGAAGGATTAAATCCAAGCCAGCAAAAACTAAATTCAAAATTACTCAAGGCAGTTTCTGTGCAGCTTGATCGAAATGAGTTAGACGATGAAAGAGCATGCGCGATGGTCAATAGCATTATTGACGTTGTTACAAATGAAGATATTTATCGTCTTGCCGATGAATTAGAAAAAATCACTGAAGATAATTTCGAAGTTCGGCTTGCGTCAGTTGCAGAATTGCTTTCGCGTATTGCTTCAAGCGAGCGACTCAAGCAAGCTCAGATAGTTTCTGAGCGTTTAGCTGCAATTAAAAAATTAGAAGATTTAATGGCCGACCCAACAACTTTAGAAAGAACTTTTGAAGAGCATTTATTTGATAATCCTTGGCTTATAAACCCGTATTGGAACCAGTCGTATAAGTCTCAATCAGAGATAGATATTATAAGACAAAAATTTCATAAACTGTATGATGAAAAAGATGAAACGTATAAAAGAACTTTTATAGATATCTACATTGAAGTAGCCGAGGAGCAGTATCCAATTGTCATAGAACTGAAGCGTAATACTGCAGAGGGCTACGCCAAAGTCACTGCCAGTTCCATACAGGAACAGATAGAGAAATATAGACAAGCCATTATTCAGTCACTTGGAATAGATGCTCCATCAATGGATAAGCCAAGTGTGATTAAGGCATATTTTATTTTGTCGGAAAATGCGGGGTTGTCTGGACAAAATCATCCAATAACTTTCAATCAAGATGACATGGCAACTTTTAAAATACGAAATATTGAAGTTCTTCAGTATAGCCAGCTTGTTCATAGGGCAAAACAAGCATATCGGGAACATATGAAAGTATTAGAGGATTCTGAACAAATCCCCTTTTTGAGATTAGAAAAATAAATTCTAAGATTAGCTGCCGAATCATATGAGCTACAAAGACTGACCTATGTCAATATTTCAGACAATTATTAATAAGCTATCGTGCCGTTACGACTTTCTAGTTCAGACCCATTGCATTTCATGGTAGAGATTGCGCCTATAAAACATGGGGGATAAGTAACGATGATCATAAGCTTATAGGAACTACTTTTGATCCATTCCGCCAGAAAGCAAGAGGTAATCAAGACTTACACACCTTTCCCGCAATGCAAATTATGATTTTCCGAAATTTATTTCGAGAATAAATAATATATTGTACTAACGATTTATGCTGCAACCAATCAACCCGCTCGCTATCTTATATTCGCTCGGGAAGCAGCACTACAACTCTTTCTGGTGGGTCTGCTACTGAATCAGAATTGTGGCGAAAGCTTCAAAGAAATGATTTCGAGCTTCAAGGGGCTATAAAGAATGTTGCCTCTTCGAAAATATCATCTTTTCTGTATATAGATGCCTATTATGAGCTCAACCGCTTAACTCAGCCTTCATCATTAGAAGGTATATTAACTGATTTTATAGAGCAAGAAATTATCAAAAAGCAAGATGACGGAACATATACAATTACTAACCTAGGTGCACTTTTACTCGCTAAAGATCTTTCTGCTTTTCCAAATTTAAGAAAACGGCCTCTACGCATTCTGAGATTTGAAGGTAACGGAAATTTTAATATTCTGGATGACAAAACATTCAACGAAGACTATGCGATTTCCCTTCAACGCGCCGAAGACTACATAAAAGCAGTAATTCCGTCTAAAGAAGTAATTGATGGTGCCTTTCGTAGGATTGTGTATGCATATCCTCAAAGAGCAATTCGCGAACTTTTATCAAATATCGTCATCCACCAGGATTTAACCGTGACAACGTCGGGTCCGCTAGTGAATATCTTTGATAACAGAATTGAATTCTGTAATCCTGGAGTAAGCCTAATCCCATTAGAGCGTGTGCTTAATGCTCAACCAAAAACCAGAAACAATGCTTTAGTGAATCAACTTAGACTAATGGATCTTTGCGAAGAAGGTGGAACGGGTTGGGATTTAGCTGTTGCGGCTTGCGAAGAATACCACATGGTCGCACCAAAAATTGAATCTTCCGAGGAGCTCGGCACAAAAGTAACCCTTTATCACGGAGGCGCTTATCCTCATATGACTAAACACGAACGCATGGATGCTGCCTATTGGCATGCTTGCTTAAAATATGCTTCCGGAGAGTCTATGAACAACCAATCTTTAAGGGAGCGTTTTGGTTTAGACAACGAACAGAAAAACACTCTGGCTATATCACGGCTGATCAAAGAATGCTGCAAAGAAGGTCTTATCAAAGCAGAGGACGAAAATGCAGGTACAAAATATAAGCGATACATACCATCGTGGGCGTAAAATTCTCTTTATCACTGAAAATCATTTTATTTCATGGAGTGATATACACAATCAAATTACCTGGGAAAACATGTGAAACGGAACGCTATTCTCTTTATCACTGAAAATCACCTATAAGAAAAGCAGGATACTGGTGCTACTGAAAGAATAATATGCCCATGTCGCTAAACACCATAGCAACATGGGCACGTTCGCTAGCTACTTGCATGTATCATTCTTGCAGCATTCTGCCTCCAAGCCTCTTTTGGCCATTAGTCCAGAGTTCTTATCGAACAGGTTTACCTAAATAACAAAGATTACCTTCGCTGTCGCGAGAATATTTGCAAAGAAAATCATCGTAATACGTCCAAGCATCTTGCGGCATTACGCTGTGAGTTTTATCGAATGCTGCAACATACCGAAGCATCGGAACACCTTTATTGTTACACCACACAGTATTTTGGTATCGTCCGCAAGAATAGCTGCCACCCTCTTCCAAAGGTTGCAAATCACCTCTCTCGATCCAATACTCAAGATTTTGACGAACTCGATCGCTTTTTTGAAAATCAAAATTATCTACATCGTGCTCGCCAATCTCAATTAAACACGCTACGTCATAATTCTTCTTTGTAGTCGCGAGCTCAAAATCGCCTAAGACCACGCCTGAATTACTTGCTCCTGCCGCAAAAATATCAGGCATATCGAGCAAGCATCTCTGCGTCATTCCCGACCCCATCGAATGCCCTGTAATATAAATTCGAGTGCAATCAATTTCTTCACGAGCTGAAAGATCTTCAATCATCTTCCGAATAAACAGCTCATCATCCATACAATTTTCTGTTAAACAATTGGTATTCCAAGTTGGCATTGGGTTTGCATTCATCCTGGTTTGGGCCATGCCGCCCGAAGGAAATAAAACTATAAAGTCTCTGCTCTCGGCAACGTTAAACCACTCCGCAGCATACAGCCCACTCTCCGCCACCTGGGTACCACCATGGCAGAAAACAACAACGGGACGCTTACCCTTTCTGCTTACGTTTCGCTGAGGAATATATTCACACCAATGCCTCATATATCCACCACACATCATTTCATGCGTAGTGATACCAAGCGACTCTAATGTTTTAAATGTATGCAAACCTCCCGGTCCGACCCCTGTTGTTCTTATTGTTCTATGAAGCTGATTCCAAATCTTGCAAGAAAACTCATAAGAAATATCAAATCCGCCAACATCGCCAATGACATCAGCTACAAACTGTCCATTGATCGTATCTTGACTTTGAGTTTGAACAGGATAAGAAACGAGTCGATTTTCTGCCTCAAACACAGAGTTTGTGCACTTGTTTCTCTTCTTAAAATGATCAAAAGCCCTCATGAAACTTTCTGACTTTTCCTTAACCTGAAAATACACAGGAACAGGAACATCGCTTGCAGAAATATGCGGCAGCAAAGCGCTATTTGCACCAAGATTTTCTTCTTGAGCGCTAAATTCAAAGTCGCCAACCAAGCCTAATCCCGCATAAGCATCGGGATGAATCATTGTGTACCTTAAAGCTACCGAAGCCCCATCGCTATACCCAAGCAAATAGGCAAAAAATACTTGCGTTACATAATGGTCGTGAACATCAAGTTGCTCCCGCAATTTCTCTACGCATAAAACAGGATCCGAACACTCATTCCATGTACTAAGGGGCTTTAACAAGAAGAGTACCAATTTCTCTTCATCGGCAATTGTCTTCCATCCAGACTTTTCGATAAATGACTCAGCATAATCATCGTTATCCAGCAGAATTGCAACACTCCAACAACTGCAGCTAGTTTTGGGAGGAATATAGACAAACGCATTACAATCGTTTGCGCCGATTGGTAAATGATACAAACCTTCATTCAGATGATAATAGGGATAACGCGGATCTATATCATTGAACGCTCCGGAATAATCGGTTTTAAACTGTTTGATTGTCATTTTCCAACACCTCCTCAAGTTCGCGATAGTCTTCATATAAAGGAGCGAAAATCGGATAATCAGTCGCCCAAAAATCATCTATTGGATTCCATACCTCATCAATGTTCATCACCACTCCTCCTCGAGGAGTATACAGAGGCCAATTTGGAATTAAATCATTGTTGGGATCTCCTGACGTAATAAAACTCGCCCAAGTATTTTGCACCTGTTCTTTTAAGTGTAAAGGGGCACTTTTTGGTACCTGATTACCAAAAACAAACGGACAAGGCGCTCCATGAGGTGCCCTCAGATTTGTTGCTGGGTCGGCCCATGAAAACTGGAATTGATAAACATCATTATGAAGCGCTAGCGCCCTTGCCATTGTTTCTGCCGGAATAGTCATCATGAGCTCCGCCTGCGCAGTCATACATAATTGTTTTGTATCGTCATCAGGATGTTGTGCTAAGTATTTTTCTACAGGCCCACTCTTTCCCTTTAGAAACCTCTTATTATCTTTTAGCACCTTCTCAACAGATTCCCTCTCGTCTAGATCAACGAATCCCGAATCTCGTTCGCCATTACTGTAACCAATCATAATTTGCTTGCCGGAAACAGTTCCATCCATCATTCGATCAAATTCTTTATCAAATACTACTACGTTATCGATAACGGGCGACCCATATATCTCACCAAAGACCTGTTTTTGAGCTTGCAAAAGCCTGTCGGAAGAAATCAACAGTGCTTCATCTAATGTTGTGATGCCCAAATAATCAAATATCTTTTTCGAGAACGCTCTACTTTCCTCTAAAGTGCGCGGTGGAGGACCTTGCAAAAACGAGCTCTGACATATTGCTCTACGAAACAAAGGAAGAGATTCCCTTGAAGCTAAATGATGACAAATGGCATTCGATCCAGCCGAGTGTCCATATAAAGTAATAGTGTCTGGGTCCGCACCAAACAATCGAGCGTTTTCTCTTACCCACTGAAGTGCAGCTCTCTGGTCGAGTAAGTTGAGGTTATTGCTGCATCGATACTGATCGCTCCCATCAAAAAAATCCAAATTGATTGAGCCAAAAACACCTAAACGATAATTTGGTGCAACCACCATAATGTCTGGATGTGCAGCAACGAATGCTTCACCTCTCGATTGGACTCTCGAAGCATGTCCAATCGCATAAGACCCGCCATAAATCCAAAATAGTATTCCTTTTTTGGGGGTCGTTAAATCCGAAACCCAAACATTTAAATAGAGGCAGTCTTCGCTAATTGGAATATGAATAGGCTCTTCCATCTGATCTGCCAAATGTTGTGGATAATTTAATTGAATAGGGGCGGGCGGAAAAATATCCGCTCGCCTTTTATTGTCATACACCGTTAAGGGCTGAGGAGGCTGCCAGCGCAAATCGCCCAGGGGAGGCTGCGCAAATGGAATTCCTTTGAATGACAAGACCCCCGAATTCTCTTTTGTTCCTATATAGGTTCCTGCCTTTGTCGTAATTTGATACTGGTCCATAACTACCAGCCCATTTCATTATTAGGATGGCGCTTCAGCATAAACTTGATATAAATCATCCAAATTACAAAAGCAACAAGAGGAACAATACCTAGTAAGACATAAGCAGGACGATACATTCCGCCAACCAAGGCTGCAATACCAGTAAACACGATTGGTCCTAATGTTTGTCCAATATCGGATCCCATCAAATAGGTGTTACCTGCTACGCCAATGCGATCATCTGGCGCGCCCTTAATAGCCATGGTACGACTTCCGATAAGACCGCCGCCACCTACGCCGTAAATAATGGAAGCAATGAGCAATCCCCACATATCCGTACTCGATGCTGTTACGAAATTAGCTGCCGCAACTGCAAGGAACCCAGGAATAAGACCCCAGCGAGCACCGTATTTGTCGATAATCCTGCCGAAAATCGGACGTGAGAAATACATGATCACATTATGTACGGTTACCATAATGCCCACATTAGCTATAGCGAGGTCCGCTCTACCGTAAGCAAGCAAAATAGTTGATCCCTGTCCATAAACCGCAATAGAAAACATTGCAGATACCAACATATAGGGAACGGAAGCCCAGTCGATAAAGTCCCTAAGATGGATAGATTTCTTCTCTTTTGGCTTATCGCTTGTCGAAGGCTTCTTCCACTTGTATGGCAACGTTGCAGTCAAAGCTGCGTCAAGCAAAGCGATTACCGCCGCTACAAGGAACAGACCCGTATAGGTAATTGCATCAGCAACAGGGATAGCAAATGGGGCTACAACACTAGAGCCGACAACCGGACCAAGCATAAACAAGCCCGAAGCAATACCGTAGTCTGCCTTACCAACAACATCGGCAAGTATTACAGCATTCAAGCCCATGCTTGCGCCCCAACCGATACCACGTATAACTTGGAACGTATAAAGAGAAACGACTTCGTTTGCAAACGCCATACCAATTGTGCCTGCAGCTAAAATTACATAAGCCAATATTAGGAGCTTCTTTCGATCAAACCTATCAATAATAGGAGACGAAATTGGCTTCATTATTAATGACAGGAACGAGAACAGACTAACTACTGTTCCTACGATAGCCGCGTTCATTCCATAGTCTTCAGTGAAATGAACTACTAAGCCCGCATTAATAATATTGAAGCTAATGCAGACAAGAATATTACCAATGAACACTGTCAAAAAAGCTCGTTGGCTTAAGACTTGCCAAACTGTCTTGTGTTCGCCAGTAGCATTCTTGTTTTTCGGTGGTTTTGCATCTACTGCTTTTTCCTCAGACATACCACTCTCTCCTTAACTAGAAAAATGAATAATCCCCCGAGAGTGATACTCATGTGTTTCTCAACTTAAAAGTAGCCCCCTGCAATGAGTTCTCAACTCTCGTTAAGAAAAGGCTACCAACGAAAAAAGCCCAAATGAGCTGCGATGAACACGTTCTGATGCTATATAGTCATTTTGATATTTTTTGTCCCGCACCAGTAATTAACTAATTACTAGCCTTTACGTGGCAGAAGAAAACATCTCTTTCAAATAGCTAATAAAATTCTGCGCTTGAGACGTCAACTGATATTTTTCATTCACTAGTACATACAAATATCTTGTCCCCACCGGACCGAGACCATCAGAAGACACCAAAGGAACCTTAGTTACATCATCCGAATTAATACCAGCTAACATAGATAATTCTGGGGCAATAAGAACGCCAATATTTTGTTCAACGTAATGAAGCGCACCCCACACCTGAGGGCAATCAATTCTTTTTCTTGGAAGAAAACCGTGCTCTCTACATAAGTTTTCGAGAAGCTTTCGCCCTTGACCTATTGGCGGAACAATAAAAGTTTCTCCTTGAAGATCTCCAATAGAAACACAAGGGGCAGTAGCCAACTTATGTTTATTGTTTACCACAAGAACATAATGCTCTTCAGCTAATAAAAACGTACCCGGTTCATCAATTGGCTCTTTACTGGAGACAAACTCCAGGTCATAGCCTTTTTCTGAAGCCTCTTTGCCAGACAAAATAATGTCTAGCTGAATATCTTTATTCATACGTATAAATGGCGCCAGAGCCTTGCTGACATTACCTAAGCTATGACGAAAATAGACACGAATGAGGCTCTCATTGCTTTCCTTTAAAACCTCTATTTTTCCTAAAGTGCTCTCTATCGTTTTTTCCGCAGCATCGCAATGATGAATCAAGATTTTTCCGAAATCATTGAGAACTAGATGCCTTCCATTACGCCAAAACAGCTCAACTCCTAGCTCTCTTTCAACCCCTTGAAGAGCCCTACTAAGCGAAGAAGATGAAATATGAATCATCTTTGAAACGTGCGATATGCTTCCATAGTGGGCAATGTCTCGTATTACGAGTAACTCATCTAGGCTAAACATTTCCATCCAACCCTTTAGCAATACGATTTGCGAATAAATTTTTTAGATATTCAACAAGGGCAATTGTGGCATCCGTTAAATAAGTATCCATTGGCCATTTTAAGTACAGATTTCTTTTAAATTGGATATCAGAAAAGGGAATTGCCTTTATACGTAAATCAACATTTACCAGCCAAGAATGCTCGCACCCAATACAAACACCAACATTTTGTTCCACTAAATTCAGCAAAGCCCAATAGCTTGAAGAATACGTTCTAATGCGAGGATTGTATCCTGCTTGCTCATAAAGAAATCTCTGCACTCTTGACATTTGAGTATCGCGCGGAGAAGTAACGAATTCTACGTTTTTTAAATCTTTCAAAGCAACGTGCTCTCTATTTGCCAATTGATGATTAGACGAAACCAGAAGCACATATCTTTCTTCGCAGAGCTTACTAATATTCTTACCTTGGCATTCTTCATTAGACGCAAAGTATTCTAGGTCGTAATTTATCCCGATCTTATCGTCACCTGGAGTTAAAACCGGAACGGTTACCTGCGGATGTTTTTCGTAGAAACCCTTAAGCACCGACGGGAAATCCCCAAGTGGACTACGGGCAACAAAGCGCACTCTTTGCATATCCGAAGAAAGAGCATCCCGTATTTCATTTTTGGCGCTGTGCAATATTCTGAAATAAGATTCAGTGCCCTCATAGAGAGTTTCTCCGTACTCACTCAGCTCGACCCGTTTGCCAAATCGGTTAAAAAGCGGGACGCCAATTTCTTCTTCAAGATTATGGATAATTCGACTTAAATAAGCCTGAGAGACTCCCAGTTTTTCTGCAGCACGAGTGAAATTCTCTTCTTCTGCTGCTACCTTAAAATACCTTAAATTGCTGAATTGCATATATCTCGCTGGCTTTCTGCGAAACAAAGCATGCTCGGTGCTTTTATTTTTTAGTTATATCTAGCAAACTCCAACAAATTAAAGCGATCGATGTTTCTAGATATGTATGGAATATAAGAATAATTTAACCAGTAGTTAATTCAAGCCAAAACCCGGCTGCTACATAAACAGCACAACGACCACTGCAATAAAGATAGCAAGTACGACTGCCGCAACTATCGCAAACAGAAAAGCAAATAGCATACCAAGCTTTTGATTAGGCTTTTTTGTGCTGTTTGCATTGGGATTACCCTTACCGCCAGCATTTCCATCGCTGTCTACGCGATCATCCGCGCGACTGCCATTGGTATCACTACCGAAAGCAAACTTCGCCATGCGTCTGCCTTCAACGCCTGCCGCCAATGCTTCTGTCGCAGTCCGCTTATCGGTTTTTTCTTTATCGACCATATTTTGAATTCACCCTACTTGGCAGTTTTATCCTATTCAGCAATTTCGTTCTGCTCGGCAGTGTCGACCGTGGCAATACCGTTTCGCCCGGCAATCCATGCCCACTCGACGACGCCATCCCACTCGACGGACATCATCTCGCCAATTACTTCGCCAAATCACGCTTTGAATACAGCACGGGAATATCGTCCAAATCTTCACCATGCCAGCAACGAATAGCACCCTTTTCTTCCAGCGCAGAAATCTCCTCGGCAGAATATCCCTTATCGCGCAAGAAGCGCTCAGTATGATATCCAACAGGCTTGCCAAGTACCAGCGGCGGATCGCCATAACTGCCAAAACGAAGCGGTGCAGTATTAAAAACGCGCGGTCCAAAATCTTTGCTCTCGTAACGACGCAACGCATCGTTGTCGTACGCCTCTTCATCAGCCAAAATATCGTCGTAATCAAACAACTTCTGATGAGGAACCTCTTGCTCTAGCATGATACGATCCCACTCATCGTAATCTTTTCGTGCATATCCTTCGCCGATCTTGGAAACCACATATTCCTGCAGCCCATGCTCCGCCATTGCTGCAAGAGTCGTGATCCGATCATCCTCAATCAGCTCATCCAACCCCAGCATTTGCATCATGGATGCAAAATAGCGATTGTAATCTGGCAAACAGATCAAAAACCATACGCCATCCCTAGACTGATACGTGTTGTTGAAAGGATTGTTCGCCCTCGCGCGGCTTCCAGGATATTGCGCGCCGAACTGACGCGACTGAATACCATGCGAATGACCCCACAGCGCCACGTGATACAGATTCGTTGTCACCTTATTACCTACGCCAGTACGCGTACGATCAAACAGCGCCGCCACAATACCACCAGCGAATATTGCTGCCGCATTGAAATCGCCAAACCCTTGAGGTGCTGTCGCAGGAGATTCTCCTGCCTGGCGAAATACCGCATTCACGCCACCGCGCGATCCCCAACAGACCGCATCGTATCCTGGTTCATCACGCATTTCGCCAAATTCGCCATAACCGCGCATCTGAGCCCAAATAAGACGAGGGAACTTTTCGTGCAGTGTTTCGTAATCCAAGCCCATACGCTTTAACGCCTTGTCACGCACGCCATTCACAAACACGTCCGCAGTCGAAAGCAGATCCATAAAGATTGCCATGCCCTCTTCGGTTTTCAGATTTAAGCTGATCCAATCTTTGTTGGCGTTTACATTTTCGTAGGTAGGGTCGCATTCTTCAGTACGTTTGCCACCGAATCCATAACATTGCGTACGCTGCGGATCGCCTGCGGGATTTTCAACCTTGATAATTTCAGCGCCCATTTCTCCTAGGCACCGTACCGCAGCAGGAGCTGCCACCCATTCCGCCAGTTCGACAACGCGAACACCCGACAGAGGACCAAATCCCTCGAATTCTTTCAATGCGTACATGGTTTCCTCTCCCCTTTGAACAAAACCTCAAATTCAATTTCGCGTAAAGGCTGCAACAGCTGAAGCTGAACGCAGTCAAGTTGCAGCAAGCTGAAACAGCCGCAAGCACAGCCAAGGCTGAAATCGCAGCGAAGGCCACAGGCACACCAAAACCGTACGCAACCAAGGTTGCAACCGCTGCCGCAACCTCGCTTATCCCCGTTATCACTAAGCGATATTGCTTAGGTCTTATTTTGGCGTATTTTATCTGCAGTTTTAAATGTTTTTAAAAAGAGATTCATTCATACAAGAAAGAGAAAGCGTTGCCGCCCCGACAGAACGCCTGACAAACCGGACAGAACACTCAGCAAACCAAAGCCAACACCAACACTCAATTTCAGCTATTCTTGTCTCGACAGCATCAATCTAATTCAGCTATTCTTGCCTCGACGGCATCAATCTGAGGTTGAATCTTGGCAGTAGCGGTTTCAACTTGTGTTTTAATCTGGCTCAGCTTTTTCTCAACTTCTTTGAGCTGCTCGTTTACCTCTGCGCGCTTAAAGAATTTATAGGGCTTCAACTCCGCTAACTGCTTTTGCAGTTCATCATATTGCTGCTGATACAGTTTTTCGTTCGACATGCCCACCACGTCTGCCAGCTGCTTGCGCAAGGTTGAAAGCTCATCCTGCAGAAGCTCTTTTTCCTCTGCCGCTGAAATCTCCCCTGACTCTACCCGAGCACGGTATGCTCCCATGCGCTCCTCTAGTTCCTTTTTCGCAGAAGCTAGACGACCCGCTTCTCGCTCCATTTCCTTTTCAGCGCGCGATGCGAGGGCCTTTCTGAAAGTTTCACCATAAGGTTCTTTGTGATTGAACGTAGCGTACGAAGTGTACACAAGTCTATCGTTTGGCATGATTCCCATTTTAGAGCGCGTACAAATATTGCTGCACAGCGTGACTTCGCTTTCAATAAGGCCTGGAGTCAGATAGGGAATTTCAGCTAACAAACGCTTCCAATCCATCATTATTTGATGAGTCTGCTTTGCTCCCTGATATGAAGGCATCATTAAAGCAGCTTCGAGCCGCAATGAAATTTGACGCTTACGCGCTGTGTATATATCTGCTGCAAGATCGTATTTTTCTTCTTCTGGCGCAAGACCCAGAGCATGCTTGATGGTTCGCAAAATATAATCAGTATCAAAATCGTACAGTTTTGAATCCCACCCGCCGAATTTTCCGAGCAGTTCCCATGCGCCTCTGTTCTCGGGCTCAATTTCCAAGATCTTATTACATAACTCAATAACAGTCTTTGAGTCGTCGCTTTCGTAAGCCTCGTTTGCCGTAATAAGAAGCGCCGAAGTTTCCGTGGCACCCTGTGCTTTTTCTTTAGAATCCCCCTCTGAGGACTCAATCATTTCACCTGTTGAACTTTGATTTTCTTGCATCATAGTATCCTGCCCCATACACAACGAGATAAAGCTTAGACAAGGCATATTCTTTAGTAAAACAGCCGTCGTAAGCACCCTCGGCCCCTCAATAATCAGGGTGTTTTCCCTCTAGCAATAAGCGGTAAAACCAGAATTTTTCCTGGATATGCATACACCTTTTCATAAGTTTAGTCTTAGCCTCGACCATTCATTCTTGCGAAAAATGTTCTTTACTTATTCAGTATTGGTATAAGAGCTACTGCTTTGTCACACTAAAATTAAAGTAACTATTATTGAAGATTCTTATAACTGTCGTTTATATAACTGAATACCTTGTCCCCCATAACGATTGAGATGTTTTGCCATGGAAATGCAACAACTTCAAAATTTTTACGTCATCGCTCAATGCGAAAGTCTCACAAAAGCGGCCCAGCGACTTCACACTTCTCAGCCAAGTTTGTCTCGCAGTCTGCACTCCCTAGAAGACGAATTGGGTGCTCCGCTTTTTGATCGCGTTGGTCGCAATATTGTTTTAAACGACACAGGACGCTTTGCACTTACCAAAGTTCTTAACGTGCTGAATTCTGCAGAATCGATCAAGCTCGATGTTTCAGAATTTATCCAAAGTAAGAATTTCTCCGTGGATATCTATTCGCCTGTTCCCATGGGCTGCTTCGAAGAGATCATCATTGGGTTTAAGGAAGAATACCCTAATGTCCGCCTCCGTATGGCTTCTTGGCATTCCGAAAAACTTAAGAATGTTCAACCTGACATCACTTTTTTCGCGAGCCCTCATACGCATAAAGAGCACAATTATCTCCTCCTTGGCGAAGAAGAGGTCTGCGTTGCAGTGGCTAAAACGAATCCACTTGCAAAGTACGAATCTATTCCTTTAATCGCGCTGTCGAATGCAGCATTCGTAAGTACATTATTCGACTCTCCGTTTTACAAGATAATCTCCGAAATGTTCAATCAGGCAGGATTCGAGCCCAATACCGTAATCGAAGATCAGGATTACAACCGCGTTATGTCTTTTGTTGCGCATGATTTTGGCATTGCCCTAGCACCTTCTATTACTTGGCTCGGAAGATGGAGTGATCAAATCGCTACCATCCCTCTGAGCGACATCCATCGCAAACGCTACCTCTATCTCAAATGGCCCGAAAACAGCGTTATGGGATGGGCAACCCTTCGTTTTAGAGACTACGTTGTTAAACACTTCAATGAAAAGTATGGATTTACTTGCGGCGTTACTGCGCCTACCTCGCCATCCACAAAAAAACAAAACCGAAAGTGATTAATTTCTTCTCTGTGCGTATAACACCAGGTGAACTATGGAAACACTTTATTAAAGCCCCTCTCATACTTTATAAGAGACGGGCTTTTTTCGTTTTAAGATAGAAACAGAAAATGGTATTCGAATACAAAGATGGCAGTTGGCTACCTTTAGCGCAGAGCTCCGTTTGGCATGAGCGATATCGCGCACTGTGCTCGGAGAGCTCTGTTTAACAAGAATTAGTCAACCTTGCGCTGATTAATAATTTACCATCTCCCTTTATCCCCCTTCATTTATACCAGGCTAACCCCTCTCTCTTTCGTTTTAGCTAGCCTGGTATTTTAATGTTTCGTTTATCCCCCCCCCATGCGCTTAGCAAAGGGCATATTGTAAGGGCACATTAATACAGGCATTCCGCGTCCTCAATTGGCTGAAGCCATGAAGAACTGAACTGAAATCGATCCAAAACAAAAGCACGTTTAAACCAATCCAAATGAAAGCGTACTGGGGTTGACCCAATACCGAAATGCGCGGAGAGCAATCCAAAACGGAAAGAGCTACACCTGAACCCAATCCCTAAAAAAGAAGAACTGCGCTGGAACAATTCCAACGCAGTTCTTTTAGAGAGAGAAAAGCCGTAGTACAAAACTTGTCGTTCAAACGCTACTTTTGTTGCAACCTGTCGTTTGATTGATCTATCCCAATCTCGCGTAACAGGTTGCAACTAAGTTACGCTTTCACTATTTATGACTCAGTCGTCTTCTGGAGCTCAGCTACCAAAGTGTCGGAAAGACCATCAGTCTGACCAGAGATGTCAGTGTAGAGAGCCTGAACCTGCTCGTTAGCAAGAATGCCATCAAAGAAGGACTGGTCATACTCGATAACTTCCATGCCACCATCGGTCAGAGTCTGGAGCTGCTGATCCTGCATTTCGAGCATCTTAGGCTTCATTACGTCGATAGCCTGAGAAATAGCCTGGGTCAATGCTTCCTGATAAGCAGGATCCAAGGAATCCCAAGCTTCCTTGTTGATGCTGATGTTGTTTGCATACAGGATATGGTTGGTCATGCAGAGGTAATCCTGAACTTCCTGGAGGCTGGAGCCAGCGCAGGTGTCAATAGCATTTTCCTGAGCATCTACAGTGCCATTCTGAAGTGCGAAGTAAACTTCAGCCCATGCCAATGGGGTAGGCTCTGCACCAATTGCCTGCCAGAATGCCATATGGTTAGAGTTTTCCATGGTACGAATCTGCAAAGCGCTGAAGTCTTCAATAGTGTTCAGAGCCTTGTTAGAGGTGGTCTCACGGAAGGTACCATTCTGAAGGAAGCCTAAGTTGTGAAGGCCAGCTTCCTCGAAGGATGCCTGCAAGCCCTGAGTAAATTCATTGTCGCCGTTGAGCACGGTTTCAATCTGATCGGCATTATAAGTAGAGAATGCCATTGGGAGGTCAAATACTGCCATGTCGGGCACGAATGAAACCATAGGTGCAGGCTGGCAGATTACCATCTGAATGTCGTTAGACTGTTCCTGGCGGATAAGGTCGGTGTCGCCACCAAGCTCACCAGTTCCATGATAATCGATAGTCAACTTACCACCAGTAATTTCATTTGCCTGGTTAGCAATTTCCTGACCCAAAAGGTTACCAGCAGAATCTGCTGCAGTAGAGTCAGCAAGAATCAAAGTTACAGGCTCAAGGTCAGCATACGCATCGTTGCCGCCCGATGAGCTGTCGGAAGAGCTGTCACTACTGCAGCCCGTTAGGCCCATTGCCAAAACGAGAGCAAGTGCTGATACACCGATAAAAGCTAGAAACTTATTCAAAGCTTTTGAGTGTGTTTTTGCTTTCATTCCCCTCAATCTCCTTCCAAAATTTTTTACCAAATAGAGCGTTTTGTACTTAGCCCAGATAAATCTTTTTCAATATCCGTGGTGCTCAAGATGCTTAGCTCGGGCACCACGGAGTTCAAAATCACCCTTGGACAACTACTGACCCAGATACAGGAACGTCGAGAACCAAGGAACGTACACGATAAGTACCAAAGCAACCAAGAACGAAATAATGAACGGGATAGCCTTGGCAGCGATATCCATTGGCTTTTCGCCAGACAGGTTCGACACAACAAACAGATTGAGTCCGAATGGTGGTGTTGCCAAACCAATTGCCAAACAACAAACCAGGATTACACCAAAGTGAACCGGGTCGACTCCCAAAGCCTCCATTGCAGGCAACAGGATAGGAGCCAAAATAATGATTGCGGGACCCGTGTCCATAACCATACCAAGGATAAGGAACAGGATCATACAGAAGGTCAACGCAATCCAAGCTTCACCGAAGGTAGAAGTGATGAAGTTGGTAATCGCAGCAGATGCGCCGGTAAGAGAAAGAACACGACCAAATGCTGTTGCGAATGCCAGTACGAATGCCAAACCGCCATACGTACGAACAGCCGTTACCATGATGCCCCAGATGTCTTTAAGTTTAATTGTCTTGTAAACCCAAAGAGAAACAATCAAAGCATAGAATACGCTGATACATGCAGCTTCGGTAGGAGTTACAAAGCCTGCATAAATACCGCCCAAAACGATAATAGGGCAAAGCAGTGCTGGGAAACTATCGATGAACAGGTGTCCAAGACCCATGTCATGCAGTTCCTTCATGGAAGTATTAATGCGATCGCGATCTTCGCCTTGACGCTTGCAGTGAATTACGCAGTAAATCATCAGAACAAGACCGATGAGAATACCGGGAAGAATACCACCTAAGAACAAGCTGCCAGTGGAAACGCCCGTTGCGAGAGAATAAAGAACGAACGGAATAGACGGCGGGATAATTACGCCCAAGCTACCAGCTACTACAATCAAGCCAGAACTCCACTTACGTTCGTATCCCAAGCTAACTAAGAACGGAATACACATAGAGCCTACTGCTGCTGCAGTTGCAGGACCAGAACCTGAAATAGCACCGTAGAACAAGCAGGTAATAACAACTGCGCAAGGTACACCACCAGGGAAGCGGCCTACAAAGTATGCAAAGAAGTTAAACAGTTTCTGAGAAATGCCACCTTCGGCCATAATAATGCCGCCAAAGATGAACAAAGGTACTGCCAAAATAGGCGTTGAGTTAGCACCGGAAAATGCGTTGGTTACTAACTGAGTAACATTGCCGCCAACACCCGTAATCCAAATAGGAGCTAAGGAGCCCGCGATCATCGCAACAGCAATTGGTACGGAGAATGCGAGGACGACAAGAAATACTACAAATACAAGAATTGCCGGCATTATTCATCCCCCTCCTTGCTCATAGCTTTAATTGCGCTTGTATCAAAATTGCCTGATTCGAGCTCGAATTCAGTCTGCTCTTCAATAGTGCTCTTAGGTTTAACATTGATGTGCTTGATATGGATAACAAACATTTCGACACTGCGTAGCGCACCAAGAATAAAGCCAACGAGAACGATGAGATACATAATCCACATAGGGAGAAGCATTGCGGGAGAGGTCTCTCCGCTCTCTACAATACGCATCAAAACGGTTACTGCCGCGTTGGTAAGAACAGCCATCATCACGAACGTAATAACATCAACAATTACGTTGATGATGTTACGAACTTTCCATGGCATGATGTCCACGAGAGCAGTAACTCTCAACATTGATTCTGTACGGATGGTGTAAGGCAGCGAAAGGAACACAGTAGCTATCCATAGGAAGCGCATGAGTTCTTCTGGCCACGTTAAGACTGGAAATGCGGGCACGTTTCGACAAATAACCTGTATTAAACAGACACATGAAATAAGAACAAGGAAAACAATAAGAATGAATTCCTCAAAGTGCTCGTCTAACCACTTAATGACTTTCATCCGTTTTTTCACCTCCAATTCATTGATGGACAAAATTGAAGGTAATGGCGCATCAGATACCTCGAAAAACTCACCCTGCTAAAAATCCCCTAGGCAAATTTTTCGGCTTAGGTCTTCCCTCCATGCCACAGCGATGACTTAACCCTTCTGGAATAATCTGGTGCGCCATTCCCTCTCTACAACGCGCACCGCTGTAACCTCGCTTTTTAGTATAATTTCGCGTCTGGTCTGGGATTCCTCCAAAAAAAGGGAGTCCTTTATTCATGGGTTGCATAAGTTATGCATTACTTATGGATATATAACAAAAATGGTATAAGAACATGTTCAATAAACGCTTTTCGTATGGTTCTATGAGGTAGATTCATAGATTAGTTTCTCTCTCATGCATTGCGTTTATCGACGCCCTATCTCATTGAGATCAATGAAACCAAGCTGGGAAATTATGGAAGGCCTTCGCTCAAAGACGAAGTTTCGTAGATGAGAAACCAAGCAAAGCAGGCGCACAAGCTTTCGTGGGCAGACGGACTTTAACTCGATACGAACTTCCAAAGATATGCGAATATTCACGGACAGATGAACTTTCAGGCGTACAAAGTTTGCAGTTTGACGAAGTTTTATAGGTGGACGGGCTTTCTGCGAAGTTTCGTAGTTAGACGAAGCTTCTCGTAAACAAAAAAAGGACGTAGCCAAGCAATGCTCAGCTACGTCCGAAAACCCTACTTACACTAATTTACTTTCGTGACTCCATGATTTCCGCCAGGCCTTGCACGCGAGTATCAAACTGCGCCTGACTAAATACTCGAGGATCAGCTTGGTCGGCATCAAAAGTGGTGTATGGCAGACCACGCGACTGCTCTAGCTGACGCTGCATTTCAAACATGATGCCAACCCAAGGCTTGCAGCTACGCATCACATTGCACAAAACTCCATCGCAATGATAATCATCGATCAGTCCCAAACGATAATCTCGTCCGAGTTCGATACCTGTTGCGTTGTTGGTTTTCGCGTAGGCTTCACATAAGGTATAGAGATCATTAAAGGTTACCCCATAGTTTCCGCAATAAGGCGTGCCCACCAAATTGATACCATTTTCTGCAAGCGTCTCCGAATTGCTTCGCAGATAAGGCCAACAGCACAGACCATCAAATAGGATGCGATATTTTTCTTCTCCCTTAAAAGTGCTCTCGCCCGATATGATTTTTTCTTTCAGTTCCTCTATATACATACGAAGTACTTCAGTGGTTTCTTTCCGACCGCGCGCGATTACCATCAACGCCATGAAGTTGTACGCATCAAAACCACTCACAGGTGAAGGGACTGTTTTTCCCATAAGATCCAGCGCCTTTTGAAACAAGCGGCCATTTTCGGCGGAAATTTCCATAACCTCTTGGAATTTATCGTAATCAAATGGTTTTCCGCTTATTTCTTCGAGCTGCTCAACAATGCCCTGCACCTGCTTTTTCATATAGGTGATCTTGCTTTTCTTGTAATACCCATCGGTGTTGTAGGGGACATCAAACATAATGAAAGGAATATCGAGCTTCCAAGCTAAATTCTCATACCATTTAATTACGGTGGTACAAATGTTATTGCCAACGCACAAGAAATCAGGTTCTGGGATATCTAACCCAAACCCAAAATCTTCCTCGCGCTCGATAAACCCTAAATTGATGCGCGCGTAGGAACAAAGGTCCATGGAGTAACCGAGTCCTTCGGCTTTTTCGCAAAAGGGAATCGCGCCTTTATGAGCCGCAACTGCCGCCGCGTGATTTTCGGGATAAATAACATTGAGATCGAAAACTTCGAATAGCTCTTTTATGAAGTTTGAGGTGGAATACCCTACTGGTTTTCCCGCCGCTTTTGCATCACGCGCTTCTTGATACAAGTCACCGGTAACCTCTTTCATTCGTGCGCGAGCGGGGCTGTAGTTTTTACTCTTTTTATCAACCATGAGAATATCTCTTTCTTATTTGCTTGATCTTGGTCATGTGATTTCGGTCGCTTGATCTTGGTCATGCGGGCTTGTTCGCTTAACCTTCGCCACTTCGCCTTGGCCACCCCATCTTGATCGTGCGGGCTTGTTCGCTTGACCTTCGAACTTACCCGATCATTTCAGCGAATGCCTGAATGCGCGTGGTGGCCTGTTCATTAATATGATCTTGCTGAGCGGTCTCCAAATATAAAAGTGGAACATCGGCATCGGCGAGTTGCTTTTTTATGACAGGGAAATCATATTCTTCCTCTTCGCAAAACTTCGTCACATTGATAAGGGCGCCATCAGCGCTGCGCTCTTTTGCCAATGCCGCCAGTGTTTCTCCTCGCTGTTTTGTAGGGTCAAGCGCAACCGACGTGTTTTCGATATCGAGCCAAATATGCGCAAGACTAACAAACGGATCCACATTACCAGGAGCATCTTTCGCAAAACGAACCGACTCAGCCGACAACACGTCACCCACAATTGCAATATTCTGCTTTTCGAGCTCATCGAGTAGCGGTTTGGAATCAAGCAAGATTCCTGTTGTGACCAGGCGCAAACCCTTAAAAGTATCATCAGAAAGATTGGAGAGTTCTTGATTGATCTGAAGCACCATTTCTGTATGTACTCGAACTGGCAAAACCTGAGCTGCTTTATACACCACATGACGCTTCCAGGGAGTAACCACCTCTGGATGAGCTGCGCCAACTAAATCGAATTCCCTCATCGCTGCACGTTGTTTGTTGTACGCGTTGATGCTGGTGCGCAAAGCTTTGTCGGTAATAGAATTGCCCGAAATTTCTTCCAGCTTTTCTTTGACGTCTTCTAGTTCTGATAAGTAGTAATCCTCCGCTGCTGGATGAGTGCGATTTGCTGGCTGCACCAAACTCATAACAGGCATTTCAGGCAGCGCAAATTTCCAATTCTCTTCCAAATTACGTAAGCCATCACACGTGGTGGGAATAATAACACCTGATAGATAGCTATACTCGCCACGCAAGGCGCGCTCCATGAGCGTTACCAAAATCGAACAATAAAAGGCAGGATAATATCCATTTGCACGACTTATTTCAGTGTCGCCTCCCCAGAGTTCAAGTGGATACATCCCCGCAGCATCCACTAACTCATAAGGGGCAAAATATGGTATGCAACCTATTGCCTTTTGATTGTCGCTTCGATACTTTTCAAAAGTTTTCTGCGGATCAGCGATCGCCTGCTCCATCTCGGAAAACAACTCGTCAATTGTTTTGTGCGATTTTTCTTCAACAGTCCCCATGCAATACACCCCTTCTTGCCTCCGTCCGTGACGGACCTCACTTGAAATAACCTTGCTTATCTATAGCGAATTCCACTTAAATTGCCTCATTTATCCATGACGAGCCCACCTGAAATAGCTTCGCGTGCCTATGTTGGACCTCACTTGAAACGACCTCGCGCGCCTATAACGCGCCCCACTTAAATTGCCTCGTTTATCCAAGACGAGTCCTGCTAAAACAACCTCGGTTTTTCTGCTTCCTTATAAGTGTTTTAAAATGCCTCTATTTAACGCGTCTCAGATGTTTATTTGCCTCGAATATTTATTTACACTTCTTGTACGCCTTAAGTGCTGCACCTATCGCACCGGCAAACTGACAATTTTCAGGTACTGAAATTGAAGCACCAAGTTCTCGCTCCAGAGCACGAACGACTCCTGCGTTTTGTGCGACACCGCCGCTCATACCAACAGGCTTATGTATCCCTAAGCGACGCGCCAAGCCCGCTGTCCTTTGCGCACAAGAATTATGAATGCCTGCAACAATATCGGGGATCTTATTGCCTTCAGCCAGATGAGAAATAACTTCCGATTCCGCAAAAACCGTACAGGTTGAGCTAATTTTCACGGGATCTGTTGCTTGAGCATCGAGATTACCCAACTCATCGGTGGTGGTTTCAAGAACACCTGCCATTACATCGAGAAATCGGCCAGTTCCAGCGGCGCATTTCTCGTTCATGACGAAGTTTTCTAGCATACCTTGGTCATTGAGACTAAGAACTTTTACATCCTGGCCACCAATATCAATAATGGTTCGAATTCCAGGCAACAGATGATTCATACCTAACGCATGACAAGAAAGCTCGCTAATTTCCTCATTTGCCCGCTCAAAGCGCTGGCGTCCATAGCCGGTAGCGATGCAGTAAGAAATATCGTCCCAGGAAAGATTCGCCTTTTCGAATAGATCATCGATAACACGCGCTGCGCCACTTGTCCCTGCTCCGAGGGCATAAAGGGAACGCGCCACAATACGATTGCCGTCTTCAAGAATGACAGCCTTACTTGATGTTGAACCAATATCGATCCCCAAGGTGTACATAATGATTCCCCTCCATTAGTACGCCATTTTTGTAATATTCCCCTATAGAACCAGCTTACTCGCACATTTGTAATCAGGGTTGCAAGTTCCTATATTCTTTTTAGAAAAGATTGTTTCATTTTGCGCATAACGCTATTCAAGAAGATTCTTTCATTTTCCGCATAGCGCTTTTCAAGCAATTCAGGGACGTCCAGAACAACCTCAAACCTATTACCATGACAGCAACTGTCAAACCCACTGTCGCAGCAATGACTACCAAATCCACCACTGCAGCAGCACCTACCAAACCTGCCGCAGTAGCAACCGCCAGACCAACTTCCATAGCTATCGTCAGATTTGCCATTAAAGTAGTCACTATATCTGCCACATTTTCAGCTTGTATGCACTTTTATGTTTGCGAATTGCGAGTTTTGTCACATTTTGGTCTTGTGTGTATAAAATTAATTTAAAAACAATTCTCAAATTCACGAATCTCTAAATATCACTTCGAGCTCCATGAATTTATACAACATTTTCTATATTAGTGTTTATTTTTTAAATAAGATACTTCACATTTGTGGAATATTATTTTAAAGCAGTCAAACACAAACATGCACACGAGCCTAAAATGTGTCAAAATCCAGACTTATAAACCAGAGTCCAAGCTCATGCGTCGAAATCAAGGCTTATAGGTCAATATTTAGGCTCATAAGTCAAATCAAAGCTTGTATCAAATCCAAGTTATAGGTCAAAATCGGGCTTATAGGTAAATCCAGGCTTTGCAAGCAAAGATCCAGGCTTAAAGGTCAAAATCCACGCCTATACCAAACCTATAAGTCAAATCCAGGCTTATAGATCAAATCTAAACCGCGCGCTTAGAACGATTTGTTAAGACCACACCCACAAAAAGAGCCCAACAGAATGTTGGGCTCTCATCTTGTGCGAAAGAGCATAAATCTTTATGCAGCTTGTGATTCTGCCTTAACATCGGCAATAGGTTCTTTACGCTGAGGATCATAAGCATGATTCGTATCTTTGAAACCAATCTTTGCAGCAAAGTAAGCAATGACCAGCTCGATAACAATAATGATAATGCCAAGAGTAAAGTAACCATTCCAGGTAAAGGTCTCATAAACCAATGCCCATCCTGAAGCAGCAAACGCACCAAGCAGCTGGGTTACGATTAATTGACGAGAGAAAATTTTCTCGTAGTCTTTTTGCCCAAACAATACGCGAATCAAATACGGATGAAGTGTTGGCACCAATCCGTAAACGAGGCCGTAAACAATACCGCCAGCCCACATGCAATTAAGCACGCCAGACATGCCGCCAAACCAAATAAGACAAAGACCACTAATACCACCGATACCAGCTAATATGATTGCGGCAGGTATACTCTTCGATTCGACTGCACCAATAATAACTTTACCAGCTGCTTGTCCGCCTTGCGTAAATGCCTCAAGCGTTCCAAACAGGGCAAGCAAAGCAACAATAGGACCAGCAAAGCCGACATAGGCAAGCCACTGAGTGTAAGTGGTGAAAAGCTGAGGCATGATACCCATGCAATTCATCAAACCACCAGCAACCATCAGCATCCAGAAATAAGGCTTGCGAATAGCGACTTTATAATCCATGCCAGGAAGCTTGGTTCCGTCGTATTCCTTGTCTCGATCGCTTTCATTTATAGCCTCACCGTAAGGGAGAACACCCCACTCTTGCGGAGAACGGCGGAAGCAAAGTGATGTAAAGGGAACTGAAAGCGCGAGAATACATACACCATAAACTACATAGCATTCACGCCAATGACTTACATCGCCTGCAAGCACCGTTTGTCCTACCAGGTTGAAGACTACACCGCCAAGACCTGTACCTGCCATACAGAGTCCAAGTGCAAGACCGGCACCTTTCTTAAACCACTTATTTATGCAACCGGTAACCAAAAGCCACTGAACGCAAGTGATGCCTATACCCTGAATAACACCAGCAACGTACCACATCCATAATGCTGTAAACTGCGACATTGCTAGTTCTGCTCCGCCTACCATTACTGCACAAACGGTCACGACAACACGTTGATTGTATCGTTCCATTATGTTGCCTAAAGGCGCTGCAAAGATAGCAATGCTCAGATATACGAGCGTCATATAAAACGCAACACTGGATACGGGAACCTGCAGATAATTCGCAACACCCTGATAATTCATACCAGCGCAACTGTAGGTAATAGCAGCAGGACCCGTAATTGCTAGTGCGCACGTAATAAACGTAAGAACGTGCTTGTAGGTCATCTTTTGCGTCTGTATCTCACCACCGTGAGAATTCTTACTTAATTCCATGACCATTCCTCTCAAAAACGAGCTCCCAAAAGGAGCTATCGGATAGGCCTGGGATCATGTTTAATTAATCGGTACGTATACCTTAAAAATTACCTGACAAATCTTCGACATTCGCAATTCTATAACGCCGTTTCTAATTCTGTTTTCAAACAAGCAATGAGAACTTTTATAGTTATAGAGAGTTTTTAATTCGCCCATTGAGGATGAGCGTAAACAAATACTGGCTTTTTAATTTGTTGCTCAGCAAAAGAAACGAAGTTTTTAATAATCGGAACTTGGCGCGATTCACTTCGATAAATAAGCCCGAAAGGACGAATCCAACGCTTGCCCTGAGGGTCTATTTTCTTCAAGTTCAGATAGCTCATATAAGGAATTTCTGGACAAACCGCCACACCAAAACCCGCAGCAACCATCCCTGCAGCAATATAACTATCAGCAACCTCTACCTTTGGAACAGGCTGTTCACCACATTCTTTTTCGAAAGCGTCTCTTAAAATGTCATGCAGCCCTGTATACTCACTCCAACCGATATAAGGATAGTTCAGCAAATCACCTAATGAAACATCTTTTTTTAAAGCCAAACTATGGTTAGGTGACACAATTATATACAACCGATCATAGGCGATTGGGTAGTAGCGAAGATTGCTGTAATAGTGAATACTTTCCTCGCCCACAAAACCAATATCTGCTCTACCATCTGCTACCATTGCTGCGCCTTGTGAAGCACTCGTTAGTTGAAAATCGAAAGTTGCTTCTTTGCCCTTGTCTGACTTTGCAAAACGACTAAGTAGCTCAGGAACCTGGGTTACGCTCATGGGTTGAGTAGCTGCTATGTTTAGGTGCTCACTGCCTCTTAGTATGGCATTTATCGTTTCTTGACCTTTTCCTAATGAAGCAATAGCTGATTGGGCATAAGAAAGATACGCTTTCCCAAATTTGGTAAGCACTATTCCTTTTTTTGACGATTCAACAAGTTTGCAACCAAGCTCTTGTTCTAATGCTTTAATGCCATACGTTAGGCTTGGCTGCGTTACGTAAAGCTTCTTTGCGGCCGCGGTGTACGACCCCGAATGAGCCAATTCGACATAGTACTGAAGATACTGAATATTCATAGCAAGCCCCCATACTCTCCCCCTTGCTAAATTTTTAAATTTAGCCTCTATTCACATTTTTTGCAAACCTCTTTGATGACCCTTCTCCTTTGCAGCGGCGTCTCATTTCGGAAACAATCAAACTATCAGCCATTTTAGAAAGGAGGAATTCATGAAGGATATGTATCACAAGTATTTTGACGATTTCGAAATAGGCGAAATAACAAAATGCGGAGGGAGACAGATGACCGAAGCAGACACGCGTCTTTCTGTAGGCGTAATCGGCGGAAGTCATCCACTGCACATGGATCCAAAGTACTGTGCAACAAGATCGGATGTCGGGTCACCCATCGTACAAGGTTCAGTGGTTTTAGGATACATCGATGCCTGTTTTTACGACTGGGTCTGTCCTGGTGGAGAGGTGATAGTTATTCCAGATGGATATGAAAAGATTCGTTTTATGAAGCCAATTTACATGGACGACATTATCCAAGCTGAATTCGTTATCTCGGACCTTGAAGAAACAGGCGGTCGCTTTGGAAGAGTTACTGCTGAAGTCACTGTTTTCAATCAAGATAACGTGCCCGTCACCTTTGCTAAGCAACACTTCATGGTCCAAAAAGAGGAGGTGTAGAACAATGGGTATCACAAGATACTTTGAAGAATTTCAAATAGGCGAGAAAACCACCACCCGAGCACGTCAACTCGAAATTGCAGATATACGTTTATACTCTGCTTGCACCAGCCTTTGTGCACGCATACATTCTGACCCTCTTTATTGTCAAAGCATTCCTGAACTGAAAAATATCACGGTGCCTTATTCCCTCGCCTTAAATGTAGTCGACGGATTCTTTGCTCAAAGCATTAGCCCTGAAGGCGTTCCAACCTTTCACTACGGATATGACCAGGTTGAATATGGAGAAAAAATTTATCCTGGCGACATTATCTGGAGCGAATTTGAACTAGTCGACAAGCAAGTTAAAAACGAAGAATTTGGTATCCTTACCTTCTTCGCTACTACCTACAAACAAGATGGCTCTGTTGTTATCAAACACATTGACAAACTCTACTGTGGGAGGAGTCATTAATTTTGTTTTACGAACTTTCTATCTGAAGTTGGCAAATAATAGCTCCTTAAAATTTCAAAGCTTCAATGCTTCAAAACTTCGAGGCGTAAATTGTCAAAGTTATACAGCATAAATTTCTCTATAGACAAAGAAAAATTTGAGATGCTCTTTATTTAAACACCACGTAAGCTATTCATATAAAGCTTATACGAGATTTAAGGCTTTCGCATCTGACCAATCTTCGACACTGGGATCATGTTGCGAAAGGAAAACAATGAGCGGATTGCAAGGGGTGAAGGTTATTGATCTTACCCAATACGGCATCGCTCCCGCGTGTACGCGCATCATGGGAGAACTAGGCGCTCACGTTATTAAAGTCGAGCCCTTTTCAGGAGATGAGCAAAGAACCCAAGGACTGGCTTGGGGAATGAAATTCAAAACAGAATTTGATGATGTTGCCTTTGATCACGGTTCCTTCAATAAGGACTGGGTTGCTATAGACCTCAAAACCGAAGATGGGCATAACATAATGATGAAGCTGCTTGAGAATGCAGATATCTTCATAACTTCGCTGCGGGACGGCGCCCTCAAGCGTCTGGGTTTAGATTACGAAACACTTCACGAAAAATTTCCTCGCTTAGTCTGGGGTCAAAGTCGCGGTTACGGCGAATTCGGTCCCATGAAAGACGCGAAGGGCTTTGATGCAACGTCTTACGGTGCTCGATCAGGTTTTGCGAACTCCATACCGCAAGCAAACGAACATTTTGAACCTGGCAACCCTCCAATTGCTTTCGGAGACTGGAATACCGCTCTCGCTCTTACGGCTGCAGTAATGGTTGCATACAGCAGTGCCCTTAAAACGGGAATTGGCGACAAGGCAACTACTAGCTTGTATCATGTGGGCACTTGGGGAATGAGCTCAGCTATCATCGCCCAACAGCAAGGTTGCGACTATCCAAAAAATCGTATGGAAGCAAAATGCCCCACCAACAACTCTTATATTTCATCTGATGGTGTGTGGTTTCTTATGTGCTTCGGAAACTACAATAAGTACTGCAAGCTCGTATTCGATGTTATTGGAGTTGACCCCAAGTACTACGTCGATCCTGAATACAATACCCTTGAAGCACTTGCTCAAAACGGAAAGTACACCGAAGTGGTTGAGCAGATCCATCGAGCATGTAAAAAGTTTACTTTCGAAGAACTTGAGGAAATGTTCCGCAAGAACGATATTCCCTTCGAGAAAATTCAGTCGGTAAAAGATGTTCTTGAAGATGAAGAAGCTTATGCAAACGACCAATTACGACGTATTGTGTACGAGGATCAAGGCTATGGTCCAAAGAGCGAATATGTCGTAACCACTTCCCCTATCCGCCTAAAGAGCATCGGCGATCCGGTCCTCTATCGTTCAAAGCCAATCGGATACGATACTAAACGAATATTGATGGACTACGGATATTCCGAAAATGACGTAGCTCGCTTTATCGAAGAGGGTGCCGTTCTGCAATACGATGGTGATCCCGTGCCAGATATTGCTCTTCAGCCCAGCTATGGTCCTCATACCAAAACAAGCTAATACTATTAGCTCTCCTTATTGACTTACTTACAATAATTACGTAAATGTCGAACTGCTAGATACTGAACTGCAAAATGTTGAATTATTAAATGTCGAACTGCTAAATGCCGAATTACTACAAAGTAAATTCGGCATTTTTAGCTTGTATGCACTTTTATGTTTGAGAATTGCGAGTTTTGCCACATTTTGGTCTTGTGTGTATAAAATAAATTTAAAAACAATTCTCA